>Ga0157371_10005327_pt1 | contig 10882 bp, 11 predicted proteins | sample C45metaG_FD_113462 | JGI IMG/M metagenome (GOLD analysis project Ga0157371, IMG submission 113462) | Corn rhizosphere microbial communities from Kellogg Biological Station, Michigan, USA - C4-5 metaG | ecosystem: Host-associated > Plants > Roots > Rhizosphere > Soil | place: USA: Michigan... | reverse complement strand
TTTTTGGTGATCAACAAAAGCCTGTCTATTGGTAAGATGCGCACACAGGGATATATAGATGCGCTGGAAGCGGAGGGCATCCCTTACGATAAAAACCTGATCATCGACTGCAGTAACGACCACAAGAAGAATTACAATATCCTCTCCAAGGTGATGAAGACCCTGAAGCCTGACGGGCTTTTCGCTTCTGTGGAGCGTTTGGCGATCGCCAGTTATTATGTGTGTCATGATCTGGGGATTGCTATTCCGCGCAAAGTGAAGATCATTAGTTTTTCCAGTTTGGAGATTGCGCCGTTGCTGAATCCTTCCTTATCTACGATTACACAGCCAGCGAGAGAGATGGGGGTACATGCAGCGCAGCTGTTGTTTAAGACACTGGAAAGCGATCATCCTGTGCATGATCATGTGGTGTTGAAGTCGAAGATCATAGCGAGAAAATCAACGAATGGGTAGGTCTTCACACTGCGGGTAGCAGGTCAGCGAACCTAAGCCGCGGCATTGCAAACAAGGGTCTTCATCCCCGTCATTGCGAAAGTGGGTCTTCATCCCCGTCATTGCGAGGCCCGCAGGGCGATAGTGGGGAGCTGGGCCGAAGCAATCTCCAAACGGCAAATGGCAAGCAATAAACGTAATCACACCCTTTGTCGTTTGGAGATTGCTTCGTCGCGCCTCCCACATGGCGCTGTGGCTCCTCGCATGACGGGGATGAAGACCCTTGCTTTGGGAATACAGTCCCTTGTTTCCCAGCCGCAGTCGCTTGTTTCCGAGCCGCAGCCTCTTGCTCCACAGCTCCTTCAATTAAATTTTTTTTGTGGCTTTCAAATTTTCCTTACTTTAGCTGCACGTTATGTAATATTTTTTTACCACGTATCGGGAACGTTCCCGGCATCGTTCCCCATAGCGATGGCTACAAGAAAATTCAGAGAGGAAATCATGAGCGTCATGGACCTGCGCGGCCTCAGCCCCGCCCCCGTCACCGTCTTCACCCGCGATGGCGAGGTCGACTACGCCGCCAATGCGCAGCTGGCCAGATGGCTGGTGTCCATCGCGGGCGTGAAGAGCCTCGTCATTCTGGGCCACGCCGGCGAAGGCACCTTCCTGACGGTCGAAGAGCGTCTGAAGCTGATCGAGACCTACGCCGAGGCGGTCGACGGCGCCGTGCCGATCATCGCCGGCATCACGGGCGAAGGCACCCGCGTCGCCGCCCAGGAAGCCAAGGCCTCGAAGGCCGCCGGCGCCACCGGCGCCCTGGTCTATCCGAATCACGGCTGGCTGCGGTTCGGCTTCCAGAAGGGCGCGCCGCAAGACCGCTACAAGGCGATCTGGCAGGAATCCGGTCTGGAGTGCATCCTGTTCCAGTACCCGGACGCCACCAAGGCCTCCTACGATCTGCAAACCCAGATCGACATCGCCACGCAGGACGGCGTCGTCGCCACCAAGAACGGCGTGCGCAACATGAAGCGCTGGTACACCGAAATCCCCGAGATCAAGAAGGCCGCGCCGGAGCTGCAGATTCTGTCCTGCCACGACGAATGGCTGCTGCCGACCATGTTCGACGTCGACGGCCTGCTGGTCGGCTATGGCAACATCGCGCCCGAACTTCTGGTTCAGTTGATCGAGGCCGGCAAGGCTCAGGACTATCCCGAGGCGCGCCGCATCTTCGAACAACTGCTGCCGGTGACCAAGGCCGTCTATCATCGGGGTTCGCATATGGAGGGCACGGTCGCCCTTAAGCTGGGCCTGGTGAAGCGCGGCGTGCTCGACCACGCCACCATCCGCGAGCCGCTCAAGAACCTGGGCGAAGCGGCGGAGCGGGAGATCTTCGCCGCCTTCGATGCGGCCGGGATCGGGCCGGTTTCCACCTCGGCCATCGCCGCGGAATGAGTCGATGGGTCCTCGCGCCGCAGGGTGCGGGGACCTTTTGCTTCCGGGGGTGGTCCCGCACCCGCCCCGGAACGCGTATCACCGTACGGATGACACCACAGAAGCGTCACCGTGCACGGGAGAAACAGCCAGGCGTGGACCGATCCGAGGATCGTCGCGCCCGAAAGGAAAGTCATGTCGCATCGTGACGTCGTGGACGCGGTTCCGCCCGTGCTCCCGCAGAAAGTCGCTTCAAATCGTTCGCTCGTGGCCAAGCTGGCGCTGATCGGCCCGGCCTTCATCGCCGGCGCCTGGCAGTTCGGGCCCGGCAATCTGACCTCGGCGATCGAGGCGGGCAGCGCCTTCGGCTACGTCCTGATCTGGGTGATCCTGGTCTCGACCGTGCTGATGATCTTCTTCACCGACATGAGCGTGCGGGTCGGGATCGCCTCGCCCCTGTCGATGATCGGCACAATCAAGCAGACGCTGGGCAAGCCGGTCGGGATGCTGGCCGGCTGCGGCGTCTTCTTCATCACCCTGTGTTTTTCGGTCGGCAATGCGGCCGGCTCGGGCCTGGCCCTGTCGATGCTGTTCGGCGGCAGCGCGGTGTTCTGGACGCTGTTGGTCACCGTGGCGGTCGGGTTCGTTCTGCTGGTCCGCAACGTGTACAAGACGGTCGAGCGCGCGCTTCTGGTGCTGGTGGCGTTGATGGCGGTCGGCTTTGTCGGCAGCGCCTTTCTGGCGCGCCCGGACTGGGCGGCCGGCGTGGCGGGCATGTTGCCCAGCTTTCCGGCCGGCGCCGAACTGCTGATCGTCGCCCTCGTCGGCACCAACTTCTCGATCAACGCCGCCTTCTTCACCAGCTACGCCACCAAGGCGCGGGGAATTCGCCGCGATGAATATGCGGACGCGACCCTGTCCGACACCATCCCGGGCATCGTCGCGCCCGGCATCATGACCGCCCTGGTCATCATGGTCGCGGCGGCCGTGCTGGGTCATACCGGGCAGCGCGTCGAGACCCTGCCGCAACTGGCCAGCGTGTTCGAGCCTCTGGCCGGTCAGGTCGGCTATTACGTCTTCGTCACAGGCTTCTTCGCCGCCGCCTTCTCCTCCATGCTGGCCAACGCCACGGCGGGCGGGACCCTGTTGTCGGACGGCCTTGGTTGGGGTGGATCGTTTGATTCCCTGCGGACCAAGATCCTGGTGGGATGCGTCCTGCTCTTCGGCGTGCTGGTGGTGACCTTCGCGCCCGGCTCGCGGATACAGCTGATCATTCTGGCCCAGGCGATGACCGTGTTGGTCGCGCCCATGCTGGGGGTTCTGCTGGTCCTGATGGCGAACAACAGGCTGCTCGGCGATCTGCGCAACAGGTGGTGGCACAATCTGTTCGCCGGCGTGGGTCTGATCTCCATCTTCGCCACCAGCATCCTGCTGATCCTCAGCCTCACGGGCGTGATCGCGCGCTGATCGCCTCGGCCCGCGCCTGTCTCCTCCCCGGAGTTCCCCGCCGGATCACAAGACGTCCGGCGGGGCGGGCGCAGCGAAAACCAAGATATCAGGAGACGAAGACCATGACGGTTCGCAAGGACCGGCGCCGGATGCGCCGTGGGCGCTGCGCCGCCCTGACCCTGCCTGCGCTGACCCTGCCTGTGCTGACCCTGCTTTCCCTGGCCGCCGCGCCGGCCTCCGCCAAGGCGCAGGACGCGGCGGCGGCTCAGACGCCTCAGGCCTCCGCGTCCTATCCACGCGCCGCCATCGGCGTCGGCGCCGTCGCCGGCGGCTACGCCGAGGCGCGATGGGCCGAGGACTGGTCCGCCCTGCGCGACCCGGAACGGCGCAAGGGCGTGTTCGATCGGCTGAAATACATTCCGCTGTCGCCGGATGGAGAGGTGTGGCTCAGCCTGTCGGGCGAGATGCGCCTGCGCACGGCCCTGACGACCAGTCCCGGCCTTCGCGAGGGCGCCGACCAGCGGCTGGACACCCTGCGCCTTGTGGGCGGCGCGGACCTGCACATAGGCCGTCATCTGCGCGTCTTCGGCGAACTGGCGCATGGCGGCGCGGGCGGCGACAACTACGGCGATCCCGTCGGCGCCATCCGCAACGATCTGGCGGTCAGCCAGGCCTTCGTCGATGTGACCGGAGAGGTCGGGGGACGCGAGGTCGGCGTCCGCTATGGCCGACAGTTCTTCATCGACGGCTCGCCCTATCTGATCAGCACCCGCAACGGCGCGACCCTGCTGGCGCCCTTCAACGGGATCCGGGGTTGGGTGAGAAGCGAGCGCTGGCGCGCCGACCTGTTCGACCTGCGTCCGACCCGCCTGGGAACCGGAGACGTCTCCGATGACCGCACGGACGATGCGCGACGGTTCAGCGGTCTGAATGTCAGCACCCAGGTTCCAAGCGACTGGTTCGGGGGCTCGAAACTGTATTTCGACCCCTTCGTCTGGCGCTACACTCAGGACGCGCGTCGCTGGGGCGCCGAGATGGCGCGGGAGGAGCGGACCTATGTCGGCGCCCGCCTGTGGGGCGAGGCGGGGCCGGCGCAACTGGACTGGACGCTGGCGCGCCAGACCGGTCGCTTCGGCGATCGCGATATCGAGGCGTTGCACGTCTTCACGACCCAGAGCGTGCGGGCAGGTGGGGGAAACGGCGCGCCGCGCATCAGCCTTCGCGTCGATTATGGCTCAGGCGGCGGGGCCTATGACGGCGGCGCGATCCGGAACGCCTTGACCCCGCAGGGCGTGCCGACTTTCTACAGCTACCAGAACGTCTTCAACCCGGTGAACATGATCGCGGTCGCGCCGGGCGTCACGGTGCGCAAGGGCCGGACCAGCGTCACGGGCGAGGTCCAGTTCACCTGGCGGGCTTCGGAACGCGACGCCGTCTATCGCGCCACGGACCTGCCCTATGCCGGCACCGAGGCGGTCGAAGGCCGCCGCGTCGGCGAAGTCTGGAAGCTGCAGCTGGCCCATACGATCTCTCCCAGGACCAGCGTGATCGCCCGCTATGAGCACCTGGCCGCCGGATCGGTGCTCAAGGATGCAGGCTACGCAAGCTCGGACTATCTAACGGCCTGGTTGAACTTCAGATTTTGAAACAGTCGGCGCTCGGCGCGGGTCGCTAGAGCAGACGGCCCTGGTCTGGCGTCGTCACAGTCCTGTCCGCCAGCACGCCGCGTCGGCGCAGTTCGGTCGCGGCGGTGAAGGCGATGTCGATGTCGCGGCCGGACATCAGCGCCCGAAGCCGGTCCGCATCCAGTGCGCTCCACGCCTTGCCGCGTTCGGGGCCGGCGGGCACGCGCGGCAGAAGGCCCGGCTCGCGGCTCCACGCCAGCAGTTGGTCGACCGTGGTGAGGTTCAGCATGTCGCGCAGGTGATGGGCGGTGACATAGGCGTCGGGCAGGGCGCGGTGCGCCGGCAGGCCCATCTCATGCACCAGGCCCTCGGGCCGGCGCAGATAGCGCAGCATCTGGTTGGAGAAGCGGGGCAGGTCCGGCCAGAGCCGTAGCGCGCATTTCCAGGTGCAGATCCAGTCCGCGCCGCCCGACAGGGCGGGCGTGCAATATCGCTGTTCGAAGCTCGCACGGTGGGCGGCCAGGGCGATCACACCGTCGTCTGGGCGAAGAATGGGCGGGGCGACGGCCTTCCAATAGCCCGCGCCCTGGACCCAGGCGTCCTGGATGTGATGGATGGCCATGGTGTCCGGCGAAATGGGGCGGCCCGGATCGACGAAGCGGGCGCCGCGCGTGTCGTCCAGCCGCCAGAGGCCGGATGCGACCCTGACGACATCCTGCCAGCCGATCTCGCAGACGTCCTGCGGCCCGGGGCCGGCGGTCTCTAAATCGATGACGCGAATGCGCGGCGGCGGGCCGGCATCGGCGGGCGTTGCGGCGTCGATCTCGGTCAGGGCGTCCTCTTTGCGCGGCTTAGGCACGGTAACGCGTCACGCCCGCGATTTGGTCCGGCCGCTGAAGAAGGCCCGCTCTCGGAGCCGTCAGTTCGGCCTGTGCGCCAAACCGTGGGGCATGAGCGCCATCACCGCCCAGGCGCCGACCAGCAGCGCAGGCGAGGCGATGAGCGCCCGCCGGAAGCGGTGCGCCAGATAGAGGGTTTCGCCGATCAGGATCGACACCAGCATTCGCGTTTCCCCCGAAACGATAAGCGACACTTGTATGACGCCGCCGCTCGGGGCGCGCCTTATTCGAAACTGTTTACGCCGTGTCGGATGCGCGTTCGCTGGACCTGGATCGCGGAATGGGCGATCTCGGAGCCATGGGATCCGTCGCGCGCCTGTTCCGTCTGCATTTCTCGCTCTGGGTGGGACTGTTCGTTCTGGCGGCGGTGGCGGCGCTCACCCCTGCCGGCTTCGGCTGGCCGCTCCGGCTGGCGGCGGGCTGGGACGCGGGCGTCGCGGCCTTTCTGATCGTCACCTTCTGGCGCATCTTCCGGGCGCGCTCTCAGGATGCGATCCGACACCGCGCGGCCGAGCTGGATCAGGCGGGCGCCCTGGTCTTGCCGCTCAGCATGGCGGCGGCCGTCGCCAGCGTGGTGGTGCTGGTCCTGGCCATGGTGGCCGGCGACGGCAAGCCGACGGTGGGTCAGGCGGCGTTCTCGGTCGGCACGGTGGGGCTGTCGTGGCTGTATGTGCACATCATCTTCGCCCTGCACTACGCCCATGGCTTCTACGCCCCGCGCGAACACGGCAAGGGCGATCAGGGCGGGCTGATCTTCCCCGGAGAGGATGAGGCCGACTATTGGGACTTCCTGCACTTCAGCCTGATCATCGGGGTGGCGAACCAGACGGCCGACATCCAGATTTCAAGCCGCAAGCTGCGCGGCCTGGCGACCGTGCACAGCCTGGTCGCCTGGTTCTTCAACGCCGTCATCCTGGCGCTGACGGTCAATCTGGCGGCGACGCTGTTCTGAGGCGCCGCCGCCGAAGGATTCAAAGATCGACGGGTCGGCCGGACTCTTCTTCCTCGAGGGTGACGGCGACGTCGGCGTTGGCCGACAGGCGCACCTTGTCGCCCTCGACGCCGGCGACGAAGCCGTTCTCGATATAGTGGTGGTGGTCCGCGTGGGCGCCGGTGTTCTCGCGGCGGGTCAGCTTGATTCGGTCGCTCTCGACCCGGTCCACGACGCCCACGTGCACGCCGTCGGCACCGATGACTTCCATGCCTTCCTTGATCTCGCTCATCGCCGTCTCTCCTCGTTGAAAATAGCAACAGGACAGGAGCCCGCCGGACGGGATTCCGTTCCCGTCGCGATTGGCGGTTCACCGTTTGCGTTTTACAGGCGGCGGGGATGACCATTGGGTGCATTATCGCGCCGACGACGGCCTTGCGGCGCGCCGCCAGGACTGGCTCAGCGCACCGGCTGAGGATTGCAGGGGACACGGATGCCGTTGACTTGATCGAACAGTATGGATGGTCCGATACCTGGGCGACGGCCTTTGCGCCTCAGGCCCAGGCCGGTCACACGCCTGGCCGCGTCGTTCTTCAGCACCGCAACGGCTATCTGGTCGCCACGGACGAGGGCGAACTGCAGGCCAAGGCGTCCGGACGTCTGCGTCACGAGGCCCAGGAGGTCGGCCATCCCGCCGTCGGAGACTGGGTCGCGCTGTCGCCGAACCTTCAGGACCGCACCGCCACCATCCATGCCGTCCTGCCGCGCCGCACGGCCTTCGTGCGCCGGGCGGCCGACAGCGTGCGGCGGTTGCAGATCCTGGCCGCCAATATCGACGTGGCCTTCGTGGTCACCTCGATGAATGCGGATATGAACCCGCGCCGGATCCAGCGGTTTCTGGCCGCCGCGTGGGAGAGCGGGGCGCGGCCCGTGCTCGTTCTGACGAAAGCGGATCTCAGCGCCGATCCGCACGCCGAGGCCGCGCAGGTCGCGGCGCTGGAGGCGGGATGCCCGGTCTTGATCGTCTCGGCGCGGGAAGGCGTCGGCCTGGACGCGCTGCGCCTTCAGGTAAGGTCGGGCGAGACCTGCGTGCTGATCGGCTCGTCCGGCGTGGGCAAGTCCACCCTGGTCAACGCCCTCCTGAACGAAGACCGGATGGCGACCCGGGCGATCCGCGCGTCCGACGACCAGGGGCGTCACACCACCAGCCACCGTCAACTGATCCCCCTGCCGGGCGGCGGGCTGATCATCGACACGCCGGGGATTCGCGAAGTGGGCCTGATCGACGCCGAAGAAGGCGTCGGCGCCGTGTTCGACGACATCGAGCGCCTGATGCAGGACTGCCGCTTCACCAACTGCAGCCATACGAACGAGCCGGGCTGCGCCGTGCAGGCCGCCTTGGGGGAGGGGACGCTGGAGGCTTCGCGCTGGGTGCATTTCCAGAAGCTGACGCTGGAACTGTCTGCGGCCGGCGACAAGGCGGAACGGATCGCCAAGGCCGCCGAACGTCGCCGGCTGGGCGGGCTTCAGAAGGTCTATCGCGCCACGAAGCGGAACGACCGGGGCGGCGCCGACGGATAGCGTCGTTAGGGCGGACGAATTTCGACCTGTCTTCAGGCCAAACGGGCTAGGTGAGCGACCCAGGCTCAAGAAAGATCACCATGTCCGCATTCACCATCGTCACCACCAGCGCCGTTCAGGGCAGCGAGGCCGCAGAGGTCAACACGCTGACGGACGATTTTTCCGACGCCAGCGAGGCGGTGGGCTATGCACGCCGCATGGCCGACGAGATGATCGACATGGCCGATCAACTGCTGCTGGATTTCGATTACAGCAACGTCGGCGTCTATGAGGGCGACCTGCTGGACGAGGACGTCACCCCGGACCACCCCGCCCTGATCGGCGTCTGGGTGCTGGACGAAGAAGGCTCCGCCTTCGTTTCCGCCGAAGAGTTCCGGCAAGGCTCGACCGACGTCGAGAACTGACCCGCGATCGTCAGCGCGGCGAGCGGCGCGGATCGAGAGGTCCGGCTTGAGGCGAAGCCGGCCTCTTCGCGAGGAGAAGCAGCACCAGCCCGGCGGCCGAGGCTGCCGCTCCCGCCAGCGCCACCGCTGGAAACCCCAGTCCGGCGCTGATCACGCCGCCGCCCAAGGCGGCGCCGATCGCATTGCCCAGGTTGAACGCGCCGACGTTCACCGCCGACGCCAGATTGGGGGCGTCGGCGGCGGCGGCCATGACCCGCACCTGCAGCGGCGGCACCAGGGCGAAACTGGCGACGCCCCACAGGAAGATCAGCACGGCGCTGACGCCCGCGAACGGCATGGCGAAGGCGAAGGCGACCAGCAGGGCCGTCAACGACGCCAGCGTCACCATCAGGGTCATGTCCACCGAACGGTCGGCGAACTTGCCACCCAGCCAGTTGCCCGCCGACAGTCCGACGCCATAGGTCACCAGCATCGCCGTGACGAAGCCGATCGAGGCGCCGGTCTCGTGCTGCAGGATCGGGGTGATGTAGGTGAAGACGGTGAACATGGCGCTGGCGCCGACCACCGTCAGGGCCAGGGCCGCCAGCACCGGACCGCGTCCCAGCACCTTGAGCTCCGCCAGGGCGTTCGCGTCCGCCGGAGCCGCCGCCTTCGGGAGGGTGAGACGCAGGGCCGCCATGGCCAGAACGCCCAGACCCGCGATGCCCCAGAAGGACACCCGCCAGCCGATCTGGTCCCCGACCCAGGTCGCCAGGGGCACGCCCGCGACATTGGCGATGGTCAAGCCCATGAACATGGCCGCCACGGCGCCGGCGCGCCTGTTCTCGGGCACGAGGCCCGCCGCGACGATCGCGCCGACGCCGAAGAAGGCGCCGTGGTTCAGCGAGGTGATCAGACGGGCCGCAAGCAGCATGCCGTAGCTGGAAGAGACCGCCGCCAACAGATTGCCGGCGGTGAAGATCGCCATCAGACCGATCAGCAGGGTCCGGCGCGGGACCCGTCCAGTGGTCAGGGTCATCAGCGGCGCGCCCAGCACCACGCCGAACGCATAGGCGCTGATCAACAGCCCGGCGACCGGAATGGAAACGCCCAGGTCATCGGCGATGACGGGAAGCATGCCCATGGGGGCGAACTCGGTCACGCCGATGCCGAAGGCGCCGACAGCGAGAGCGAGAATGGGAAGGTTCGGTTTCATGTCGGGGACTCAGACCAGGGGCGGGTTCAGGCGGGCGAACCCGGCCTGGCGGTGATAGGGAGTGTGCGGATAGGGCGGCGTGACGGCGCTGGCGGCGTCCAGCGCCGCGACCTGTTCAGGCGTCAGGCTCCAGCCGACGGCGCCGAGGTTTTGACGCAACTGGTCCTCGTTGCGCGCGCCGATGATGACCGATGACACGGTCGGTCGTTGCAGCAGCCAGTTGATGGCGATCTGCGGCACGGTCTTGCCGGTCTCGGCGGCGACGGCGTCCAGCGCATCGACGACCCGGTACAGGTGTTCGTCCTCGACGGGCGGGGCGAAGGCGGCGGTCTCGTGCAGTCGGCTGCCCTCCGGGAGCGGCGCATCCCTGCGGATCTTTCCGGTCAGTCGGCCCCAGCCCAGCGGGCTCCACACCAGCGCGCCTACGCCCTGATCAGCGGCCAAGGGCGCCAAGTCGGCTTCATAGTCGCGGCCGATCAGCGAATAGTAGACCTGATGGGCGACAAACCGGGGGCGACCGTCACGATCGGCGACGCCCTGCGCCTTCATCAGCGCCCAACCCGGATAGTTGGACACGCCCGTGTAGCGAACCTTGCCTGACGTCACGAGCCCCTCCAGCGTTGCGAGAAGCTCCTCCGCCGGGGTCGAGGCGTCGAAGGCGTGGAGTTGCAGCAGGTCGATGTGATCCGTGCCGAGCCGACGAAGCGCCTTCTCCACCGCGCTGATCAGCCGGCTGCGCGACACCCCCCAGTCGCCGGGACCGTCGCCGGTCGGCAGGCCGGTCTTGGTGGAGATCAGGACCTGATCCCGCCGCCCCTTGATGGCCTGGCCGAGCACCTGTTCGGACGCGCCGTCCGAATAGACGTCGGCCGTGTCGAACAGATTGACGCCGGCGTCGAGGCAAATGTCGACCAGCCGGCGCGCCTCTTCGGCGT
>Ga0157371_10005322_pt1 | contig 10886 bp, 12 predicted proteins | sample C45metaG_FD_113462 | JGI IMG/M metagenome (GOLD analysis project Ga0157371, IMG submission 113462) | Corn rhizosphere microbial communities from Kellogg Biological Station, Michigan, USA - C4-5 metaG | ecosystem: Host-associated > Plants > Roots > Rhizosphere > Soil | place: USA: Michigan... | reverse complement strand
TGGCAGACCTCACGCCTTGGGAGGCAGCTTCTTCGAGCCAACCGTGCTTGGCGACGTGACCTCCGAGATGCTGGTGGCACGGGACGAGACGTTTGGCCCGCTGGCACCGATCTTCCGTTTCGATACCGAAGCCGAGGCCATCGCCATGGCCAACGACACCGAGTTCGGCCTCGCTTCCTATGTCTACACCCGCGGCCTAGGCCGCGCTTGGCGCGTGAGCGAGGCGCTGGAGTACGGCATGGTCGGCGTCAACGAAGGGCTGATCTCAACTGAAGTCGCCCCGTTCGGGGGCATCAAGCAATCCGGCTTAGGGCGCGAAGGTTCGCACTACGGCATCGACGATTACATCGAACAGAAGTACATGTGCCTGGGCATCAGCTGACTGACCTACGAAACCCTTACCCTCTTTACGGCTCCCAGGGAGCCGTTTTTTTGTTCATCACAAGGTCAACACGGCCATAAAGTCGAACGTCAGCATGCCCAGGATGCTGCAGGGGGTCCATAAACCGAGCTGGCGCTTCCGGCAAAAGCGGACAGTCAGCCGAGCCAACCTGCTCCTTTTCCTCCATTGGCCACGCAAGCGTTCTTGCTACATTGCACACGCCATGTATCTAGTGCAGAGCGAAAGTGTTGCCCTGTACTGCTGTCGGCGATTTATTGGGCTTTTCTCTCCAGACCTTCTCAACAATGTCTGGAGTGACTCTCTCTCAGGATGCGCAGCGCATTTTCTGAATGTCGAGGGTGCTTCTGGCTACCGAACTCGAAAATCGTGACGTTTGCTGGAGTACTATCGATATCAAGAAAATCGCGGCCAGATTGAAACGCCAAATACTGGGCCCTGCAATTTTGGAGGCCTCCACGCTGGATGCCTTCCGATCGCTAAGACAATCAATTTTGATCTCATATACTTCACTAGCCTCTAGCCGCCTTTAAACGGCTGTACAATGGCGCATTGCGAGATAAAGATGCGTTAAAGCCAGCCGTCCTCGTGTCCCAGGGTCAGACGCTGCATCAAGTTGCGGCCCTGATCATTGGAAAGCAACCCTGTGACAACTGAATCGCCCCTAGTTTCGTAGACACCTCTAGGCCTCATAATACGGCCCATCAGGAGGTGCCATGAGCAACCCGCGTTATCCCGAAGAATTCAAAATCGAAGCAGTCAAACAGGTGACCGAACGAGGTCTGCCAGTGGCTGAGGTCGCTGCTCGTTTGGGCATGTCGACCCACAGCCTGTATGCCTGGGTTAAACGCTACAGCAAGCCTCAAGAGCAGCGCGCGCAAGAGGACGATCAACATACTGAACTGCGTCGTCTTCGTGCCGAACTCAAGCGCGTGACCGAAGAGCGAGATATCCTAAAAAAGGCCGCCGCGTACTTTGCCAAGGAGTGCGGCTGAAGTACGCCTTCATCAACCAGCTATCCGCTGACTATTCGGTTCGCCGCCTGTGCCTGACGCTAAAAGTACATGCCAGCGGTTACTACGCGTGGCTGACTGAACCGAAGTCGGCACGAGTCAAGGATGATCAACGCCTGCTTGGACTGATCAAGCACGCGTGGCTAGAGAGCGGCGGTGTGTACGGCTACCGCAAAATCCACGACGACCTGCGTGAGCTTGGAGAAGCATGCGGCAAACATCGTGTTGCTCGACTGATGCGCTTGGAAGGGCTGCGCTCACAGACAGGGTATCGTCGTCGACCGGGCCGCTATGGTGGTAAGCCTCCAGCGGCCTCACCGAATCATCTGGAGCGCCGATTCAATGTCACCGAACCCAACAAGGTCTGGGTAACGGATATCACCTACATCCGCACCTATGAGGGCTGGTTGTATTTGGCGGTGGTTCTTGATCTGTTCTCGCGACAGGTAATCGGTTGGTCAATGAAACCGCAGATGACCAGCGATCTGGCTATTTGATGCGTTGCTGATGGCAGTTTGGCGGCGTAAGCCAAAGCAGGAGGTGATGATTCACTCAGATCAGGGGAGCCAGTTCAGCAGCGGCGACTGGCAGAGCTTCCTGAAAGCCAACAACTTACTTGGCAGTATGAGTCGGCGCGGCAATTGCCATGACAACGCAGTAGCGGAAAGCTTTTTCCAGCTGCTGAAGCGGGAACGGATCAGGCGAAAAATCTATAGCACCAGGCAAGACGCACGCGCTGATGTGTTCGACTATATCGAGATGTTCTACAACCCAAAACGCCGGCATGGTTTCAACAACCAGCTGTCGCCGGTAGAGTTTGAGAAGCGACATTTACTGAGCCTGGAAAGTGTCTAAGAAATCCGGGGCGATTCACTGTTCCGCTACAAGCGCAGCGTTATTCAAGTTCTGATCGGATGTGCCTTGGCTGGGCTGGCGGCCCATTGGCTGATGAACTGAACGATTTGCGGGCCTGGCCGGTGGCGATCGACGGCCAGGCGCGCATTTCCCGCAATAGCATCCACAGCGCGATAGCCACGATGATGCCGGCCGAAGCCAACTGAAGTAGGGCTCGGTTGTTCGGCATCCGGATTGTCGTTCCTCAAGTTTGGCTACAGCTGGCACCGACCTAACGCCAGCCTAGGCTATCTTCCCCTGTCAGTCGCACACCATTTCCACGGGACAACGTACTGGGTTTACACAACTAGCCCTTGCCATCCAATTTACCCTGTTGCGTCCGAGCCTGAGCGCCGCCCAGCATGGACTGAATTTCGTGGGTCGCTTGACGCGTGTTCTGCGCCAGCTTCTTGACCTCGTCGGCAACTACCGAGAAACCGCGTCCTACCTCACCGGCGCGTGCGGCTTCGATAGCCGCATTCAACGCCAGCAGATTGGTCTGCTCGGCGATCCCTTTGATGACGCTAACAACCTGAGCGATCTGCCCGTAGGTGTCCTGGTTGTGCTGCAGCATTTGCTCATGGGCCGCATGGGCACTGCGCTCATCGGAAATATCGCGCACAGCGCCAATCGCCCGAAAGAGCCGACCCTGCTCATCTCGCACCCCTCGGCCGCGTTCGCGAAACCAGATGTAGCCATGCTCCTTGTGGCGCATGAGGTACTCGATCACGTACTCACCACTGCCAGCCGGGTCGACAATCTCCCGGTCGAAGATGGCGGCGAGCGCGCCAAGGTGGTCGGGATGAACCAGGCTGGCCTGGCTTTCCATCCCGTCTGGCAGCTCCTTGTAGCTGTACCCTAACAGCACTCGAAACTGGCTGGAGAGGCGCAACATGCTAGCCGGATCATCTAATCGGCCGTTAGCCACGGAAAAATCCCAATAGCCCTCGGTCAGGGTCGACTGAGCGATCTCCCAGACACGTGCCTCGAGCTGGCACGCACTCAAGGCATCCTTCTGCTCATGAAGCTCGCGCTGCGCCCCCTCCACGCTCAGCTGTTGCTGGTGCAGTTCATCAATCACCTGCCTCTCACGCAGCAGTGCCTGATCACGCTGCACCGTCAGTTCCTGTACCTGCTCTTGCAGCGCGGCAATCTCGGCACGGCTTTGCCGCATCACCCCCGCCACGCGTTCAAGCGCAGCGCCAAGTGGCGGGTAGTCCTGCAAGGTGCCTTGGACAGAGGTTGCATGGTGCCCAGAACACAGATCGGCAAGCTGCCGACTCAACTCATCAGCGAATTTACGTTCACGTCCACGGAAAAACATGACGACTACCCCGCTTCGCCCTGTGGGCGCAGACGCAGCTGATATCGCTGCCTTATCGCTTGCCACTGTTGGCTAATCACCTGGGTCTGCTGAGCGCTCAGGGGCTCGAGAAAGTACAGGCGACGACGTTCACCAAGCTGCGGGACCAGTTGGGGGGCCTGCTTCGCCAACTCGATCATCGCTGGCAGGTCGTTCCGCAAAGGCGCGTAGAAGCGCGTCGCTTCGGTGTTCAGCCGTGCATTACGCGGCTCCAGGATGTAATCGATGAAGCGATAAGCCAACTCAGGCTGCCTGGAGTTTTTCGGGATGGCCCAGCTGTCGACCGTCAACAGCCCGCCCTCCTCCGGCACTAAAAATTTCAAAGCCGAACGGCGAGACGCCGCTTGCAGAGCGTGGCCACTCCATGCCACTGCCACACATAGATGCCCTGCTGCCAACTGCTCGATATAGGTGTCGTTATCGAGCGTGCGTACAGCATCGGACTGTTGAAGCAATTGTGCACCGGCCTCTACCAGCCTTCTTGGTGAAGCGTCGAGCAGACGCTTGCCTTGGTAATTCATCCACAAAGAAAATGTTTCTTCCGGCGCGTCAATCCAGCCGATTCCACAGGCCCGCAACTGGGCAGCGTATTGATCATCGAATAACAGTCGCCAGCTGGCGGGGGCGGGCTTACCCAGCTGCTGCTCGACGCGAGCAGAATCAATCACCAGCCCGACCGTCGACCATAGATAAGGCACCACATAACGCCCTGCACCAGAGAAACCGGCAAGGGAGGCCATCAGCTTGGGATCAAGATTGCCGTAGCGGCTCAATTTGTTCAGGTCCAGCAGCTGCAACTGCTTTTGCTCAATCAGGCGTTGCAACTGGAAGTGCGAGGGAACCACCAGATCGAAATCGGCACCGGCATCCAGCGCTGCGTACAACTCCTGCGCCGAGGTGTATGTCTGGTAATCGACAGCAACCCCGGTCTCCCGCTCGAAACCCTCCACCACAGCCGGATCGATATAGCCCGCCCAGTTGTAGATTTTCAGCGTCTGCGCGTTAGTGCTCACGACGCAAGAGGCGAGCACGGCAAAGAGGAGATATCTCACTGTCCGGAATCCTGAAGTGGCCAGCCCTAGATATAGCGCATCACATACGCCAGATCTTGTCCGAGCATGCCGAACTGTTGTGCAGGAGTGCCGTGTGGAGATGTCAGAGAGCACAAGGGACAAGGGGGCAAATTTATTTTCCGCCATTGCGTTGGCAGCTCTTGGCCCTGTTGAAATCCACACAACTAGCCACGCTTGTCTCGGCCTGATGCTTCGCAATCATCAAGGGTTCGTCATGGCGTTAATCAGGGGCTTCCAATACCACACAGCGATCATCCGAACGGTCAACCTTACTCCTGCGAGATTGGCGGATGCCTTGCGACTTAGGGCTATAAGGATGCCAAAAGCAAAAAAACCGCAATTACGCGTCCTCTTAATTTGCTGAACACTGACCACCTGTTACTCCAGACGCGGGATCGCCCCACTCAATCATCAACAAGTCAACCTGACCTCTGTTGTGGTCAACGAAAACTGGATAGTGGTTTAGGTGTATCCGGTCAGTGATTCGGTTTCCGCTGGCGTTCTGTATCCGTTGTAGCTGTGTGGTCGTTGATGGTTGTAGTAATCCGTCAGGTAGCGCAGCACATCAGCCTCAGCTTGCCCTTGGCTGTAATAGCCATGCTCCGGCATCCACTCCGTTTTCAGGCTTCTGAAAAAGCGCTCCATCGGTGCGTTGTCGCAGCAGTTACCGCGGCGGCTCATGCTCTGCTTGATACGGTAGCGCCAGAGCATCTGGCGGAACTCAATGCTGGTGTAGTGGCAACCCTGGGCAGAGTGAAACATCAGCTGTTGCGGGCAACCTCGGGACTCGTAGGCCACGCGTAACGCGCGCGTCGTGAGCTGCGAGTCAGGCCGATTAGAAAGCGCCCAGCCGACGATGCGGCGCGCATACAAATCCATGACTGCTGCCAGGTAGATCCAGCGATTACCCGCCCAGATGTATGTCACATCACCGCACCACACTTGGTTGGGGCCGCTTACTGCGAATTGCCGATCCAGTGTGTTGGCCGCAATGGCGCTTTCGCCATCAGCCTTGCGGTAGCGATGCTTGCGACATTGCGAGCTCAATAGCCTAGCTTCTTTCATAAGGCGCCCAGCCAGAAAGCGGCCAACCTGCACGCCCTGCATTCGCAGTGCTGCCGATAATGTTCTGGCTCCTGCGGAACCACGACTTTGTGCATGAAGCTCGGCAGCCAGCTGACGCAAGGCAATTCGCCTGTGATCAACTCGGCGACGGCGTTTGCATGCTTCGTAAACGCTACTGCGCTGCACATTAAACACTCGGCACAGTTCGGCTCGTGGATACCGCTCACCCAATGCCTCAATCAGCGCTACTGATCGAGGGAGTCCGACATCAAGAGAGCGGTAGCCTTTTTTAGGATATCTTTCTCCCGCTCCAAGCGCCGAACCTGGGCTTCCAGTTCCTGTATGCGCCTTTGTTCAGGAGTCAGGGCTTTGCTGCGTGGTGGTGTAGTGCCGCCCCGCTCGCTGCGCAGTTGCTCTACCCAGCGACGCAATGCAGTCGGGCCTACGCCTATCGACTTACAGGCTTCGGGAATGGAGTACCCCTGGTCCAGAACCAGGCCGGCTGCTTCGAGTTTGAAATCTGTACTGAATGATCTTCTGGTCACGCAAACACCTCATGGCTGGGCGAAGCTTAACGCCCTATCGGGGTGTCCAGAATCATTGAGCCACAACAAGCAGGCCATTTAAGGTTGCGGCGCACTGGACATTGCGCGCAAGCAGCCCATCGACCTGGTCTTTCATGAGCGATTGAAGTGGGGAGATGATGACCGTTAGGCTGCCGTTACGGTGAAAGCGGTTCAGCGCCGGAAGCTGGTAACAGAGCGACTTCCCACCTCAAGTCGCCAGAATGGCAAGAACATGTTTGCTCTGCATCCCGGCCAGCACAACGTCATGCTGAAGAGAGCGACCGTCCGGCTCTTTCCGAAAATCCTGGATGGGGGCGAAATAGCGTCTTAGCTCATGACGAGGGTCGTGCGTCGTGCTGCAATAGCCGCACTGGCTCTTTCCACACGGAATATCGCGAAGCTCCGCAATCAGTCGCCCTACCTCCGGAAACTGGTGGCGAACCCACGGAGCCAGAACAGAGTTGCCGCCAGACACACACAGCCAGGCGAGTGCATAAGCAAGAGGCCAATGCAGGGCCTCATCCAACAAATCGACCTGCAGGAGCTGTTCTAAGCGGGTGCTACAGACCTTCAACATCCGGGTTAAGGTCGGGTCACTTTCCAGCAGCAGTTTCGGGATGAGATTTCGCAGTTCGGACAGCGGACTAGGCTGCTTGCCGGTGATTGTCGCGAACAGGGAGCCCAGGTCACTTTTGAGGGTTGGCGCGAGCAGGGTCTGATAGCAGAGAAGTTCAGCTTCGCGGCTCTCTTTCAGCTCCGCAAATGCCTGACGCTGGTCATTGAACAAGGTCAAGGTAGAACGACAGTCTGACAGCGGTGAGTTCAGGCTGTCTCGAATGAGCTTGTAGTCTTTAACTAGGCGATGGTACGGATTCTGAGGGAACGCCAAGGGCGACAGGCGCAATGTGTCGACAACTGGCAAACCATGCAGTGCCAAGTGCGGAGCTTGCTCTTTGAGTATCGGCAGGTCATGGTCAATGATGTTGTGGCCGAGTACAAAGCTGGCGCCCTGCCCGAGGCGGTCAAGCGCTTCAAGTGCAGCAGGCAGGTCCTTGTCGACCTTACGCTCAAGCTCTTCTTCAGTATCGGGGCGCAGCGCGCCGACCATAAAAATATGGTCCGCTTGATTGGCTTTTCCGGGGGCGACTTCCAGATCGAAAATCAAGCTCTTGGGTTGAGTCGGCGAAACCATCCGGACGGCATCCTTGCTGCAAACTACGAGATTGACGGCACTTTAACGGCAAATGCCCAGCGTAGGTAGGAGCATCAGGTCTTAACGGGACGTACTCGGCCCGCTGTAGTAGCCCGCTCAGGTGTCGTGCTTACAGAGGATCACCAATCAAAACCGCATGCCCTTCACTGCCCTCGCAGCCTGCACCTGGCCTCCACTGAACCGTGGCCGACTCCGGTTGGAAACCAATCCTGAGAACGCGATCTAGGCAGCTTCCCATTCCGTTCTCAGCAATCGCCTCGACCCTATAATTGGGTTCCGTTGCCTCGTATCTGCTCGGATGAGGTCATCGTGGACAGCCGGTAAGTCGTCAGCACGCTGCTTAACATGGCAAGGAGGCCGACTAAGAGTGCAACTGAGATGCCGGTGGTGCTCAACAAAAACTTCAGAGTTTCATCCATTCCTGGCGTTCTTCCAGCTGAACGCTCTAGGGCTAAAACGCGGATTTTGTTCGCAACCTCTACCTTCATCAAACCATAGGCCGATCGCTTGATATTTTCTGCAACACCATTATTAGGAGCATCAATAAACGTATCCTTGTATAAAGCCACTGCTTTTTGACAGTAATACTCCCTATTAGCGTAACCCTCCTTAACCGCGCCAATACACAACTCAAGATAATCTAAGGTTTTCTTGTCGCGAACCTCCTCTCTCAATAGCCCGTAATTCCCCACATATTCATCCCTGCTCTTAGCATACTCACCCACCAAGTATGTCAGGTAGGTCAAATAACTACCCATCACAAGAACACCAATGACCGCCATAAGCAAAACTCTAGTCCAGGCGCGCTCAGAGGCTTTCAAGGCGAGCTGTTTAGCAAGTCTTTTTGCTTCAGCAAAATCCTCAGCAACTTCTTTCAAACGCGCCATGCTTTCTGCCTATTATATTCCAAAACAATTTAATCCTCGCAACTACCTATGACCATAGTTATCTGAAGCAAAGATATCTCTAAGACCGCACTTAATCTAATACAGCACTTACATATCAAACTTAAATAGCCAAGTCATCAAAGAGACGATCACGCGCAAAAACCGGAAAAATCTGTAGTTCGAGCCTATTGATAATCCAAACGATTTTTTGCCTAGCCTCCTCACTAAGCGGCACACCATACGGAACATATTGCTCGACAAATTTCGCGGCGCATGCTGCCTCGCTCGTTCCGATGAAGGCCATATTTAGCGCCGTACGAAGAGTCAGACTCAGCTCGCCGAGCGACAGATTTTCATCTTCTGTCAGAACCATTCTGCAGAACGCAGCACTTAATGCTCCTACATGTTTACTAGATGACTGCATACTCCCCTCACACCAACAAGCCTAAGAGCTAGATATTTCCATATTAAGCCTTCACTTATAACTGAAAAATAATGATAGCTACCACCTCAACAGGCCCATACCTGCGAGCAGTTACCTTTCAAAAAATTATAAAGCCTGAGCCTAATTAAATTAACAACCTCATCAGCCCAACAAACGAGGCAGTCCCCAGCCACCTCGACCATCTTGGGACATTATCGACAGTAGATAATTATCTATTTGACGGAGGCTAACAGTTTCACAAAGGCTTTCCTCGATCATATCGCGCAGCTGCAAAACACGTTGACTCCAGTCCTTATAGCGATCAACTTTTCCAAATACCCGCCAACCTCTATAGCTTTGACCAAGCTCATCCATTACCCACGACCAACCCTCACGCACATAGGAATCTACAATGGGGAAAAACTCTGGCCTGTGGAAATGCAGATACTTCGATGCCAGGCTACTATTTTCTCGCTTATTTGCTAGCGTGAGTGCCTCGCAAAGCTCACGATGGATGGCAGTTGCTTCCTGCAGGCGGTCATACGTAAGCCTGTCATTCGCCCCAACAGCGCTCAACAACTTGGCGCACTTTGATGCTGAAACAGCCTCAGCAGCGGCAATCACTACCTCAAGCGCTTGTCTTTCATCCTTGATATCCCCGCCGGTTTTTCTACGCTCCACCGATGCAGAGTACGTGCGCCCGATCAACATCAGCTTGCCAACAATCTGTGCTCTATCGGTATTAGAGGGGTTAGCCGCAACGGCATCATACAACATGGAATTTAGAGAATCGAAGGGCGGGCAGCCGTGGTTATTTCCAAGCCAATGCCGCTGCGGCGGAAATACATTCGAAGGGGTAGCATCCGGCACAATACTGTTCACTCCGTGTTCTCCGATACTAGACCTAACATATACTTTAGCGGCCAAACTAGACAAGTATTTAACTGCATACGAAACTTCCCAAGCCACGCAATCTTTATCGCTCGCTCAACTATACTTATAACGGTAAAACTAGACGTACCTAGCTTGTTGCCGACAAGCTGATAACAGAACTTAAAGAGGATCACCAATCAAAACCGCATGCCCTTCACTCCCCTCGCAGCCTGTACCTGGCCTCCACTGAACCGTGGCCGACTCTGGCAGGAAACCAATCCTAAGGACGCGATCTAGGCAGCTTCCCATTCCGTTCTCAGCAATTGCCTCAATGCCGTTTTCGGTCCAGTCGGTTACTGAATACTCATAGGTGCTTGCTTCGAGGTCTTGCCCCTCTGAGTGCTGATGGACTGAAGCGACTGCTTCACTGCACATTTTTCGGTCTTTCCGGCATTGGATTTCGACGGCATTGGTGCCAGGGGCAGCGTATCCGGCAACGGTCTTCCACCCACCCCACACAAGCAGGTCGGTGTCTTCGTACTGGAAGATCATGGGGGGAATCGTCGTGGGGACTTGGGCATCGCCTTTCTGAAACCAAACGGTCAGGTAACTGGAAGCTACTGCTACCAGCACCACGAATAGCAGATAGTTGATCGCTCGAAGACGCATGTCCAAATCCTTTGTCATTGAAGGTCTTCCTGGCTGAAAAACCTTAGATCAGAAGCATCACGGTGCCAAGGCATCATCTGCTCAGACGAAAGTCTGACTTTACCCCAGTCGCCACTAGACTAATCTTGCATGGCAAATTGCCTTCACCTCTGGCAATATCCTTTGGAATGATAGGGCTAAGGAAGGCGAGACCACATGGTGTGGACACAGAGCATAGTGATCGACGAGAGCGCGTATCCGCTCAACGTGGCGCAAAAAGCTGCATATGCCTTAGCCGCGACAGTCTCGATATTGATCACTCGCCAGGACGGCAACCTGCATCTGACGGTTACGCCTGCAGACCTGCGAATCGACGCTCTTCATTTAAGCGAAGCTCAAGCACGCGTCCTGATTACACGCTCACTGAACGACTTTGCCCTCCGACAGCAAATCCAGCTGGAAACCTC
>Ga0157371_10005319_pt1 | contig 10893 bp, 7 predicted proteins | sample C45metaG_FD_113462 | JGI IMG/M metagenome (GOLD analysis project Ga0157371, IMG submission 113462) | Corn rhizosphere microbial communities from Kellogg Biological Station, Michigan, USA - C4-5 metaG | ecosystem: Host-associated > Plants > Roots > Rhizosphere > Soil | place: USA: Michigan... | reverse complement strand
ATAAAAAATTAATAATTGAGGCGGCAGAAAAGATCAGGCATAAGTTTTATATTCCTGTTCATGTTCCTTCATTTCTTTTAAAATTATTTCTTGGTAAAAGAAGCGTAGAAATATTAAAGAGCACAACGGTAAGTGATAAAAAGATAAAATTAACCGGATTCACTTTTTTATATCCAACCATTGAGGTTGCTTTGGATGAATTAACTTCCTCCAAATAGTTTCAGGCTAAATTTTAAAAAAGCATTTTACAAATCTTCTTTTGTAAACTTTTTTAAAGCAAAAAAGTAATAGCCGGCTAAGTACGCCAGGCTTGCCACAACAAGAATCCATTGATCTGGTGCATCTTTATAAATAACTGATTTGCCAAAAGGAATAGGCAACATAACATCGGTTACCTGTAAGGGCAAAAAATATCCTACAGGAGAAAGGTCCATTTTAAAGTTGATAAGAACAGTTATAAGCCATTCGAATATTAATCCATACAAAAAAAACACTGCAATAGCTGCACCGCTGCGCCTGAATAAAACAGCCAGAAACATTGCAAATGTTATGTAAGCAAATGTTTGAATGAAAATATAAATAACATTTTCCATACCCTGGAAGCTAAAGGAAGATCCTGTGGTGAGAGTACCAAAAAGTAAAGCAACCAAAAGATTAAATAAAGTTGCTACTATCGCAAATAAAAGCGCAAATACAAATTTTACTGAAATAAATTGTTTTCTTGTCCAGCCATCAATAATGTTTTGCCTGTGAGTTTTGAAATTAAATTCATTAGTTAACAGCATAATAAAAAGTATGCCCGGAAAATATAAAAGCCAACTGCTCATCCAGCCTACAGTTTGCCACACTTTGGGAAAAGCATAAGGAGTTCCCAGCAACAACTGGCTTTGAGGTAAATTTTCAGCCGTTAATTCATTTACATAGTAGCCTGTATAATTTATGCCCAGTATGGCAAAAAAATACAGGATGGCAAATATCCAAAAGGCTTTATAATTTTTTACCTTAAGCCATTCAATTTTTAATAAGTATAACATGAGAATATTAGTTATTGGTAAGTTCAAAAAATCTTGCTTCGAGGCTTTTCTTTTTAAGTATAAGATGATTGAGAATTATACCATTGTCGAAACAATAATTATTGACGGCTTCGAGGTTGGCAGTGCCAACCGGGAAAAAGATTTTTATCACTCCTCCTTCTTTAGAAACTCTTGTTGCTGCAGGAAGACTTTGCAGTGCCTGCATGAGTTTTTCGGAATCTTTTGCTCCCACTTCCACCATATCTTCATTAGATAAAATTTCATTCACATTACCTGAAGTTATTAATTCGCCTTTCCTCAATATTGCTACATGTGTACATACTTTTTCAACTTCATCAAGTAAGTGGCTTGCCATGATAATAGTTTTGCCCTGGCTATATAGATTTTTCATTAATTCTCTGATCTCCGCGATACCTACAGGATCAAGGCCATTAGTAGGCTCATCAAATACCAGAACATTTGGATTACCTAATAAACAGGATGCTATGGCAAGCCTTTGTTTCATACCGAGAGAATAGGTACTGAATTTTGAATCTTTTCTCCGGGTGAGATCTACTATTTCCAATACTTTAGGAATGTCTTCCTTTCCGTGCTGTTTTATTTCAGCAGCAATTTCAAGATTTTTTTCTCCAGATAAATAATGATAAAAGTTTGGCGTCTCTAACAACGTTCCAATTTTTTTTCGATGCAGTTCTGTAGGGGATTCATCAAAAAGCTTATAATTGCCCGAAGTGGGTTTTAGTATATCCATTATGGTTCCAAGCATTGTCGTCTTACCGCTACCGTTAGGTCCCAATATTCCAAATACAGAACCTTCAGGAACGGTGAAGCTTACATTTTTAAGTGCCTGAATTCGTCCATAAGACTTTGATAAATTCTCAACAGCTAATATTGACATGGCCAAAAATTAAATTGTATGCAATATACAGGAAGGAACACTGAAAATAAATAGTGATTATGTTGAATGGCAAACTAATTCCTCACTGGCTTGCCTGTCTTTAAAACACTTTGCAATCTTTCCAATGTTTTCTTTTCTCCGCTAAGGCTTAGGAATGCTTCCCTTTCCAGATTGAGCAAATATTGTTCATTAACTAATGCGGGTTCGCTGAGATCGCCACCGCACATAACGTAAGCCAGTTTTTTTGCAATTTTTACATCGTGGTCAGTAATATAATTGCCACGAAACATTCCATTGATGCCTGCGTATAAGGTTCCCAAAACAGAACGCCCTAAAACTTTTATATCAGTTCTTTGCAGTGGCATTGTATAGCCGCTATCATAAATTTTAATCGCACTTTTTTTAGCATCAGCAATCCTTCTGCTTTGGTTCATACTAATTTCGTCTATGCCTTGTCGTAAGATACCGAGATTATATGCTTCAAAAGCTGAAGTGGAAACCTTTGCCGTGCCAATTGTTAGAAATCTTTTTTGTAAAGTGATGGTTTCAGGTTCATTTTCATGCATTTCGTCAGCGGCACGCAATGTGAATTCCTTTGTGCCCCCGCCGGCAGGAATGAGCCCTACGCCCAATTCTACAAGCCCAATATAAGTTTCTGCTGCTGCCTGAACTTTATCACTGTGTAAAGACATTTCACATGCGCCTCCGAGCGCTAAGCCATGAGGCGCAACTACTACAGGTATAGAGGAATAGCGCACCCTCATCATTGTATTTTGAAACATTCGAATGGCTAAATCCAGTTCATCATATTCCTGCTCAGCAGCATACATAAATATCATTCCAACATTAGCACCAGCGCTAAATTGCGGACCTTCGTTAGCGATTACCAATCCTTTATAGTTTTCTTCCGCTATCACGATTGATTTATTTACAGCTTCCAAAACTTCGCTTCCTATGCTTCCCATTTTTGTATTCCATTGAAGCCCTACAACATCATCGCCAATATCGTATAAATTACAGGCGCTGTTTTTCCAAACCGTTTTTTCTTTAAGATCGCTTAAAATAATGAAGGCATCACCACCAGGCAATGGTAAATATTTCTTGGAACTAACGTCATAGCATAAACGCTTTCCGTTTTCAACTTTATAAAAAGAATTATTGTCCGCTTTAATAAAATCAACAACCCATTGCGCAACATCGTATCCGGCGGCCTTCATTGCATCGGTTGTTTCTTTTACGCCAAACACATCCCATGTTTCAAATGCTCCAATTTCCCAACCGAAACCGGCTTTCATTGCATCATCAATGCGATAAATTTCATCACTTATTTCGAATACACGATGAGAGATGTAAGAGAATAGGCTGTAATGAAATGCACGATAAAATTCCCCGGCTTTATCTTTTCCTGAAATTAAAACCTTCAGTTTTTCTTTGAGATTATCTACGGGATTAGCAGCTTCAAGCGTTGGAAATTTTGGCTTTTGCCTTGGCTCATATTCAAACGTTTTTAAATTGAGGGTCTTGATTTCTTTTTCCCCTTTAGAAGTGGGGGGCATCTTCTTGAAAAAACCTTGTCCGGTTTTATCCCCCAACCAATTATTATCAACCATTTTTTGCAGCCATAATGGAATTTCAAAAGTGTCTTTAGCTTCATCGCCAGTACAACTATCTTTTACTCCTATGGCTACTTTTACAAGCGTGTCAATTCCTACTACATCAGCAGTACGGAAAGTTGCGGATTTTGGTCTGCCTATCACCGGGCCTGTCAGCACATCAATTTCATCAATATTTAATTCAAGTTTTTCCATAATATGGAATATAGACATGATGCTGAAAACACCGACCCTATTAGCAATAAAGGCGGGAGTATCTTTACAAAGAACAGTTGTTTTGCCAAGATATACATCTCCATAGTGCATTAAGAAATCAATAACTTCTTTATCAGTATCATGTGTAGGAATTATTTCAAGAAGACGTAAATATCTTGGTGGATTAAAAAAATGTGTTCCGCAGAAATGCCTTTTAAAATCTTCGCTTCTTCCTTCAGCCATTAAATGAATGGGAATTCCCGAAGTATTAGAAGTAACAAGCGTTCCCGGCTTCCTGTATTTTTCTACTTCGTCAAAAATTAATTTCTTAATGTCTAATCTTTCCACAACCACTTCTATTATCCAGTCACAACCAGCAATATCTTTCATATTATCTTCAAAGTTTCCGGTGGTAATGTTTTTAATAACATCTTTTGTGAAAACGGGTGAGGGATTAGATTTTATAGCCGAGGCCAGTGCTTCATTTACAATTTTATTTTTCTCTTTTATATCCTTTGCATTCTTAGCTGGAATGTCTAACAGTAACACCTGTAAGTCAACACCGGCAAAGAGACATGCAATACGGCTTCCCATAACTCCACTTCCTAAAACTGCTATTTTTTTTATTGTCCTTTTTTGCATAATATTAAATTAGTTAGTTAAACAACTATTTGCAATCCCGAAATTATTACTTTTTAATATGGCACAAGAGAATTAAAATTTAGTCCCGCGTATTTTGAGGATAAAGAATAATTTTTAGATGCGCCTCTTTTTCTAAATGCCAGTTAAAAATAACAGAAATCAGGCTAAAATTGTTCTTTTCAGCCCATGTGAGAATCGGATAATTTGGATAATATTTTTTAAGGAACGAATATTGAAAATAATATCCTGATAAAGCACTAACAGGGTAAAGTTTTAAATTATGAGAAATAGTATCGATAATTTTTTTAAGGTCTTTTTCTTTTAATTTATAAGGATTGAAATAAGGTGTGTAATAGCTTGTAAAAAACCCATTTTCGCAAAAAGCTGGCAGATACTGTATTTGGGAGGATTCAATGATCATTTTATTTTCCAGATGATATTTCCTTCGCAAGGCGGCAAAGGCAATAAGTGATTTTTCATAATTGAAATAATTGAGATTTTTAAAATCAAACCAGATAGAAGAAGATAGATTTCTCTGTTGATAAATATCAAGCAGACGACTTATTGTTAAAGATGAAATATCTGCGGAATCGTGATAAACGTAGAACGAGTTTATCGTTGTATCGAAATAAACATCCACTTCAAAGCCATCTGTGCCGGCCGATAATTTTTTTATAGCATCTTCATTGTCTATCGCTTTAATCCAGTTTTTAGACTCTTGTATAAGAGCTGTATTGCAACGAGGAAAATCCGTAGGTAACACATCTTTTACAAATGAATCGGGAATTAAAACCCTGGTCATTCCTTTATGAAATAACATGTCAGCGCTTAACAGGATAAAGATCAGAGACAGGCCTAAAAAATATTTAGTTTTGAAATAATTCTTATTTTTCATAACGGTGCATTTATTGCATTTAAATTTTGCAATGCCGTTGGCTTAGGAATTTAATATTGTGTCTTATGTTTAAACCTGCTTTTCAGTTCTTAATAAAATTACTTATTTTACTATGCCTGCTGAAATGTATATTTTTTCTATATAATCTTCATGTCGGTCAGGGATTCAAAATAAATGACTTTCGAACAGCCGTTACCGTTATAGGCTGGTCATTTTTCTATGATGTAGCAGTTGTTTCTTTTCTTGCACTTCCTCTTGCGTTATTGTTTGTTGTTGCAAAAAAATCAAAAGCTGCTATTAAAATCTCCCGCCTTGTATTTAGTGCGTTGTTTGCATTTATGGTTCTGTTGAATATTACGGATATATTTTATTTTCCTTTCAAATTGCAAAGAGCGGATGCCGAGCTTCTGTATGTTTTACGAAATCCATTTGAGACAGATAGTACAATGTATTTTTTAGTGGCCGTATTCATCTTTATTGCATTTGTTTTCCTTGCAGTATTAATGTATAAATGGATAGATATTTTTTTTAGGTCGCTTCAATCCGGCAATCGTGGGATAGAATCTGTGGTGTTTTTTTCTATAATTAGTATTACAATTCTTTTAACCGGAACAAAAAGATTCGTGCCCACTTACCCTCTTGTAAACGTAAGCTACAATCAACTGCCATTGGCGCAGAACTCTTTTCACCAATTTGTGTTCTCTCTTTTTCGGAAAAATGAATCAACAATTTTTAATGAAGATTACATTCGAAATATGCCTGCTTCACAGAGGTTGAAGATCATTAAAAGAAATTTCCATAGCAATGATTCTGCAAAAAACATTGTGCTGTTTATAATGGAAAGTGTTCCCTATGACTTTTTTGATAGTACCAGTCCGTATAAAGTGAACATGCCATTTCTAGATAGTCTTGTAAAAATGAGTACTTTTTTTACCCGCGCTTTTAGTTATTCTCATAATTCTAATAAGGGTATCATAGCTATACTTGCCGGTGTTCCAACAATCACAGAAATTCCTTTGTATCATTCTGCTTACACTTCTATGCCGATAACACATATTGGCTCAGTTCTGGGTAGCAAAGGTTATAGCTCTGATTTTTTTGCGGGTGATAACTATGATGATTTCGGGTTTGCTAAATGTACTAACTGGCTTGGCTTTCAGCATTATTATTGTATGAAGGATATTCCCGGCCATCAAGGTATGGAAAAGCACACAATGGGCTTGCACGATGAGTATGTATTACAGTTTATGCGGAATAAAATTGATCAACTTCGACCTCCTTTTTTTGCTGTGAACTTCAATATCTCTACGCATTTTCCTGACAATGTTCCGACTCATTTTAAAGAGAAATATCCGCTTGTAAACAGAACAGCGCACATGAAAACTATGAGCTACTATAATGAATGCCTATCAAATTTTTTTAAACATGCTTCACAACAACCGTGGTTTCAAAACACAACTTTCATTTTTTGTTCAGATCATTGGATGTATCCCAATTCTAAAGATTTAAAGAATGATGTGGAAAAAAATTTTCGTATTGCGCTGTTTATTTTTAATCCCCAAAAAAATAGGCAAACTATTATTCACACTCCAGTAAGCCAGTTGGATGTAGTAAATACCATACTGCATGCAGGTGCTTATAAAAAGGAATTTATTAGTTACGGCGATGATCTTTTACAAATGCCCGCCGATTCTAACAGGATAGTTTTTGCGAAAGAAAATAGCGTTTTGTATGAAGCCTTTGACAGTAGCTATGTTTTGGGATTTAACGTTGTAAAAGGAAAACCCGAGTTCTGCTACAATTATGTAACGGATAAAAACAGAGAAAGTAATTTAATCACAGATAGCAGCAACGAAAATGTGAAAAGATTAATACATAAAATGAAATCTTTTTTATTTACTACTTATTTGCAATACGAAAACAAAACAGCACATTAACAACCTGGATTGGTGTTCAATAAATTTATAGATTATTCACGAATCAAGTTATAGATGCTCCCGGCTCAATAGCATCCAAAGCATTTACAAAATGTAACTTTCCTTCTTTATCTTCTGCCATTAAGATCATGCCATTGCTTGCTATTCCCCTCATTTTTCGTGGTGCAAGGTTAGCAACCACTACTACTTGTTTGCCAATAATTTCTTCAGCCTTAAAGTGCATGGCAATCCCGGAAACTATAGTCCTCTTTTCAAAGCCAAGGTCAATTTCAAGTTTTAGAAGCTTATCTGCTTTTTCAACTTTTTCTGCACTAACGATAACGCCTGTTCGAAGATCTATTTTTGCAAAATCATCAAACTGAATTGTTGATTTTAAAGGGTCATTTGTTGCTGGTTGTAAATTACTTTTTGCAGGCGCTGGCTCACTTGCTGTCTGGCCTCTTTTCAATTTTTCAATTTGTGCTTCTATTTCCTTGTCTTCAATTTTTCTGAACAGTAATTCAGGTGGCCGTAAACTATATCCAACGCTTAAAAGCTTTGTCTTTCCTGCATTTTCCCAATCAAGCATTTTATCAACCACCTTCATCATGTGGATCATTTTCTTCGCTGTAAAGGGAAGAAATGGATTAATTAAAATTGCAAGGTTTGCGCAAAGTTGTAAACAAACATGGAGACAATTATCAACGGCATTTGTGCCATCCAGGGGAGAACTTCTGGAACTGTCAATATTTTGAGAACCTGTCTTCCATGGTTCTTTTACCTGTAAATATTTATTTCCTTTTCTTGCTAAATCAATTACTTCGAATAATGCGTCCCGAAATTTAAATTGTTCTAATAAATTCTCTACTTTAATTTTCGTCTGATCAAACTCGGCAACCATTTTTTTATCGGTATCATCAATAGTATCAGCATGCAATGGTGGCACTTTTCCATTACATAATTTATGCATCAGCACAAATGTTCTATTTACAAAATTTCCAAAAATAGCAACAAGCTCACTGTTGTTTCTGTCCTGGAAATCTTTCCATGTAAAGTCATTATCTTTTGTTTCTGGAGCGTTAGCGCAAAGAACATAACGCATTACATCCTGCTGGCCGGGAAAGTCTTTTAAATATTCATCAACCCAGACTGCCCAATTGCGGCTGGTGGAAACTTTTTGCCCTTCAATATTTAAAAATTCATTGGCAGGAACATTGTCGGGCAATACAAAATTGCCATGCGCTTTCAACATAGAAGGAAAGATGATGCAATGAAAAACAATATTATCTTTCCCAATAAAATGAACAAGCTTCGTATCTTCTTTACACCAATAATCTTCCCAATTGTTAAGCAATTCTTTTGTTGCCGATATGTAACCAATAGGCGCATCAAACCATACATATAAAACTTTCCCTTCTGCATTTGGTAGTGGTACTTTTATGCCCCAGTTGCTGTCACGGGTCATAGCTCTTGGCTGCAAACCTTTATCCAGCCAGCTTTTGCATTGGCCATACACATTATTTTTCCAATCTTTATGATCTTCGAGTATCCATTGCCGTAAGAAGGTCTCATAATTTTGTAAAGGGAAATACCAATGTGTTGTTTTTTTCTTTACAGGAATGGCATTGCTTAAAGTACTTTTCGGATTAATAAGTTGTTCGGGGCTTAGAGATGATCCGCAGTTTTCGCACTGATCTCCATAAGCACTTGAATAACCGCAAACAGGGCATATTCCTGTAATATACCTGTCTGCTAAAAAAGTTTGTTTTTCTTCATCAAAAAATTGTTCGGTTTCTTTTTCTTCAAACAACCCTTTTTCATACAGATTTAAAAAAAAATCTGATGCTGTTTTGTGATGAACGGCGTTAGAAGTTCTTGAAAAGATATCAAAAGAAATTCCCATTTCCTCAAAACTATCCGCAATAATTTTATGGTATTTATCAACCACCTGTTGTGGTGTAATATGTTCTTTCATCGCCCTGATAGTAATAGGGACGCCATGTTCATCGGTTCCGCTTACAAATTTTACATCCAGTTTCTTTGCCCTTAAATAGCGCACATAAATATCCGCCGGCAGGTAACAACCTGCTAAATGGCCTATGTGATTCGGCCCGTTTGCATAGGGCAAAGCTGCAGTGATTAAGTATCGCTTAAATTCTTTCATAATTCTTTACCACAGATCATAATTTGTGGTTTGCAAAAATACCGTAAAGTGTGCATCGCCCAAAAGATTACATTTGTTAGTTAACTTCAATAAGGATAAATATAAGAATATCAAGTTTGCATTAATGAACCGTAAAAATTTTCTTTCCTCAATTGTTCCTCTATCTGCTTCGGTGGGCGCATTTAATAAAGAGGCTTTTTTAAAAGGTAATAATTCAATATTTGAAGAAGATAAAAAAATTAAAATTCCATCTTACTTGAAGCGTGGTGATGTAATTGGAATTACCTGCCCATCGGGTTACATAAGTTTGGAGGATATACAACCTGCTGTCGAAAAAATGAAAGAATGGGGATTTGAGATTCGTATAGGCGACACCGTTAGTGACCTCAATTTTACGTTTGCCGGTACCGATAAAGAAAGAGCAGCAGATTTTCAAAAAATGATTGATGACCCTTCCATAAAGGCAATTATGCTTGGCCGTGGTGGTTATGGTGCAGTCCGGATTATTGATAAAATAAATTTTAAAAAATTTGCCGCAAAACCTAAATGGATAATTGGCTTCAGCGATGCAACTGTTTTTCATTCACATATTAATGCAAATTTGAGAATCGCTACTATTCATTCCAAGATGTGCAACAGTTTTCCATCGGACTGGGTAAATGCAGAGCTATTGCAAATTGATTCTATAGAATCTATACGAAAATGCTTAGCCGGAGATAAGATGGAATATACTGCAATTGCAGATGAACAAAATAAATATGGCGTTGCAGAAGGCGAACTGATAGGCGGGAATTTATCCATTTTGCAAAACCTTGCGGCTACAAAATCTGAAATACAAACGGATGGAAAAATCCTTTTTATTGAAGAAGTGGATGAATATTTATACAGCATTGACAGGATGCTTTGGAATTTAAAAAGGAGCGGGAAATTTGATAAGCTGAAAGCCTTGATTGTTGGCGGTTTCAACAGGATAAAGCCAGATGATCCCGGTGAAGAATTTGGAGAAAATATTTATGAAATGATTTTGGAAAAAGTTAAAGAATATGATTACCCGGTTTGTTTTAATTTTCCTGTTGGCCATCAAAGAATAAATTATGCGTTAAAGTGCGGCATGAAACACAGGCTCAACGTGTCGGATATTTCGGTTAGCTTAATAGAAATTAAATAGAATACTGCATGATAATAATTCCTCCATATTTAAAACGTGGCGATACTGTTGGAATATTATGCCCAGCCGGATACATGCCTTTGGAAAAAGCGATAACCGCTGTGGAAACACTTACTGAATGGGGCTTTCATGTAATTCGCGGTAAAACATTAGGCCACCAGTTTCATTATTTTTCCGGAACCGATGAAGAAAGATTGCATGATCTTCAGCACATGATGGACGATAAAAATATCAAAGCCATTTTCTGTGCAAGGGGCGGTTACGGCATGGGGCGAATTATTGAAAAACTTCATTTTAAAAAGTTTAAAAAAAATCCAAAATGGATAATTGGATTTAGTGATATTACAGTGCTGCACAGCCATCTTTTT
>Ga0157371_10005318_pt1 | contig 10893 bp, 10 predicted proteins | sample C45metaG_FD_113462 | JGI IMG/M metagenome (GOLD analysis project Ga0157371, IMG submission 113462) | Corn rhizosphere microbial communities from Kellogg Biological Station, Michigan, USA - C4-5 metaG | ecosystem: Host-associated > Plants > Roots > Rhizosphere > Soil | place: USA: Michigan... | reverse complement strand
CGTCAACAACTAGAATTTTGGACATACAAATGGTTAACCATGGTTTTAAAAAACCGGAATTTGAACAGTAAATTTTCTTTCTTTATTTATGATCTTTTGCATTTATCCGACTTGCTTTTACCAAAAGGTAAGGCTTGGAATAAGCTCTTTATTTCCTCTTTTTAATTAGCGGTTATTTTCGCTAAATCCTTTTTTTACATAAATTCAAAGCTTCAACGCTTCTTCTTACTCTTTTATTTTGTATTGATTTTTAAAAATTAAAAAAAATTTCTAAACCTTTTTCATCTTAAAAATCACTAAGAAAGGAAGATCAAAGATTTTACGTGATATGATTTCTCTTTTAAATGTTCAATTTCCTGATATTAATTGTAATCCAATGAAAACACTGAAATTACGGTCGTTTCAGCACCTCAAATTTTGTTCCGAATTTTATTTTCCCCCGCTTTCCCCATTTGTCATTTGCTGTTTTTTTCTAACTTTTGATTCAGATTATCATTAATTGCTTGTAGAAATTCTTCAGTATATAAATAATCTTTTCCATGCGAAACCTTATTCCCACTGATACATACTGCCAGATCTTTTGTCATCTTTCCACTTTCTACTGTTTCAATACACACTGCCTCAAGAGCATTGGCAAACTGAATTAATTGTTCATTATTATCAAGTTTCCCTCTGAATGCAAGACCACGCGTCCATGCAAAAATGGATGCGATGGGGTTGGTTGAGGTAGGATTTCCCTTCTCATGTTCACGAAAATGCCTGGTAACGGTGCCATGAGCTGCTTCTGCTTCCAGCGTTTTTCCGTCAGGAGTTATTAAAACCGAGGTCATTAAGCCAAGTGATCCAAATCCCTGGGCCAAAGTATCGCTTTGAACGTCACCGTCATAGTTTTTACACGCCCAGATAAAATTGCCGTGCCACTTTAAAGCGCTTGCTACCATATCATCAATCAGGCGATGCTCATAAGTAATATTTGCAGCTTCAAACTGTGGTTTAAATTCTTTTTCGAAAATGTTTTGAAAAATGTCTTTAAAACGCCCATCGTATTTTTTTAAAATAGTATTTTTTGTAGAAAGATATAAAGGCCATTTTTTATTTAAAGCCATATTAAAACAGCTTCTTGCAAAACCTTCGATACTTTCATCAACATTATACATGCAAAGCGCTACACCGTCGCCTTTAAAATCGTGCACATCAAATGTTTGAGGTTCCCCATTTTCCGGCGTGAATGTCATGGTTAATTTCCCTTTTCCTTTGATAACCGTGTCTGTTGCCCGGTACTGATCGCCATAAGCGTGACGGCCAATAATAATGGGCGCAGTCCAATTTGGAACAAGGCGCGGAACATTTTGCATTACAATCGGCTCGCGGAAAACGGTGCCATCCAGGATATTTCTAATAGTTCCGTTAGGGCTCTTCCACATATGTTTTAAGCCAAATTCTTTTACCCTTGCTTCATCAGGAGTAATAGTGGCACATTTTATTCCTACTCCATACTCTTTAATAGCGTTTGCTGCATCTATTGTTACCTGGTCATTTGTTGCATCACGATTTTGAATACTTAAATCGAAATATTTTATATCAACATCTACGTAAGGAATAATCAGTTTGTCTTTAATATATTTCCAGATTACTCTAGTCATTTCATCGCCATCGATTTCCACTACAGGGTTGGCTACTTTAATTTTTGTCATTAACTTTTATAAATTTTGGGTGAAGTGTTTTTGCAATATTATCAAAATCTTTGTCATTTTGGAAGGGAGGAACTGATTTTATCCAAAATCAAATGTGCTACTTCCATAGCACGATAACCGTCAATTTCAGTAACAACGGTAGGTTTATTATTTACAATCGCTTTTACAAAACTTTGTAATTCCATTTTTATCGCATTTGTTTCTTTTATTACAGGCGAGGCAATTGCAATCGTCTTTTTGCCATTATTCGTGTCGATATCAAAAGTAAAAACATTGGTATCTTCCGGAGATTTATATTTTATAATCTCTGTTTTTTTATCTAAAAAATCTATTCCTACGTAAGAATCTTTTTGGAATAAACGCATCTTGCGCATTTTTTTCATGCTGATCCTGGAAGAAGTAAGATTGGCTACACATCCATTATCAAATTCAATTCTGACATTGGCGATGTCTGGCGTGTCACTTAGCACATTTACACCGTTTGCAAACACATTTTTGACGCTGCTTTTTACCAGCGAAAGAATAATGTCAATATCGTGAATCATTAAATCGAGGATTACGCTTACATCAGTGCCTCTCGGGTTGAATTGAGAAAGCCGGTGAACTTCAATAAACATCGGGCTCAATTCATGTTCTTTTGCCGCAAGCAAAGCAGGATTGAAGCGTTCCACATGGCCCACCTGAAATTTGATGTTCGCCTCTTTTGCCAGTTTCACAATTTCTTTTGCTTCGTCCATTGTGTTAGCCATTGGCTTTTCTACAAATACATGTTTGCTTTTTAAAATTGCTTTTTTACATAATTGAAAGTGCGCAGTTGTGGGTGCTACAATGTCAACAATATCGCAAGCTTCTATTAATTCATCCGGATTCTTAAACCTCTTCAATCCAAATTCCTTTTTTACTTCATTTGCATTAGTGTCCGACGGATCATAAAATCCTGCCAGTTTTATGTCATCAATTTCTTTCCAGTTATTTAAATGGAATTTCCCCAAATGGCCCACACCAAACACTCCAACTTTTAGCATAATCTATTTTTAAAACGCGATAAAGGTAACAACAGATGAATTTTAATAAAACAAAAATTTATTTGAATCGAAGTGACCAACGAAGAATAGAATTCTGCAAAATTGTTTCGTTTACTGCGCACAATTAAAATGCCATTTTTTGTTTATTTACTGCCTAAAATTTAGCTGCTTTTCTTTCCGGCTTTTGGCAAATATTTAATTATTAAAATAATAATTTTGTCTTGCAATGCAGGATATAGAACCATATGACAACTGGCAATATTTGTACATTTCAGAAACAGATGTCCGCTCGCCTTTTTACGGGCGTGAGTACAGCGAATTTGAATTTTCAAACACTGTTTACAATTACTATATTCATCCTTTGTGGGATGAGTTTGGAAGCCGCACTTTATATTTGAAAGTGCTGCTCGCCGATTATGACGAGCAATATATGATTATTGAACTGATCGGCGAATGGAACGACGCCATTGAGAATGATATTATGCGGCTGAAGCGCGACGTGATTGATGAATTTATATTACAAGGTATTACAAAGTTTATCTTGATAACAGAAAATGTGCTGAATTTCCACAGCAGCGATGATTGCTATTATGAAGAATGGTTTGAAGATCTGGAAGATAAAAACGGCTGGATTGTTTCTTTAAACATGCCCGTTCAAACACAACATGATTTCATCAAAGCCCGCCTGAATAATTATGTAGAAATGCTTTCTCTGCCTGCCTGGCGCACGTTAAAACCTGACGTTCTTTTTAATCAGATCGATAATATTTTATTAAGAAGACTTGATCGTTGAAGGTAAATATTTTTTGGAGAGACCTTTCTTTTAAATAACGTTCATTCTTTTTTTAGAAATTTAATTAAAAGATAAAACAATTTGTAACTTTTATCTTAATCATTCGTATTATATAAAAAACAGCCGGTTGTGATTAAAAACCTACTTTGATTGTATGACTGAGAAAGAATATAATGATTGCGTAAATCTCTATGCAGATAATGTTTACAGGTTTATTTTAAAGAATTTGAGGCACGAAGATGACGCAAAAGATGTTGTACAATCTTCGTTTGAAAAACTTTGGAGCAACCGGGGAAAAGTAGAAAATGAAAGGAGCAAATCGTATTTGTTTACTGTGGCTTATCACCTGATGATTGATCTTATCAGAAAAAATAAAAGAGTGAGTTTGCAGGAAGATTTTTCTTCTTCAACAATGACCACCAGGGAACCGCAACAAAATGTCAAAAAGATTTTAAATGTCGCGTTATATAAACTGAGCGAAACGCAGCGCAGTCTTGTCTTATTGAAAGATTATGAGGGATACAGTTATGATGAAATTGCCATTATCACTTCCTTAAGTGTAAGCCAGGTAAAAGTGTATTTACATCGGGCGAGAATACAATTAAAGAATTATTTGGTAAAACCAGAAAATGTGATTTAAAAGATTTAAAAATGGAAATTAATAGAAATAATTACGAAGAATATTTTTTGCTGTACGCCGATAATGAATTGTCAAAAACAGAAAAAAAAGTAGTGGAGATATTTGCACAGGAAAACATTGATTTGAAGGAAGAGTTTCTAATGATCACGCTTACCGTTAATTCTCCAGATGAGGAAGTGCAACTGATTGATAAATCTTTTCTAATGAAAAACGAGCCTTCTTTTATCAATGAAAATAATTACGAAGAAATTTTTGTTTTATATTTTGATGAGGAACTTTCTGCTTCTCAAAAAAAGGAAGTTGAAAATTTTGTAAAAGAAGATCCTGAATATAAAACAGAATTTGAGCTAACTGGAAAAGCAAAATTAATCTCAGACAATACAGTCGTTTATACCAATAAAAAGCAATTGTATAAAAAAGAAAAATCCGGAAAAATCATTCCTTTGCTTTTGTGGAGATCAATGGCAGCAGCGGTTTTCATTGGCTTTGGATTATGGATAAGCGTTTCTTATTATAATAAAGAACAGAAAAATATTCCTGTTGCCTCACACATTCATACTAAAGCAGCAAGAAGCATTGATAAAAACATTATTGACAAAGAATCCGCGAAAGAAAAGGATGAGGTTGCTGCTTCAACAGAAAAAACGGAACCGGCAAAAATTAAAACAGAAGAAAGAGAAATTACAAAACCCCTTTTGAAAGAAAATAATGAAGATAATTTTGCAACCGTAAAACCGCATCTAAAGGCCAAAAAATTGACTACAAAACAAAAAATTAAAGAAATAAAACCGGTTATTGACAATGAGGAAATAGCGGCAACAGACCCGATACAAATTCCCGATCGAAATTTGAAAAGCCAAACGATAAGCGAAAATTCAGGAAGCCAAACGGCTCAAACGAATAACACAGATAAAGCGGGAATGAATAAAAATAAAACACGAACACTTTCTTATATTTCTGATGCTTCAGCTGATAACCAGGACTATGTTTTTTATGATGTTTCAGCTGAAGAGTTTCGAAAATCAAAAGTAGGTGGATTCTTGAAAAAAGTAAAGCGGATAGTAGAAAGAAGTAATCCTATAACCCGCATATTTACTGGCGATGAAGAGCAAACTGCTATAAAATAATTCAATCAGCTATTAATCATAAAAAGATAATTTAAAATGAAAAAAACAATTTTAATTGTAAGCATATTCTTTTGTACGGCTTCGGCTTTTGCACAAACAGATTCTGTAAAAGTTGAAAGAGAAGAAGATACAATCCGCATTGGCGGCATGATCATCCTAAAAAAAGGGACGCCCGATGATGAAAAAAAGCGTGTGATCGTTACCGTTGGAAATCATCGGCGTCAAAAAGAGAATTCCAACATCAGTACATCTTCTTTAATCTTCGATATTGGTTTTGCAAACTGGACTGATAAAACGAATTATGCAAACGTAACAAGCAATAATTATTTAGTTGGTTCACCCGCAATAAATGAAACGGATTTTAAATTAAAAACTGTAAAGTCCGTGAATATTGACATCTGGTTTTTTATGCAAAGAATGAATTTGGTAAAGCACTATGTAAATCTGAAATACGGGTTGGGAATAGAACTAAATAATTACCGTTTCAAATCCAACATAAGTTTAAGTGAAGGCAGTGTAAATATTCCGCATGCTTTTGTATTCCGCGACTCAATAAATTTCTCTAAAAACAAGCTGGCCGCCGATTACGTTACTGTTCCGTTGATGCTGAATTTTTGTACAAATCCAAATGATCAAAAGAAAGGGATCAGTGTAAGCGCTGGTGTTAGTATGGGTTATTTATATAGCAGTCGTAATAAACAAGTAAGCGATGCAAGAGGAAAAGAAAAAAGGCGCGGAGATTATGATTTGGAAAAGTGGAAGTTTTCTTATGTAGGCGAGCTTGGCCTTGGCCCCGTAAGATTGTATGGATCTTACAGCCCGAAATCAATTTTTGAAAATGATTTAAATTTCATGCCTTATAATATTGGGATCCGCTTGAGTAACTGGTAAAATTTTTGAAAGGGACGCCTTTATATTCTCATTGTTAACGAGTTGGAAAAGCATGCATAACGGTAACGGATATTCGAAAACTGGTTTTTGAAAAATTAAAAAGAAAGAAATAGGTTTTTTAATCCACAAACTCATACCCAATATCGCCCCGGAAATACATTCTATCGAACCGAATTTGTTCTAATATGGTTTTTGAAAGTTCTATTGCATCGCCCAAACCCTCAGCCATAGCGGAAACAGTAAGAACCCTGCCTCCATTTGTTACTATTTCATCTTTTACTTTTTTTGTTCCGCTATGAAATACCATTGCTCCTTCCCCTTCTTCAATATGCTTTCTTGCTTCCGGATTTTCCAGGTATAAAAATTCAATCGGAAGCCCTTTTTTATAAATACCGGGATAGCCGCCACTTACTGCTACGATGGTTACTGCATCATTCTTTTCGACAACAATTGTCTGCTCATTTAATTTTTGCTGATCCATTGAAAGAAATAATTCTACAAGATCATTTTTTAACCTGATCAAAATTACTTCTGTTTCAGGATCGCCAAGACGGCAATTATATTCAATTACCATTGGTTCTTCATTTACTTTTATTAAGCCAAAAAAAATGAATCCTTTATAATCAATTTCTTCTGATTGCAAGCCTTTTATCGTCGGTTCAATAATTCTTTCTGTCACTTTTTTCATAAAATGTTCGGTAGCAAAAGGCACCGGGCTTATAGCACCCATTCCGCCGGTGTTCAATCCTTTATCGCCTTCACCAATTTTTTTATAGTCTTTTGCTTCTGGTAACAACACATAATTTTTCCCATCCGTCAAAACAAAAACACTTAATTCAATGCCATCTAAAAATTCTTCTACCACAACTTTTTTGCTTGCATCTCCAAATTTTGATTGTTGAATCATCAATTCAAATTCGCTTAAGGCCTCGATGTAATTCTGGCAAATAATTACTCCTTTTCCGGCCGCTAATCCATCTGCTTTTAAAACTATTGGCAAAGGGTGATTCTGAATATATTGGAGGCCTTCTGTAAAATTTGAAATATCAAACTCTTTATATGCTGCTGTGGGAATATTATATTTTTGCATGAAGTTTTTTGCAAAGGCTTTGCTGCCCTCTAATTCTGCACCGTTTTTTGAAGGTCCGGTAATAACGATATTTTTCAAATAGCTATCGTTTTTAAAAAAATCGTAAATGCCATTCACCAGAGGCTCTTCCGGCCCGACAACAACCATTTCTATTTCTTTGGTGATACAAATATTTTTGACCGCTTCAAAATCGTTTATATTAATATCAATATTTTCGCCAAACTCAGTAGTGCCGGCATTTCCAGGAGCAATAAATATTTCAGAGCACAATTTGCTCTCGCTTATTTTCCAGCAAAGCGCATGTTCCCTGCCGCCCGATCCAAGAATAAGAATTTTCAAAATCGCATTTATTTAAGTGGTTGAAAAAGAATTGGCAAGTTATGAAACTTACCCTTTTAAAATTATTCCATATCCTTTATAAAAATGATTTCCCGATTAAAAATTTATTGCTATTTTACAAACCTTTATTCACCGACAATATTAAAATCGGTTATTTGTTGATTTACTGAAAACTTATTGGAAAACAAGGAAAAACGATGATGACAAAATTAATTATTAAATAAATTAAACATACTTTTAAATTATTTTTACTTCTCAACATTAATAAAATTATAGCCGAAATTATTTCTAATAAAAAGCAAAACATTATGGAAGATCAGATAGCTACAGCCGACGTTGCTGAGATAAAAAAAGGAAAACATCCACGCGGCCTTTATGTATTGTTCTTTACAGAAATGTGGGAGCGTTTTGGTTATTATTTAATGATTGGAATTTTTTTACTTTACCTGACTGATACACCGGGCCATGGCGGGCGTGGGCTTGATGTTGTTGCTGCTGTAAGTATTGTAGGAACGTATGTGGCGCTTATTTATTTAACGCCATTTATTGGCGGGCTTGTAGCAGACCGGTATCTCGGTTATACAAAATCAATTTTTCTTGGCGGAAGTTTATTGGCGCTTGGTTATTTTTTGATTGCGCTGAATGGCAGTAATCTTTTGATGTATGCCGGATTATTTTCTGCAATCGTAGGAAATGGTTTTTTTAAACCAAATATTAGCACATTACTAGGAAATATTTACAACAGGCCTGATTTAAAACCTAAGAAAGATGTTGCTTATAATATCTTTTATATGGGCATTAATATTGGCGCTTTTATTTGCAATTTTGTCGCTGCGTTTCTTCGTAATAATTATAGCTGGGGCTGGGCTTTTTCTGCTGCCGGATTTGGAATGGTATTAGGTTTAATTTGGTTTGCATTCGGTTTGAAATATGTAAAGTATGCAGATGTAATAAAGCCGGTTCAAAAAGAAGACATGCCGATTTCAAAAATAGGATTGTATGTTTTTTTACCAGCGTTAATAGCAGGCGCAATCGGTTGGTTTATCCCCGGAAATATCATGGGCTCAGATTCTAATGACGCTTTTATATGTGCCTGCATTCCTATCATTTTCTTCTACTTTAGTTTGTGGTATCGGGCAACCGGTTTTGATAAAAAACGAATCAGCACGTTATTAATATTATTTGGCGTTTCCATTATTTTTTGGAACATCTATAGTCAAAATTCCACGGCATTAACGATATGGGCGCAAACGTATACAGACCGGGAAGCACCAAAAGCAATTCAACCTGTATTAAAGCCATTTCATTTTTTGGAAACAGTAAATACCAAACCAACGGAAGTGCCTGTTGTGGACAGCCAGTTTCGTGCGGTAGCCGACGCAAATGGAAAGGTGATGACAAAGATTGGAACTGATTTATATTTTCAGAATTTGCCAAAAAATAAATATCCTCCTCCGGGAAAAGATTTAAAGCTTATATCGACCGAAATATATCAATCTATAAACCCGTTTTGGATAATAGTTTTAACTCCATTGGTTGTTGGCTTTTTTGGTTTTATGAAGGCGAGAGGAAAAGAATTGTCTACACCGAGCAAGTTTGCGTGGGGAACTATCATTGCGGGACTGTCATCCCTGGTAATGGTATTTGCCTGCTTATCAACTAATATTTATGAAGACAAAGTTTCCAGCTGGTGGATATTTTCGAGTTACGGGGTCTTTACAATAAGCGAACTATTTGTAAGCCCTGTAGGTTTATCACTTACTTCCAAAGTTGCACCGAGAAGATTAACGGCATTGATGATGGGAGGATGGTTTATTACTACTTCTTTGGGTGGAAAAATATCCGCTATACTTGCGGGCTTCTGGGATCAGTTTGATAATAAAGCCGTTTTCTTTGCCATAAGTGTCGTTGCTGCCTTAGTCGCAGGAATATTACTTTTTCCATTGACAAAGAAATTAAATAAGGTAGTGGAAGAAGCTACTAAACTGGACACGTAAATACATCGTTTCTGAAAAAACTTTTTCGCACCTAAATATTTTAATTTAATTATTCAGATGCCGGTTCAAAAATCTCATTCGTTGAAATGGCGATTCTGTTCCACGAATTGATAATCACTATTTGCATAATTATTTGTGCTAATTCATTTTCGTTATAAAAATTTAATACCTTATTATAGGTTTCATTTTTTACTGCCTCTTTTGAAATTAGTGTTACTTCTTCAGTTAATTGCAGAACGGCTCTTTCTTCTTCTGAAAATAAAGGTGATTCTTTCCATGCGGATAATGCGAAAATTCGTCGTTGTGTTTCACCAAGTTTCAACGCTTCACGTGTATGCATATCAATACAATAAGCGCAACCGTTTATTTGTGAAGCGCGTATTTTAATCATTTCACGTAGCAATGGCTTCAGCTTTGAACTTCTGATGTATTGCTCTAAACCAACCATAGCTTTGTAAGCACCCGGCTCAAGCTCTTTCATATCTATTCTCTTTTCCATTGTAAATTTTTTTTTAAACCAGCTTTTTGCTGTTTAGTAGTTTTGTGAATAAATGGAGTAAACAAACAAAAAAGGTAATTTTTATTTGATAATTATTAAAAGTTAATTTCTTCGCTGGTTATTTCTTTTCCACCTTTTTCTTTGAAATCTTTCAGCACTTTTTTAAAATTTTCAGGATCAATTGCGCGGGTGGCATCAGTAATAATTGTAGCGTCAAAACCAACTTGCAATCCGTCCAAAGCCGTAAAATTTACGCAATAATCTGCTGCTAATCCGGCTACATAAATGTTGGTAATTCCTCTTCCTTTTAAATACGCGTCCATTCCCGTTGCCTTCTTTTTTCCATTGTCAAAAAAGCCACTGTAGCTGTCAATGTTTATATCCATTCCTTTCCTGAAAATGGCTTCAACTTTTTTCGTATGTAATAACGGAGAAAATTTAGCGCCGCTTGTTTCCTGAACGCAATGGTCCGGCCACAAAACCTGTGGCAAACCATTGAGATTTATTTCTTCAAAAACTTTTTTGCCCGGGTGAGAAGAAGCAAAACTTTTATGATCAAACGGGTGCCAGTCTTGTGTGGCAACTACTAAATCAAATTTATTTTGTAAATTATTGATGACCGGAATAATTACATCTCCATCTTTTACTGGTAGTGCGCCCCCCGGCAAAAAATCATTTTGAACATCAATAATAATCAGCGCATTCATTTTTTATTTTATAGAATCGGCTATGCAAAAGTATTACAATCCTTTTTGAGAGGCAGCATAATGCTCGAATAAACTATTTTCATACACATCG
>Ga0157371_10005313_pt1 | contig 10902 bp, 7 predicted proteins | sample C45metaG_FD_113462 | JGI IMG/M metagenome (GOLD analysis project Ga0157371, IMG submission 113462) | Corn rhizosphere microbial communities from Kellogg Biological Station, Michigan, USA - C4-5 metaG | ecosystem: Host-associated > Plants > Roots > Rhizosphere > Soil | place: USA: Michigan... | reverse complement strand
TTTTCCTTAAATAGCTGTAGATGATCTGAGATTACAGTTATGTTTCCATGATTGCGATACAGTTTACAGGTCTTCATTTTACATGGAAAAGCAATAATCAAAACATTTACAAAAAGCGTTTAGGGCAAACGTTAGACATTGAATTTTGAATTAGGCAAATAAGCCGATGATGATCATTGAGCCATAGCTTTTCGAAGAGTTGTTCTCAATTCTTTTTCTGTCAATTGCAATTACTTTTTCTAGTAATGTTTTAACCTTTTTTGGTTCTAGTTCTTTTCATTAATTCTTCAACCGGCATATTAATTTGTTTACCTATGGGCTTGCCATCCCTGTAAGTAATTACTTTGAGATGTAGGGCGTCTTTAGGAATAACTAAAGGCTTTTCATATTTAGGATAAAATTCATCTGGGTTTGTTTCGTCGAACGAGTAATAAATAACAAGGTCCGGCACCTGTGTTTGTAATTCAACTTTTAGTTGGCCATTTTTATCAAGAGAAGCTTTAAAGGAAGGATCATACATGCTGCGGGAATACTTGATTTTTGCAACATCCATACGATCAAACTGGTGTTCCACTCTTTTTACAAAGCCCGGCCAATTCTTTTTTTCTTTTGGAGACCAAACTGATTCCGCTACCGCCAAGCCTCTTGGCCATAATAAATATTCACCCGCCCTCATATTGGTGGTGTGTTCACTCCATAAACAAGCTTCTCCGCCAAGAATGAGTTTTGGGTCAACCCCTTCGGGTATTGGTTCAAATTTATAAGACTGGTTTAAGAGTAATGTGGCAAATTCAGGGGGCTCAACATATCGGTCGCCCTGCATGAGATCAACATAAGTATAATCCATTGGCGCCATTACCACATGATGGCCCTGCTTTGCAGCTTCTATGCCGCCAGCCATTCCCCGCCAACTCATAACAGTAGCTTCAGGAGCTAAACCGCCTTCAAGTATTTCATCCCAACCAATAAGCTTTTTCCCTTTCGATTGTATTATTTTTTCTACCCTCTTTACAAAATAGCTCTGTACTTCTTCCATGTTTTTTAATCCTTCCTTTTGCATCAAAGCTTTCACCGCTTCGCTTTTTGCCCAAAAATTTTTAGCAGCTTCATCTCCACCTATGTGTATATATTCAAAAGGAAACAATTGGGCAACTTCTGTGAAGACCTTATCCAAAAATGCATATACATTTTCATTGGCCGGACATAATGTATTGTCAATTAATGCACGGTTACCACTACTGTCCCATACCTGAAATTCTTCACTGGCATTCACCGCATAACTACCAGGCGTACACGATAATTCAGGGTAAGAAGCAACTGCTGCCATACTGTGGGCAGGCACATCAATTTCCGGTAAAATATTTACGAACCTGTCTTTAGCATATTGAACAATTTCCTTTATATCATCCTGCGTATAAAAGCCACCGTAAGTTTTAGGCTCACTTGCGTCCGGAGCTTCGGTATTACCCCAGGCGCCTTCGCGCTTTGCACGCCATGCACCTACCTTGCTAAGATTTGGTAAACTTTTTATTTCTATTCTCCATCCCTGGTCGTCTGTAAGGTGGAGGTGCAACAGGTTATACTTGTACTGCACCATGTTATCGATGAAGGTTTTTACATCCTGCTTTGTAAAGAAATGCCGGCTTACATCAAACATAAGTGCCCTCCAACCAAAGCGGGGATAATCAGTGATGGTTACAGATGGAATAGCCCATGTTTTTTTATTGACCAAGGTTTTGCTTTCAATTTCTTTTGGAAGCAATTGCAAAAGTGTTTGCATACCATAAAACAAGCCAGCTGGTTTGTTTGCAGATAACAAAACAGAATTTGGATTTGTGATTAATTTATAACCTTCATTGCCCAGTGTTGCATCCTGTACAATTGCAAGTGAAATATTGCCGCCTGAACGAGATCCTGTATTAACAATCTTTACAGGAATTTTATATCCCGTTGCCACCGATAATTTTTTAGAAAGAAAACCCGCTACTCTTTGAGCATCTCCATCTTTTGTTTTAAGTTCAATCGTCGCATTTTTTGTAAGTATAAATTTCCCCTGTCCGTTCTGCATAGAAACGGGTATAGGAATTAATGAAATTGTGCTTTCGTTATCCTGGCTAAATACATGAAAAAACATTAAGATAAAAAGGGCTGCAATCGTGGCTTTCTTCATAATAGTTTTATTTAAATAAAATAGGTAAATGTTCAATAATTATTATTGCATAACACAAAGGTGCAGATTTAATAGAGATATTGAGGTCATTTAGCACAGAAGGCTTTAGTTGACACTTTATTTCTTAAAAGAAACCATATCAATAACAACACGATGCTTTATATCGTCTTCAACAAACGATCGCGGCTTCATTAATTTGTTCAACATTAATCATCTCAATATCGGTAACGACATTATGCTTGCAACAGAAATCAAGTATTTTCTGAGTCTTCCCAATACTTCTACGAAAACGAATGAGACTAAATGCTGCAAGCTGGAAGCGAATGTTCGGTGCACCTACTAAAACACGGGTTTAAGTTTCGAAGATAAGAGAAAATATCAGTTATCATTTTCTCTCGTTGTCAGGCCAACACGAAATAAAATCTTCCCTAAGCGTCATTAACTACTTTTGATACATAGGTGGCTCGTGCAGTACTAAAAAATGCTCTTCGAGGGCCGGAGTTAGTTTGTGTATTTTATTATCTTCTTCAAACGGGTTTGTTTATCGGGTAAAACAACAGTAATTAAATAAACACCAGCCGGAAGCTGCGAAATATCAAGGTCTTTTCTGTTTGATCCTTCCGCAACAAAAGAAGAGTATTGCTTAACGGTTTTACCCTGACCGTCAATAATAGAAAATTTTCCTATTCCGGGTACTTGTGAAGAAAGCATCACCTGTATACCGGAAGAAGTTGGATTAGGATAAAGTGAAAAAATAAATTTGTCATACCCTTTTACCTTAGCAATATTGGAATACCTGAAACTTCCGTCGAATAAAAGCATCTTAATCCGGTAATACGACAATTCATTGAAATCATTATAATCCGGTAGTTTGTATTTTTCCTTGGTCTTACTTCCTTTTGCCCAAACGAAATTTACCTTTTCAAAATGAAGGGTGTCTCCAAGCGATCTTTCCACATCAAAAGAATTGCTGTTAAACGTATTGGTTGTTTTCCATTGTAATCCTACCAATTCGTTGTTCGCCCGTTCTCCGGTCAGCAATAATGTAGATCTGGCATTTAGTAAGGGGCACATTTTATTCCCATCCTCAATTGCTTTCTTTACATCATACCCCGGCATGACCGGTTTATTGTTTAGGTCCGGTAATCCCGGCATTTTGATGGTCGGCATCTCCAGTTTAGGAACATCCACCAGTTGTTTGAGTTGAGCTACCGGATCTGCAGAAAAATTTTTCGTAGCCTGGGCGCTTACTCCCTGCCCAACACATACAAAAGCCAACAGGGTCAGGAAATTATTTATTTTCATAAAAAATAAATTTAGGTTTTTAAATTCCGGAACTCTTCTGATTAATTAAAAGTGTAATTGAATACGGTGTTTTTTGAAAAATCCCAACCGTATGAAGAAGAGGGGCCTGTTGCGCCTGTTGTACTTTGAGTAATCACTTCCCAGGCAATCCTTGTAGGCGATAACGATATGCTGATCGATGGATTCCCGCCGCCCTGAGCACCTCCTTCCTGTAGTGAGCTTATCAATACATTTTCCATGTGTATTTTATAATATACCATTTGGGCACCGCCTGACGATTTGGTTACTACGAAATCTACTGAGTTCAACACTTTTCCCTGTAACATTGCTGACCGGAAGTCTATAGTAGCCAGGGACAAAGAAGTAATGAATTGAAAAGAAGTCGGGGAAGTTTTACATGCGGCTGCGGCTGAAGATCCTGAGGAAGTTGTCGCACATCCTTGCATACCATCCGAAAAGGAAAAAACCTCGATTTGATTCTGATAACCAACATCAGTTACCCCGCCATTAAAATTATAACCAGGAGCGCTGACTTTCATGAACATCTTCTCCTGTGAAATTGCGTGGTTTGAAAAAACCAATAAAGGCAAGATGAGAAAAGAGTAAAGTAACTTTTTCATACAAGTTGTTTTTGTTTTTATTAATTAAATTAAAAAGAAACCCAGGATCTGTATTTACGAATACAAATTTTTACAATAGCTATAAGTAACGACAAGGGGGTTAAAAAGTGCTTTTGATCAGGCTGAAGCTTTTGATAAGTTAGATGGCCTTGATAGGATAAGAATTAAAGCTAAATAAAAAATATATATCAACAAAATATTTTTTAGCCGTAGTGCCGGCCTAATTCTAAAAATTATAGCTTTAAAATTTATTGCTTTACTGTTATTTATCAAAACCCTCAAAAATCTGTAAATTCACTTCCCTTAATTCAAGTATATGAAGAAGAAGCCTGACATCAACTGGCCGGAAGCCGTTAAACCATTAATAAAAAAATATAAAAACAAAGAGCATCCTTTGGAAGCGAAAAATTTATATCAAATGCTCGTGATGGTAGTTTTATCGGCGCAAACAACCGATAATATTGTCAACCATTTGGCTCCGGAACTTTTCAAAGCATTTCCCAATATGCAGGCACTTTCAAACGCAAGTGAAGAAATTTTAATCCCATTCATCAGTAAAGCGCGCGGTTTTAGCAAAAAAGCGAAATGGCTGATAGGTATTGCAAAAGAATTAAAAAGAGACAGCAATATTCCACTTAATCAAAAAGACCTTACTGCTCTTTCGGGCATTGGCCGAAAATCGGCTAATGTGATAATGCGCTATGCACAAGTACCGGCAGAAGGAGTGGTAGTCGATCTTCATGTAGTAAGGGTAGCACCGCGTTTAGGAATTGCAACCGGCGATGACCCTACAAAAATAGAAAAGCAAATTATGGAAATACTGCCTCAAAAAGAATGGGATGCAGGTATGGCAATGTCTTTCCTGGGACGGGAAATTTGCAGGCCTACTCCTGAATGTGAAAAGTGTTTGATGAATAAAGTCTGTGCTTATTATAACGGCTGGCTGTAATTTATTTCCAATTACGACTTCTTCTCTTAATGCTACTTTAAAAGTAAGTTCCGGCAACCCGATTCTTTCTTCGGGGCGTATCAACGAGAGCATCAAAGCGGTGGATAAAATTAATAGCTTCCTGTGGCAACGCAAAATTTTCATCTTTTTCATCACCAAACAGATGTATATGTGTTCCGGAAGCATAAACATCCGGAAACTTTTCCTGAACGGCCGGCGCAATAGGACAGTGGTTCCGATCATGTCGGTTTCATTTTCTGTTCCCCAACGATAAGGACGTTTCGAGTATATCCCTTGTAATAGAAACTGTAAGTGAATTCATAATAACAATTTGTTTTAAAGATAGATATCGTTTGAAAAAAATATCAGGGAGGTTATTTTTTTCTTTACCATCTCTTTATCTAAAGTGCCCACAGCGGTTAACAGCATTATTGATGAGAGTTATACACTTACACACAACACTCGATATGCGGAGCCAAAAACACGATGGTTCAATGAAGTAAGCAAGGAGAGTATGAAATACTATTGGGCAATGGAAGTAATTCATTCTGTAACAATAATGCCAATAAAGCGACAGTAACAATGCAAAACCTGGTAGATGCCCTGATTTCGGGCAGCAGAAACACCTGGCGTTTGCGATCGGTAATGCAACTGGAAAAAAACGCCAAGTGGGTAAAACTAAAATCACTTGCCTATACATTTTAGGGTTAATTAATCCTGGCACAGAGCGGTCAAGCACCAATACAAAAATCTCCATTACATCTTTACATTCATTTGACCACTACATGGTTTGGAATAAGCGGAGAAGTAACATTCCATTGATTCGGCTTCGCAATTCTATTCGCTGGTGGTGTGGGTATGCTCAGAATAACAGCAGGCTCTGTTGCACCCGCAGCGCCGTTACTTACTTGTAAAACCAAATTTGGAAAAGCCGCTGAATGCACAATAAAACCAGTATTAAACGCTGATACATTATTGCCAGGCACGAACTTCCATTTTTGAAGATTAGGATCGCGCGATGAAACAGAACCGAATGGAAATTTCAAATATTGCTCAACTGGATAAACCGGCACAGCATCGGGGAGATGATGGACTGGTTTTCCGGAAAAAACAACGGTAACAAACAGTCCTGCAAAAGTTCGGATATAAACAAACCCGTCTCCGGCGTCCTCAAACTTGAATTTTTGCCAGTCGGGTATGTTCAAAGCATTAGCGGGGCTTGTATTCAGTAACACATGAAGCGAGCGATCCCCGTTGAGCAAGTGATCCGCGTTGCGGACATTCAAATTCATTTCTGTATTCTCATATTCCAAAGTATATGGAACGAATGGCAAAAATTGATCAGTGCTTTTTTCCATCTCAGTGCTCAATACCTCTGAAAGATCATGCGCCGCAGCATACCTTGCACCCATATATGGCGGGTTTCGGCTCAAAAATCTTCTTGCAATTGTTTTTAAAATTGATGTATGATCAAAATGAAGACTGTCGTTAATAATTGTCGGCCTCATTAATTCGTTTTCATTGACAGAAGGGTTAATTACCGGGCTATCGTGTCCAAACACAGACCCGCGTTTTATCCAGGGCGAAATAACAAAAGTTGGAACACGCAGACCGGTAGTCTTGGGCAATTCCGGCGATACTTGCGACGCATTAGGAGGCTCCACATGGTCATAAAATCCACCATGCTCATCATAGGTGATAATCAACAGGGTCTTTTCCCACTTTGGGCTGGCGCGAACAATACCGACCAGGTCATCAATAAATTTCTGGCTGTTGCGTATATCAGAAGGTGGCTCATCACAAAAGCCGCCTGGTGGAAAATCCTTGAAATGAGGATCGATAAAACTAACCGACGGAAGCCGGCCGGACAAGGCAAGTTTCGCAAATCCAACTTCCGGATCGTCAAAGCTGACCACGTTTTGCGAGTCAAAGGTATGGCGTTCAAAAAGCCGCAACTGGCATGGGCTGTGCTCAAAATAGTTCCACGAAACACCTTGTTCCGACAAATGATCGAATATAGTGTCTGTAAATAAAAACGGTATCACATTATCAGTTGCAAAATCCCATAAGCCCCATGGGTCTATATTCGGCCTGCCAGTTAGTTCAAAATAACGGTTAGGGAATGTTTCGCCGGGAAAAGAACAAAACCAGCGATGACAAATAGCAAATTCTCTCGCGAGCGCATCATACGTCGGCACATTATCGTAGCTATGGTACCCCATCACCCGGTGTGCCAGAGTGTTTCCATATTCATCAGCATATACCTGCGCAAATCCGTCCATTCTACCACCATTCACGGCTGCGGCAATTGGCCCAAAACTGTTCGATGGTCCCGGAGAAAAAATAGTGTCCCCGTAAGGAAAACGGAAAGGTTTTATTGTTCTTCCATTGCATATGTTGAACTCTCCTCCCTTAAGGCCATCTACATCCGTACGCTTCATCCCACCTTCCTCGTATGGGAGGCTCAAATATCCCAACATATGGTCGAAAGAGCGGTTTTCCATGGTAAGCACAATAATGTGGTCGATATTTGCCAATGTGCCCGGGTTGAGCGGTCCCCCTGACCAATCTGCTTTGCAAGGCAAGGGGAATTGAAAGCTGTTTTGTGGCCCGATATAATCCAATGTCAATACGCCATTATTTAATCCCAACCCTGTGAGCCTGCATGGGTTTGGATAAGCTAGCGGCCCGGTATCAGCACCGTTCACCACTCCGCCCATAAGCACCGAACTTGCCAGTGAATTCAATGCATCTCTTGCACCCAAAAATTTATTTTGTGCTGTTCCAGTGATCTTATCGTTCAGGAAACTTTTTAATTTATCAAGGCTGAAAATTGTGCCCAGTGAAAGTGAAGCGATTGCCCCAAGCGGACCTAACAACGCACCACCAATAAGCAAGGCAAGGGCACCGATGATTAATTCCAGTACGAAGGAAAAAGAAACATCGTCCACAAAGTCAAATTTGTAAACCTGGTCGATCAGGCTTTGTACGAAAGCATCGTAGTCATCCGTACTGCCACTTTTCTGAACTCCCAAAAAAATACCATTGTAATGATCATCGGTTACTTGTATTTTGCTAATATCCTGCAACCATCCCATCAAATCGACAACCCCATTTTCGAGATATGGTCTTAACGTAAGCTTTGCTGTTAAGGAAAGCTTTGTTATATCAATGCTTGCAGCACCTGTCACTTCTTCAACTCCGCCGGTTTCAAAGTTGATAGTAAGAGTCAAAGGGGTTTGCAAATCATTATTATTGATCTCAAGGTTCAATGATTCCAAATTAATATCATTCACTTGCTCCTGCACTAAGGAACCCAGATGATACTTGTTAAACAGGGTCTGCATATCGCTCATCGTGTGCGTGTATTCAATGAGCATGGTATCATTGGCACCCAATATTATGTTGGGCGGCGGCGGAGCATTGTCAATATGCAGTATGTCGCTAAATGACCTGGGTGCGGCATAATCGTCGTTGGTCCGGAAAGTAAATCCCAGGCTTTTTATCAATTCGTTCGTGTTGTCAAGCCAGATTTTTATCAGGGGATACTGGCTCTCCTTTGCCTGCCGGTTGAGCACAAATTCATTCAGTTTTTGTCTTACATAGTCGAGCGAAACCGTTTTGTGCCGAATGATAGGAGACAAGGTCAATGACGCTTGCGGGTTACGTTTGATAGGTCGCCCGCTGTAAATCCCCATGTGCTTGGGGTGAGCGTTGTCTAAAATAACACCCGAAGTGTTCCAAATGTACGGTTGGGTATTGTCGAAATAAAAAGTGACCGTATAATCAAAGATCCAGGTTTCGTCATCATCATTAGGAATGATATGAATAAATACAACCGGCAAAACAATGTCGTATAAGAAGATATCATTCGCTGCAATGGGCAATTCGAAAATATGGTCGCTGGGATCATCAAAATATTGATTGGTGGCAATGTCTGATACTACTGAAATGTCCTGGCTTTCCGTACCGGATTTTCTGTTGACAATATGTAGGTTCACAGCGGTGCTGCTGCTTTTATCATTGTTATGCGTTTTGAATTCAATGGTTGCACGGCTCAATATGGGCCCTTTGTATTGTTCGGCTGCTGGCGCGGGCTCTTGGCGGCGGTTCAGTTCTGTGCCGATTCCTGAATAACTTGGATTGTCCTGGTCCATGATAATCCCGGTGATGCCATTAACGTTCGAACCAAATGCCGGCATCTGCGTTCCATCATCCAACGAGAATGTTACGGTATATTCAAATTTCCAGGTGTCATCACCGCTTGGGATAATAAAAATAATTATTTGCGGCAGGTTGAGCTCTTCGACTGGGATAGGTTTTTTGCGCAGTAAAATATTTATCCGCTTGGAGTCGCCGTCGCCAAATCCGCCCCCCACATTTGCACACAGTGCACACCCGAGGTAAGGATTTTTTTCATACCAGTTATTCTCTGCGTCTGCGTAATTTTGAATGTGTTGCGCCAATGATCCAGGATCTCCAGAATCAGAGGTATCGCTTTTGCGGTTTTTTATAAAAATGTGAAGCTGTGTTTCATCGTCCAAATCATCGCCTGTCATTTTGAAGTCGACCGTAATTGAACTGACGACCCTCCCGGAAATTCGGCCAAAATCTGCAAGCACAAAATTTGCCGGTTGCATGAAAGTAAAATCGCCTTTGCTCGATGCGGTATAGACACCCGCATCTCCAAAGCCTACAATACCCGACTTTCCAGCTCCGCCGATATTTGCAACCGTGCGTACGGTTTTATCAATCGTCCAGCCTGTGTTAATAGCAAAATCTGTAGTTGCAAAAAAAGGAGACGCGGAGAGGTTGGTAAAATCTACCGTCAAAACTCTGGTGTCGCCAAAAGCAATCAACTGTTTTCTTTGTCCATTGCCGATAATGTCGGTCAAAAAAATAAGGTAAGAGGTAAAATCAATGGAAGGATCGGACTGAAAAAACTGGTATAGATACCCGAGGGAAACGCCGACAGGCCGCGGTATTTGGAAAGTTCCATTACCAATTCCCCACGCAACAACAATTTCTCCATTCTCACGTGCCGTTACGATAGATGCCTTTCCAATGCCGAGTATATCGCCAACCAGCCGGATATGTTTATTTACCCTCCAGCCCTGGTTATAACCTAAGTCGACAAGGCCCATCCTTATTGGATTAAAAGTGCCATCGCCCTTATTCAGGGCAACATACACGCCCGCATCGCCAAAGCCAATGATATCGGGTTTGCCGTCTCCGGTTAAATCCACCAGATATCTTGGATGTCTTTCAACCCGCCAACCCTGGTTAAATCCAAAATCTGCAAGAATATTTTGCGCCGGATAAAAAGTGCCATCCCCTTTGTTCATGGCTGTCCATACGCCATCATCTCCAAAACCAATAATGTCTGCTTTGCCATTTCCGTTTAAATCTATTACAAAGCGGGGGTGTTCATTTGGAGTCCAACCTGAATTGTAGGCAAAGTCTGGAAGTACAAATTCTGCCGGTTGAAAACTTCCGTCGCCATTGCCCCTGGCAACATACACGCCAGCATCGCCAAAGCCAATAATATCAGGATAACCACTTTCTGTAAGGTTTGCTAAAAAACGTACATGCTTTTCAATTGACCAGCCCGTTGCTATGCAAAAATTGTTAATGGCAATATTCGGTGGGCTGAAATTTCCGTTTCCGTCGTTTAGAGAAACCCATACGCCATCATAGCCAAAGCCAAGAATATCTGCCGCATGGTTATCAGTCAGGTCAACTGCAATCCTGGGGTACTCAGTGCCCCAACTTTGATAGGTCCAGCTCATAACATTATTTTTAGATTTGAGTGTATTGAAATAATGACTCGAAGATGTAATTTCTGTTCCTACACCAAT
>Ga0157371_10005310_pt1 | contig 10906 bp, 11 predicted proteins | sample C45metaG_FD_113462 | JGI IMG/M metagenome (GOLD analysis project Ga0157371, IMG submission 113462) | Corn rhizosphere microbial communities from Kellogg Biological Station, Michigan, USA - C4-5 metaG | ecosystem: Host-associated > Plants > Roots > Rhizosphere > Soil | place: USA: Michigan... | reverse complement strand
GTTGACCCACTGGGCGAAGAGCGGCGAGATCTCGCGCGCGTGCTTGAGCTGGCCGGCGATGAACGACTTCGCCACCGGCGAGAGGTAGTAGGGGTCGTCGGCGTCGTAGAAGGCGTTCTTGCCGTCGCGGCTGAGCGATTGGTGGACGTGCATCCCCGACCCGTTCTCGCCGAACAGCGGCTTCGGCATGAAGGTCGCGTGGTAGCCGTACTTAAGCGCGTACTCCTTGACGACGATGCGGTAGGTCATGCAGTCGTCGGCCATCTCGAGCGCGTTCTTGTAGCGCATGTCGACCTCGTGCTGGGAGGGGCCGACCTCGTGGTGGGTGTACTCGACGTGGATGCCCATCTTCTCCAGCGCCAGCACGGTCTCGCGGCGCAGATCAGACCCGGCGTCCAGCGTCGTCAGGTCGAAGTAGCCGCCCTCGTCGAGCGGCTCGGGCACGCCGCCCGCCGGCTTCGAGTTGCGGAAGTAGAAGTACTCGAGCTCGGGGCCGATGTTGTAGGCGTCGAAGCCCATGTCCTCGGCCCGTTTCAGCGCCCGCCGCATGATCCAGCGCGGGTCGCCCTCATACGGGCCGCCCCCGGGGACGCGGATGTCGCAGAACATGCGGGCGACGGCGTCGTCCTCGGGGCGCCAGGGGATCATCGCGAAGGTGCTGGGGTCCGGCACCGCGAGCATGTCGGACTCCTCGATCGGGTTGAAGCCGGTGATCGAGGAGCCGTCGAACCCCATTCCGCCTTCGAAGGCGTCGTCGAGCTCGGAGGCGTTGACCGAGAAGCTCTTCAGCTGGCCGAGGACGTCGGTGAACCAGAGGCGGATGAAGCGGACGTCATGTTCCTTGACGAGCTCGATGACCTCAGCGGCGCTGCGGGGTTGCTCTGCCATGCCTCATGCCTCCTTGGGCTTTGCGAAGGGCGCAACGCTAGCCAATGAACCCTTCTAAATGAACCGACCTAGTGCTGAACCACGTATTAACGGGTAATGAAGAGACGCCTCGCCCAGCTTGAAAGCGTCCGGGGAACGAGGTATAACTTACGACACGTAAGTAAGCGGCTAAAAGTAAAGTAAAGGCCACGTAACGGCTCTGTAAAGCGAAGTGCCGCCCCGAAGGCAGAGCCAGAAGCGAGAAGCAACGTGACGGTAAAAACCGCAGTAAGCAGATTCCAAATCCACGACGAGCTGACGGCGCCAGATGAGAGCGCTCCTCTCATCAAGAGCATCCAGGCCGCCGGCGGCGCGGTAACGAAGTTCGTTGGCGTGCTCGCTGGGGCGCCGGCTGTCCTGCGCGCGTATACGCGGATGCGCTCGGAGCTGCGCGGCGGTGTCCTGCCGCAGGCGACGAGGGAGCGGATCGCGCTGGCGGTGGCCGAGTACCGGGAGGACGACTACAGCATCGCCCAGCACGCGAAGTCGGCGCGCCGGGCGGGCCTCGGTCTCGACGAGGTCTCCAAAGCCCGCAGCTTCACCTCGGGCGACGAGAAGGAGGCGGCCCTGCTCGCCTACCTGAAGGAGGCGCTCGACGCGGAAGGGCCTCCGCCCCTCCACCTCCACGAGGAGGCACGTGAGCTCGGCTGGACCGACGAGGAAATCCTCGAGGCGGTCGGCCATCTCGCCCTTAACGAGTTCCAGAGCCTGATCGCTAGCGCGGCGGCTCTCCCCAAGGACCAGGCCGGTCCGCGGGTTCTCCCCTCAGCGGCTTAAGCGGTAGGTCGAGGGCCGGGCTACTGGCCCTCGACCAAAGTCGCCGTATAGAGCAGGCGCGCCGTGGTGTATTTGCAGCCGTAGGTGACGCGAGTGCCTACCTTCTCTTGCGGTTCGCCCTGGCGGATGTCGGTGGCGTTTTTGCAGGCTTCCGGTTCGCGGCTGGCGCGCCAGACGTTGGTGGCGCTGAGGTTCTGGGCGAAGGCGGGGGCCCAGGTGGGGACGGTGAGGCCGACGATGTCGCCCTTTTCCGCCTTCAGGTTGGAGCTGAATTCGACCGTCTGGCCGAGGTAGGGCGAGAGGACCTTGATCGAACCCTGGCTGCGGAGCGTGTAGCGCGGCGGGTTGGTGCCGGGGGCGCGGTGCAGGATCGCCAGTCGCGCCTCCGGCGGAGTGCCGAAGAAGCCGTTGAAGAAGGAGCGCTGGCTGCCGGTCGGCTGGGCGAGGGTCAGGGTCCAGGCTTTGATCGTGCCGTTGTGCGGCACCAGGAACGGCAGGTTCGTCTGCCCGTTATTGACCTGGAAGCCGGTGACGCTGCCGATCGCCTGGCAGGGCAGCTCCGGGCAGGAGGGATCGGGGACGCTCGAGGTCTGGCCGAGGATCACCCGCGTCCGCGGCGGCGCCTTGGCGGCGTCGCTTTCGGCCGCGAGGCCGACGAGGAGCAGCAGCGAGCCCGCGAGCAGGCCGAGAACAAGCCAGCTTGCCTTCCGCGCACCCGCGGTGGCAAAGACTGCTGACGAAGACCTCGACATAGACGCTGCTCCTCTCGTTGCTTGCACTGCCTCGAACACGGCAGCCTAGCCCGAGGAGCGGCCGGAGAATCCGGTTCGGCGGACGCCCTACGGGCGCGCGTAGCTGAGGGCGACCGCGTAGCGAACCCGCCCCACCCCTTCGAGGCCGAGCGCTTCGCTCGCCGCCTTGGTGAAGTCCCAGGCGCGCCCCTTCACGTAAGGGCCGCGGTCGATCACCTGGGTGACGAGGGCGTGACCGTGGTAGACGAACTTGACCGTCGTCCCGCACGGCAGGGTCTTGTGAGCGACGCCGAGCGTGCCCGGCCGCAGGACCTTGCCGCAGGCGGTCGTCCGCCCCCACATGCTGGGGCCGCCGTACCAGCTGGCGCCGGCATAGCGGAAGGGGCTGAAGGCGAGTTCGCCGCCCGCAGAGGTAGCTGCCGTGGTGCTCGCGGCGCCGCCGGTCGAGGCCTTGGCGCCGCTCGCGGCGCCGGCCATCAGTGCCAGCAGGGCCAGGACGCATAGCGCCCAGCGCAGGGTGTTCTGTCTAGTGATCGTCATCTCTTTGGCGACGCTTACGGGGTTAGCTGACGGGCTCGCGCTGAAAGAGCTGCGCTACGCGGCACCGGCCGCGATTCGCCCCAACTGCTTGGGTCCCCCGCTCCTCGCGTTATGTGGCGAAGATTCAGCGGAAGTTGTGCGGCATGTTAGCAATCGCTAAGACAGAAAACGGTGCAATAGACGCCCTGTCGACTTTTGCCTCCAAATGGCGGCAAGTCGACAGGGAAATAGAAGAGGCCCCCTCTCGGGAGCCTCTTCCGTAGCGGGCCTGTAAGCCGGATCCTGTCGTGAGCGGCCATCTATCTCTGCGGCCTACCTGGACCTCGCCGAGCCGGGTCGACGGTCCTGCTTGGCCTTGCACCGGGCGGGGTTTGCCTGGCCGTTACGTCACCGCAACGCCGGTGCGCTCTTACCGCACCATTTCACCTTTGCCTGTACGCGACGCAGCTGCAGTCGCGCCATCGGCCGTGTCATTTCTGTGGCACTTTCCCGCGGGTTTCCCCGGGTGGGCATTACCCACCGCCCTGCCCTGTGGTGTCCGGACTTTCCTCGGAGGGTTTTCTCTCCCCCCGCGGTCCGCTCAGCCCGCACATCAAGGGTAGCTCCCCCGCGAAATCTCGCCAACGATTGGCGACTCCTGCATGCCGACAGCGGTCGATCGCGTGGCTGCCGAACTTGGCATTGCGGCTCGGGGCACCGCTCTCGACGTGCGCGACGAGGCGGCCTGTCGCGGACTCGCCAACTCGATCGGACGGCGGCGAGGCCTCGACCTCTGGGTCAATATCGCCGGCGTCTTCTTCAGCGGCCCGCCCTGGGAACAGAGCGCCGACACCCGGCAGCCGATGCTGGACGTCAACAGCACCGGCCTGATGAACGGGACCATCGCGGCGCTGGGACCGGTGCGCGAGGCCGCCCACGGCCAGATCATCAACGTCGTCCCCCTGGCCGGGATCGTGGCCGCGTGTCTGCGGATGCTTCCACTAGTCCTCTGGGACGCCCGCCGCAAGCAGCGGCGCTACAAGAAGAAGATCGAAGCGGGTCAGTGGCCGTAGTCGGCCGGCGCTAGCGCAGAACTAAACGGCCCGGAAAACCCCGACGACTTTCCCCAACACCTTCGCCTCGGTGGTGAGGATCGGCTCCATTTCCTCGTTTTCGGGCTGGAGCCGGATGTGGTCTCTCTCGTGGAAGATCCGCTTCACCGTCGCCTCCTCGCCGATCAGCGCGACTACGATCTCGCCGTCGTTGGCCGTATCGCTCGGCCGCACGACCACGTAGTCGCTTTCGAGGATGCCGGCGTCCTTCATGCTTTCGCCGCGGATCTGGAGGATGTAGTCGCCGTCCTCGCCGCCGATCACATCCGGGATCTCGAGGTACTCCTCGATGTTCTCTTCGGCGAGGATCGGCGCACCGGCGGCCACCTGGCCGACCAGCGGCAGCCCGTTCCCTGGCTGGATCGCGTTCTTCGCCTTGTCGAAGAGCAGCTCGATCGCCCGGGGCTTAGAGGGATCGCGCCTCACCAGCCCCAGCTTCTCTAGGTTCGCTAGGTGCGCGTGCACGGTCGAGGACGAATGCAGGCCGACGGCTTTGCCGATCTCCCGCACCGTCGGAGGGTATCCCGTTTTCGCCGCGTACCTGCGCATGAAGTCGAAGATCTCCTTCTGCCGCTTGGTCAGATCCAAATCCATCGTCTTTCCGCTTTCCTCCGGTGCCGGGTCGGGAATCTCGAACAACGCAGTTTGCACGGGCAAATTGCCTTCGAACACTTGTTCGTAGAGTACCGCCCCCCTCGGACGACCGCAACGTCCGCCCTCCCCCTGCACGCAAACATCTAGAATCGCCTTCCCCTCAAGCGGCTGTGGCGGAACTGGTAGACGCGCAAGGTTGAGGGCCTTGTGGGTGGAAACACCCGTGATGGTTCGACTCCATTCAGCCGCATCGGAAAGCCCCCGCCCAGCGGGGGCTTTCGCGTTCGCACCCTATGTAGAGGTCTTTCTCTAGCAGTCACTCAGGGTTTATGAGGTACTAGGGGAGTTTTTCGATACTTTGCGGCCGCTTCGCTGTCCACGAAAGGATCGAGTTGATGAAGCAGCTCCGCAGTGCCTTGACCTACTCCAACGTCGTCGCCACTTTGGCCTTGTTCCTGGCGATCAGCGGCGGAGTGGCCTACGCCGCCTCCCACCTGGGGCGCAACTCCGTGAAGTCCAAGAACATCGCCGCCCATGCGGTGAAGACGCGCAATATCGCCAAGAGCGCCGTCAAGAAGGGGAACCTGGCTGCCAATGCGGTCACCACCGCCAAGGTGAATAAGGAAGCGATCACCGGGGTGAAGGTGAAGGCTGCGACGCTGACGCGGACGAACCTCGCCGCCGGCACGCTGGCCGGCCTCCAGGTGCTCGACGCCGGCGCATCCTCGGTGCCGGGACTGACGGACGAAGCAACGGCCGGCACCTCGATACCGCTCAGCGGCACGACCAGCTTCACCCCCGCCGCCGGCAAGTCCTACGAGTTGCTGACCGAATTGAAGGGGACCCCGACCGACGGCAGCGGCGAAGAAGGCGGCGGCTGCGCTCCGTTCGTGCTGATCTCGGTCAACGGCGCCCCGTTCACCGGGACTGAGATCCGCAACAACAACGAAGGCACGCCGCCCTTCAACAACGAACCGGTCGGCAGCAGCTCGACCGCGATCGGCCTACAGGAGGCCGGCGAACAGCAGACCATCTCCGCCACGTCTTTCGGAGACAAAGACTGCACCTCCGCCACCACCGCATCCCTGCGGGTGACGGTCGTCGAATTCGGCTGATCCACGCAGCCCGCCGCCACCCGGCGGCGGGCTGCTCAACCCGACGTCCCGAGGGCCTGGTCGATGAACGGGCCCATTAGGCCCGCGACCGCCTGGGCGGTGTCCTCGGCCGAGCCGCCGGGGGTCGTCACGTAGCTGATCCCGAGGCGCACCAGGGTCTCGGCGAGGGTTTTGACGTCGTCCGCGGGCGCCTGCGGCCAGCCTTCCTCGATCACCGCGGTCAGCCGGCTGGTCGCCCACTGCACCACCGGCAAGCCCTGGGTGGTGACGAAGGGAAGCATCCCGCCCGTGCCGTCGTCGCTGAGGAGGATGCGGATCAGCGGGTCGCCGCCCGCGGCGCTGAGGAAGTGCTCCAGGGCCGCCAGTACCGCGGCGCGGGGGTCGTCGCGGTGCTCAAGGACTGCCCGCTCGACGTCGTCCATGAATCGTTCGGCCTCGTGGATGACGAAGGCGAAGCCGAACTCGTTGCGGTTGCCGAACTCGTTGTAGAGGGTCTGGCGGCTGACGCCGGCGCCGCTGGCGATGTCCGCCATCGTGATCTCCGACCACGGCCGCCCGCTCAGCTGGTCGCGCGCCGCGTCGAAGACGGTCTTGCGCAGAAGCTCGCGCGCCGCCTCCTGATACGGGGTGCGTTGAGTGGCCACCCGCGTATCGTGCCAGTTGAAGGCTTAAGCGTCTGCCGAGACCGGCTCGAAGTCCACCTTGTCGCGGACGCCGCAGTCGGGACAAGCCCAGTCGTCGGGCACCTCGGACCACGCCGTCCCGGGCGGGAAGCCCTCCCGCGGATGCCCCGCCTCCTCGTCGTAGACGTAGCCGCAGGCGGGACAGCGGAAGGCGCTCATGCGGCCCACCCGTAGCGCTCCAGCATCCGGCCAAGCTTGCGCGGCTGGATGTTGCAGCGGGTGACGTCGCCTTCGTAATGGTCGAGCAGAATCGGGTCCATCACCCGGCGCCAGAGCGGCGGGAACCAGGCGAGGACGATCATCCCCGCGTACCCGGTCGGCAGCTGCGGCGCCTCTTCCATGTGGCGGAGCGCCTGGTAGCGCCGGGTCGGGTTGGCGTGGTGGTCGGAGTGGCGCTGCAGGTGGTAGAGGAGGACGTTGGAGGCGACGTTGTTGCTGTTCCAGCTGTGCTCGGGGCGGCAGCGCTCGTAGCGCCCGTCCTCTTTCTTCTGGCGCAGCAGCCCGTAGTGCTCGAGGTAGTTGACGACCTCCAGCAGCGAGAAGCCGATGATCGCCTGCACGATCAGGTAGGGCAGGACGACCCAGCCGAAGGCGATCGTCAGCACCGCGAAGAGGCCGACGGTCATCGCCCAGGCGGTGAGGATGTCGTTGTGGCGGCTGATGTGGCGGATGCCGAGGCGGTCGAGACGGGAGGTCTCGATACCCCAGGCCGAGCGCAGGCTGCCGGCGACCGTGCGCGGCAGGAAGGCCCAGAAGCCCTCCCCCAGCCGCGAGCTGGCAGGGTCCTCGGGGGTGGCGACTTTGACGTGGTGGCCGCGGTTGTGCTCGATGAAGAAATGGCCGTAACCGGTTTGCGCGAGGGCGATGCGGCTGAGCCACTTCTCCGAGTTGGCACGCTTGTGGCCGAGCTCGTGAGCGGTGTTGATCGCGATCCCGCCGACGACCCCCATCGTCAGCATCAGGCCGATCGATTCGACCGGGGTGAGGTCGCCGCTCGACCACATCCAGCAGGCGAAGACGAGGCCGGCGTACTGGATCGGGATGAAGAGGTAGGTGCACCAGCGGTAGTAGCGGTCCTGCTCGAGGAACTTGAGGACGCTGTCGGGCGGATTGGTCGAGTCAAGCCCGATCGCCATGTCGAGGATCGGGAAGATGCCGAAGACAAGCGCCGGGCCGAGGAACCACATGCCTCCGAAACCGGTGACGGTGACCCAGAACCAGGCGAGGAACGGCGAGAGCGGGACGATAATCCCCATCAGCCAGGCGTAGCGCTTGCCATCCGTCCAAGCCGCCGGGTTGAGTTCGACGTCGTCGTGATGGTGATGGTGATGAACGTGCTCCGCGTGCGCCTCCACAGCCCCTCCTTGTCAACCGCTCCCTTGCAGTCGGGTACTTTGACAGATGAGCCGGATATGTCAAGAGGTCCTACAGGGCACGCAGAATTGTCCGCAAGCTGCAGACGGCCTGTCGATTTCCTCTCGCATACCGAGAGGAAGGCGCCACTCCCCTGGCTAGATCTTTAGGAGGATGAAGGTGTTGATCGCGAAGACGATCGCGAAGAAGATCGTCGCCCGGTCCAGGTTGCGCTCGACCAACGAGCCGCCGCCGATCGAGCTGCCACCGCCGCCGATCCCGAAGGCGCCGGAAAGGCCGGCGTCTTTGCCGGAGTGGAGCAGGATCAGGAAGATCAGCACGACGGCGACGATCACCTGGATGATGCTGAAGAACGTGAACACGGTCGAAGAAGTCTAGCCCTGTCCGACTTTTTCGGGCTCGCGGGGGTGAGATCCATTGCCGTTTTGACTGTCGAGGATCTCGAGCGCTTCTTCGCGCAGCTCGGCGTCAACGGCGGCGAAGTCCTCGTCGGAGAGCTTGCCGACCGCGTGGTCGAGCTCGGCGTCGCGGATCTCGCGGTACTTGGCTTCCTTGCGCGCGTCGGCCTCGGTCCGCACGAGGGCGCCGCGCCGCCGCCGTCGCGTCGGCCAGATCGCGATCAACGCCCCGGCCAGCGCAATCAGGCCACCGATCCACATCCAGGTGACGAGCGGGTTGACGATCACCTTGAAGGTGGCGGGCGCCGTGTCGGCGAGGTAGGTCTCGGCGACGTTTTCGGCCGCCAAGCTCTGCAGTTTCGAGACCTGTTCGAAGGCTTTCGGCCGCAAGGCCGGGTTCGCGGCGGAGGCTTTCATCAGCGCCCCCAGCGCTTTGCACTCGGGCGGCGTCCCCGGATCACCTTTGAGGCAGGCGGTGAAGCCTTTGTCGGCGCGGGCCACCCGGCGCTGCACCGCGGTGATGTTCGGCCGCTCGGCGATCCAGAGGTCGGCGCCGGCCCCGGCCCGCAGGCCGACCTCGCTGGTCGCCTCGCCGGCGAAGAAGCTGCTGATCATTCCCGCCGGCTGGCCGGTCGGTTTGAAGAAGCGCTGGCTCGGGCGCAGGAAGCCGACGAGCTTGCCGTCTTCTTCGACCTTCAGCAGCGAGCCGAAGGTGAACTTCTCCGAGTCGACGGCGACGGTCGGTTTCACGTAGGTGATCGTGCGGCCGTCGATCGTCGCGCTTTCGCCCGGCTTCAGGTCGACGTCGCGGTTGGTCTGGAAGCTCGAAGAGGCGGCGATGCCGATCAGCAGGACGGCGATGCCGGCGTGGACGATGTAGCCGCCGTAGCGCCGCCGGTTGCGCGTGACCAGCCCGACCAGCGCCGTCGGCATCGACTCGTCAGTGAGCTTGCGCCGCGCCGCCGCGCCGGTCCAGAACTCCTGCGCCAGGCCGGTCAGGGCGAAGGCGGCAAACACGAACAGCCCGAGCGCCCAGGGCTTGTGGGCGGCATCGGTGAAGGCAACCAGCGCCACGAGCGCCACCGCGCCGACCGCCAGCGGCACCCGGAAGACGCGCTTCGCCGAGTCCCAGCTGACCCGCCGCCAGGCGAGCAGCGGCCCGACCCCGGTGAAGAGGACCAGCAGGATCGCCAGCGGCGTCGTGTAGCGGTCGAACCAGGGAGCGGCAAGCGAGGCCTTGTTGCCGGTGAAGAGTTCGGAGATCAGCGGGAAGAAGGTGCCCCAGAAGATCACCGCGGTGAGCCCGACCAGGAGCAGGTTGTTGACGAGGAAGACCGCCTCACGCGAGACCAGGGAGTCGATCCGCTTCGGCGAGCGCAGGTCGTCGAGGCGGCTGACGATCAGCAGGGTCGAGCCGATCACCACCACCCCGATCAGGCCGAGGATGTAGGGGCCGACGGTGTTGTCCCCGAAGGCGTGGATCGACTGCAGGACGCCGGAGCGGACAAGGAAGGTGCCGAGCAGCGCCATCGAGAAGGAGCCGACGACGAGGCAGGCGTTCCAGACCCGCAGCATCCCCCGCTTCTCCTGGACCATGATCGAGTGCAGGAAGGCGGTGCTGAGCAGCCACGGCATCAGCGCCGCGTTCTCGACCGGGTCCCAGGCCCAGTAACCGCCCCAGCCGAGCTCGGTGTAGGACCAGCGGGCGCCGAGCAGGAGGCCGAAGCCGAGGAAGGTCCAGGCGATCAGGGCGAAGCGGCGGGTGGCGCGGATCCACTCGGCGTCGAGGCGGCGGGTAATCAGGGCGCCGACGGCGAAGGCGAACGGGACCGTCATCGCCACGTAGCCCGAGTAGAGCATCGGCGGGTGGATCATCATGCTCGGGTGTTGCAGGAGCGGGTTGAGGCCGACCCCGTCGGTGGCGCCGCTCGTCGTCGCGAAGGGCTGCACGTCGGGCGCGAACAGCATCAGGCCGGTGAAGAAGGCGGCGACGCCCATCATCACCGCGGTCGCGTAGGGGACGATCTCGCGCAGCTTGTTGCGCGTCGCCCAGAGCGAGAGGGTGGCGGCCATCGAGAGCACCCAGGCCCAGAGCAGCAGCGAGCCTTCCTGGCTCGACCACATCGCTGCCAGCTTGTAGAAGGCCGGCGTCTCCAGGGAGGAGTGTTCCTGGACGATTTTGAAGCCGAAGTCGTTGGCGAAAGCGATCTCGATGATCACCACGCAGGCGGTGAGCAGCCCGCAGAAGGCGTAGACGGTGCGGCGGGAGAGGTCGACGCGGCGCTGGTCGCCGTGGCGGCCCCACAGCGCCAGCCCCCCCGCGGCCAGGGCGGCGACGAAGGCGAGCGCCAGCAGCGCGCTGCCGAGGCTAGGCATTGCTCTTAGTCGTGAACTTCGACGGGCACTTGGTGATCAGCGTTTCCGGTTCGCCGACAAAGGTGCCGTTCTGCACCTGGCCGGTGAGGACGATCTCGCGGCCGCCGCGGAAAGGGTCGGGGACAGTGCCCTGGTAGGTCACCGGCAGGCCCTTGCCCTTGCCCTTGCCTTCGCCTTCGCCTTCGCGGTCGACGACCCGGAAGGCGATCCCGTTGCCCTGGTGGCGAATCGAGCCCTTGACGACTTCTCCGGTCATCTCGTAGCTGGTGCCAGGGCTGG
>Ga0157371_10005307_pt1 | contig 10915 bp, 9 predicted proteins | sample C45metaG_FD_113462 | JGI IMG/M metagenome (GOLD analysis project Ga0157371, IMG submission 113462) | Corn rhizosphere microbial communities from Kellogg Biological Station, Michigan, USA - C4-5 metaG | ecosystem: Host-associated > Plants > Roots > Rhizosphere > Soil | place: USA: Michigan... | reverse complement strand
GACGTCGTCGGCCCCATCTGCGAAAGCGGTGATTGGCTCGGCCGCGATCGCTCGCTTGCGCTCGTCCCCGGCGATTTGCTCGCGATCCGCTCGGCCGGCGCGTACGCGTTTGCGATGAGCTCGAACTACAACACGCGCCCGCGCGCGGCGGAAGTCATCGTCGACGGCAGCAACGTCTACATCGCGCGTGCGCGCGAGACCGTGCGCGAATTGTTCGCGGGCGAATCGGTGCTACCCGATTGATACGGCGCCAAGCGGCGGCTCTGCCTAGAAGCGCTCAAGCCTCTAGCGTTCGAGCCGCCGCGTATCACCTTGGACAGGACGGCCCGCTTGTGGCCCTATCTCGTCGGCCGCATACCCGCCGTTTCCTGCCGGGACAGCTTTCCCCGCGCCCACGTCGCCACCCGCCAGCCCAGCAACGCGATAACGATCGAGCCGTAGATCTGCGGCAAGATGAGGTCGTGCTTGCCGGCCTTCATCCACCAGAAGTGCAGAATCGCGAGGATGGCGATCGCGTACACCGAGCGATGTAGCGTGAGCCAGCGCCGGCCCAGCTTGCGCGCGGCCGCCCGCGGGGAAGTCGCCGCCAGCGGGATCAACAACAGGAACGCGGCAAACCCCACCGTAATAAAAGGACGCTTGCCGATGTCTTTCAACACCTCGGCGAGGTCGAACCATTTATCGAACCAGATGTACGTCGTGAAATGCAACACGGCGTAAAAGAACGCGTACAGTCCGAGCATTCGCCTAAATCGCAGCAGCGCATTAAACCCCGTCAATCGACGCAGCGGCGTCACGGCCAACGTCAGGCACAGAAAGATAAGCGTCCAAAGGCCCGTCGATCGCGTAATGAATTCGATCGGATTCGCACCGAGGCGATCGGTGAGGCCGAACAATACAATGCGCGCGAGCGGATACCAGCAGGCGATGAACACGCCGATTTTCGCCGCCACCATCCAGCGGTCCGCACGGGCACGAGTCCGAGCCGCGCCGCCTTGTGCCGGCGCCGGACGGCCGCGTGCTCTATCTGGCGGCGCGCCGCGGGTGACTGTTTGAGTATCGATAGACATGAGCGTGCATTCCTCGATGGATGGCTTCAAAAGAATTTACGCAGATCCATGCCTTGATACATCGAGGCGACGAGATTGCCATAGCCGTTGAACATCAACGTTTTGCGTTTCGGCGTAAAGAAGCCGTCCTCGCCGATCCGCCGCTCGGTGGCTTGGCTCCAACGCGGATGGTCGACGTTCGGATTGACGTTCGAATAGAAGCCGTACTCGTTCTGGGCATAGGTATTCCAACTCGTCGGCGGCTGCTTTTCGACGAAGCGAATCTTGACGATCGATTTCGCACTTTTGAACCCGTACTTCCATGGAACGACCATACGAATCGGCGCGCCATTTTGGTTCGGCAGCACTTCGCCATAAACACCGACGGTCAGCAACGCCAGCGGGTTCATCGCTTCGTCCATGCGCAGCCCTTCCGAATACGGCCAATCGAGGATCGGCTCGGAGATGCCCGGCATCTGCGACGGATCGGCCAGCGTGATGAACTGCACGAATTTCGCATTGCCCGTGGGCTGAACGCGCTTGATCAATTCGGCGAGCGGATAGCCGATCCATGGAATGACCATCGACCAGCCCTCGACGCACCGATGCCGATAGACCCGCTCCTCGAGCGGCGCCAGCTTGAGCAGCTCGTCGATGTCGTACACCTTCGGGTTCTTGATTTCGCCCTCGACGCTTACGCGCCACGGATGGGGCCGCAAGGTGCCCGCGTGCTGAGCCGGGTCGCTCTTATCCGTGCCGAACTCGTAGAAGTTGTTGTAGGTGGTGACGTCCTTGTACGGCGTGACTTTTTCGGGGACGACAAACTTCGCATTGGTCGCCGCCGCCAGCTTTTGGCCTTTGGGGTCCGACGAGGAATACGTCGCGAACGCCGAGCGGCTCACGCCCAGTGCGCCCCCCGCCACCGCGAGCCCCGCGGCTCCCGCTGCTTGCAGGATCCGTCGACGATGCTCGAATACCGCACGAGGCGTGATCTCGTCGGCGGAGATATCGTCGCCGGTCAGTACGATGCGCTGTTCTCGCTTGATCCACACGATGCTGCTCCTTGAAAGCCCGGGCATTGCGGCGGCGTTAGCCACCGCGCTGTTGCGACCCGCACACGCCATATACGGCCATGCGGAGCATTCGGATGCACCGCCGCCTCGGCATAGGCGACTTAACCGGCGTCGCCCGTCGCAGGGGCTCGCGGCCCATCAAACAAAAAACCGCCGATGGGCGACCATGCGGCGGTTTCTTCATACGAGTTAAGCGCGACCGAAATCGACGCCGGCGCATCCGTCACAGCTTGCCGTAGCTATGCAGCCCAGACAAGAACATATTGACGCCGAGAAACGCGAAGGTCGTCACGAGCAGCCCCGTCAGCGCCCACCAGGCCGCCGCCGCCCCGCGCAGCCCTTTCATTAGGCGCATATGCAGCCAAGCCGCGTAGTTGAGCCACACGATCAGGGCCCATGTTTCTTTCGGATCCCAGCTCCAATAGCCGCCCCACGCTTGGGCGGCCCACAGCGCGCCGAGGATGGTCGCGACCGTGAAGAAGGCGAAACCGACGGCGATCGACTTGTACATGACGTCGTCGAGCACGACGAGCGGCGGCAGGCGATCGGCCAAGATGCCGCGTTCGCTGAGCAGGTATGCCACGCCAACCATCGCCGAAAGAGCAAACGACCCGTAGCCGATGAAATTCGCCGGCACATGGATCTTCATCCACCAGCTTTGCAACGCCGGCACGAGCGGCTGGATCTGCTGCGCGTCGCGCGCGACCGAGTACCACATCAAGAAGCCGACTGCGGCGCTAATGACAAGCAGCACGAACGCGCCGAGCGCGCGCGTCGCGTAGTGCCGCTCGTAATAAAGATAGAACAGCGCGGTGATGAGACAGAACAGCACGAACACTTCGTACAGATTCGAAATTGGAATATGGCCGACGTCAGCGCCGATCAAATACGACTCGTACCAGCGCACCATCATGCCGGTAAAACCCATCAACACCGCGAACCAGGTCAACTTCGAACCGATGGAGCCGCCCGACGGCGAGCGCGACAACAAGCCGATCCAATAAAACAGCGTCGCGAGCACGAACAGCGCGCTCATCCAGAGGATGGCGGATTGGCTCGACAGGAAATACTTCAGCAAGAAAGCCGAATCGGCGCGCGACAAATCGCCGTGATAGATCTGCAGCGACAGCAGCGAAAGCGCGGCGATACCGACGGCGAGCAATCGAGCCGGCTTCCAACGCCAGCCGAGCACGACCAGCGCGGGCACGGCGCAAACGAGCACGAGCTTGTCGTAATAGTTCATGAAGCCGTGATAGCGCGCCAGCGCGAAGCCGGCGCCGCCGGCCACGGCCAGTGCGAACAACCAATCGAAAACGCCCAGACGGCGAAGGAACGGACGCTCGTCCAAGGCGCCGGGTAGAGCACCGGACGGCTGCGAGCGCGAAGCGTGTGTCAAATCCATGATGATTACCGAATGTCAGTCTTGCGAGCCGGATGACGACTCGATCGTCGCATCGACCGGGGGGTGATCCGCGCTGTCGTGCGTCATGTCGCGGGCCGAGGCGGCGTCATGCGCCGTCGCGCCGAGCGCCGCGCCGATGGCGTCGCGCACTCTGACGAACTCGTTCTCGAAATCGAGCGTCTTGCGCGCCGTCGACATCGCCATCACGACCGACGTACCCGCGCCCGCGTCCTTTAGCCAGAACCACAGCCGCCGCTCACGTACGTAGAACATCGAGAAGATGCCGACCACGAGCAGCAGGCTGCCAAGATACACCAGATTCTTGCCCGGTGCGCGCGTGAGCTGGAATACCGAGGCTTGCACCTGTTTGAACGAATCTAGTTGCAAATAGACCGGAGATCCATACAAAAAGCTGTCAGAAAGCGCATTGATCGAATTCTGCACAAAGCGGCTCGCGTCCGCCGTCGGTTGCGCATCGCTCTCGCCCGCTTGCTCGCGCGCGAGCTGCCAGAGGTCCCAGGTCGATCCCTCCAGCATGCGCAGCAACAGCGATGCCGCCTTGGGTTGTTCGCTCTTGGGGACCGAACGATCGATAAACGCAGCGATCGATTGGAAGCCGCCTGCCGGCTGCCCCGGCGCCGCGCCGCCCGCGCTGGTGTCGGCGCCCGCGAACAACGTCAAGACGCGAGCAGCGCTCTCTTCCAAGTGCGCGCGCAGCTCGGGGTTCGAATCGACGATCGAGCGCTGCGCGAAACGATGCGCGGCTTGGGCCCGGAGCGTCGGATTATCGAGCGCGGCGCGCAACATCATCCATTCTTTCAGGCTGCCGTGCTCGTCGGCGGGGATGCGCAAGTATCGGAACGGATCGTTCGGCGTCGTGCGCATGCCCGCCAGGAAGAAGCGCACGCCCTCGACATCGACGGGCAGCATGTAGTTGTTGAACTCGCGCGCTTGGCCGTCGGTGCCGCGAATCTTGTACTGGAATGAGGGGCCGACGTTATGCAGATCGAGCGGCTTAGAAGACTTCGCGCCCGAGCCCAGCCGTTCGTCGAACACTTCTTTGAGCGTCTGATGAGCGGCCACGCCGCGTGCGTCGGTCTGCCCGTTGCCGTTGGTGATGTTCTCGACGTTGATCGCGCGGAAATCGGCGAATTCGACCGTCTGCCCGCTGACGCCAGGCATCGAGGCTGAAAGCGGCGCCGAATTGCCGATCGTGCCCGTCATCGGCATCGTTTTGGTCGAATTGCCCGTCATCGGCCACGCCGTGACCGACATCTCGGAGCCGCCGTCCTGAAAGCTCGATTGATAGATCGAGACGCCATCGTATTGGAACGGCTTGTTCACTTCGACGCGGGCCGGAATACGCTTACCGGTTTCATGATCGACGACGACGATATCGCTCGCGAAGAGCTTCGGCATCCCGGTCGAGTAGTAATCGACGATGAACTTCTTGAGCTCGATCGAGAACGGCAAATCCTGAATCAAAGAGCCGTTCGGCTGATTGAGGATGGCCGTCGAGACGTGTTGGCCCTCGGGCACCCAGGCGTAGCCGCGGAAGGTCGGATTCGACGTGGAAAGCCGATGCGACGGAGCGATGTCGTTGATGACGGCGCTCGTCGAGATCGGCGATTTGCCGAACAGCCACATCTGGAATTTGATCGGCAAATTGCTGTCCAGGAGGCCGCCGAGGCAAATCACGACGATGGCCAGGTGCGCGAAGATGTAGCCGAGCTTGGCCATCGCGCCCCGCTTTGCCGCGATAAGTGTGGCGCCATCCGATTCGCGGACGACATAGCGATAACCAAGCTTTGCCGCTATCGACGACAGGCGCGCCGCCGTGTCCGCGCGCCGCTCGCCGACGCCGTATTCGGCCTTGTGATGAAACGCGCGCAAGCTGCCCTCGCGCACCTTCACCTTCCAGCTTTTGATATCGGCGATCATCTTCGGCGCGTTGCGCACGACGCACAACGAGATCGACACGATCAAGAAGCCGAGGATCAGCATGAACCACCACGCGCTGTAGACCGTGAACAGCCCCAGCGAGCGGAAGATATCAGCCCAGAACGGACCGAACTGATTGACGTAGTTTGGGTACGGATCGTCCTGCGTGAGCACCGTGCCGACGATGCTCGCGATCGCCAACACGACGAGCAGCGCGATCGCGAAGCGCATCGAACTCAGTAGTTCGATGGCGTTTTTGAGGACCCGCCGGTCCGACTTCAGCTCATAACCCGAGGTGGTGACGCTCATGCAAACTAACTCCAACTACAACAAAAAAGGGTGAGGGCCACCCGCCGAAGGCGGTGGCGCTCCACCCTTTTTTTGTTCTGGCCGGGAAGCCCGGCTGGTTATTCGTTCTCGGCGCGGCTCAATGCAGGCCGGAGACGTAATCGGCGACTGCCTTCATTTCGCTATCCGAGAGCCGCGTCGCGATGGTATGCATCGCTTCGTTGTTGCTGCGAGCACCGGCCCCTTGCTGGAAGGCGTGAAGCTGCGCCGCCACATAATCGCCCCACTGTCCCGACAGACGCGGATACTGCACCGGAATCCCGTTGCCAGTCGGCCCGTGGCAGCCCGCGCAAGCCGGCACGCCCTTCTCGGCAATACCCGCGCGATAAATCTTTTGGCCTTCGGGCACCGTCGCCGCATCGCGCGCGACGCCGGGCTTCGGCGTTTGCGCCGCGAAGTACGCCGCCACGTTGATCATGTCCTGCTCGGAGAGCGCGCCCGCCATACCGGCCATGATGGGGTTGGTGCGCGCCGCCGTTTTCGCGCCGGCTTGTACCTTGAAATCGTTCAACTGCTTGACGAGATACGCTTGGTGCTGCCCCGCCAGCTTGGGAAACGACGCGCTCGCGCTATTGCCGTCCGCGCCGTGACAGGACGCGCACACCTGCGTGGCGATCGCCTGCCCTCGATTGATATCCGGCTTCGGTGAATCCGCCGCTCTCGATTGTGCCGCCCAACTCAACAAACCTGCTGCTGCAACGACCTGAAGCACCTTCAAAGACTTGCACAGTCGATTCATTCGCACACCCGGTTTCGTCTTGTGAGAATAGAGTGCCCTCCGACGCCCCGTTTCCAGGCGCCGCCCTCGCGGGCGACGGGATCGCCAACTTCACCTACATGCGGCGATTTCCACGAGAGGTCAAAGCAAAAACGACGGCGACCTGCGCCGCTAAAAGCCGTGCGGCCAAGAGCCAGGAGCGCGCCGTGACAAACAGCGACCTACAGCGACAAACACCCCAGCCGGTCTTCAGTAAACCGTCGTATTGTACAATAACTCGCTAATCGCCGAGACGCCAGTCGGGCATGCCCCGGCGCTCGTTTGCGCCTTCATTGGGGCGTCGCGCACGCTCTCCTTCCTCGCTTCCGTCCTGTTCCGCCATGGCCTTTCTGTTGCATCAAGCTCGTTTCTACACGACCGTCAATCACTTACGCGACCTGCCCGCCACGGTCCAGCCCGAGATCGCCTTCGCGGGCCGCTCGAACGCCGGCAAGTCGACGGCCATCAACATCCTATGCAATCAAAAGCGGCTCGCATTCGCGAGTAAGACGCCCGGCCGGACGCAGCATATCAATTACTTCAGCGTCGGGCCCGAGCTCGAACCAGCCGGCTACCTCGTCGACCTGCCCGGTTACGGCTACGCCGAAGTGCCCGGCGCGGCCAAGGCGCACTGGGAGGCGCTGCTCGCGAGCTACCTGCAAAGCCGCGCCCAGCTGCGCGGCATGATTCTGATGATGGATTCGCGGCGGCCGTTGACCGAGCTAGACAGGCGCATGATCGAATGGTTTGCGCCGACGGGCAAGCCGATTCACACGCTGCTGACCAAGTGCGACAAACTGACGCGCCAAGAAAGCGTCAATGCGCTGCGAACGACGGAAAAGGGGCTGGCCGAATATCGCGCCGCCGGTTACGCCGGCGAGCTTTCGGCGCAGCTCTTTTCGGCGCTAAAACGCGTGGGCCTCGACGAAGCGCATACGCGCATCGAAGGCTGGCTCGGCGCCGAAACGGGTGCGAATCCGCGGGCTTGACGCCTGCCCAAGGCTGCGTCATGTCGTCGCGGCGATCCTGGCTGAAAACAACGAAGGACGATCGCCATAAAAAAACCCGCCGAACGTCGGCGGGTTGAACAGCCTAATCGAATAACGACAGGCACCCGCTCAGGGAGGAGAAGCGGGGAGATCCGCAGCATGCGCTCGCTAGAGGCACGCGCTTCGCTCGATCGCTATCATATACCATTGTTTGCGAAAGTTTTTGCGCCGGCCCGGTCGGCGTTTTCCGCCAATTCGACAGCGATTTCTCCCTATGAGCTTCTATCCGCATCACCGCCCGCGCCGTATGCGCCGCGACGATTTTTCGCGCCGCCTCATGCGTGAAAACGCGCTGACGACGAACGATCTGATCTATCCCGTGTTTATCGTCGAGGGCGACAATGTCAGGCAAGCCGTTCCGTCGATGCCGGGCGTCGAGCGCGTCTCGGTCGATTTGCTCATGGAGGTGGCCGAGCAATGTATGGAATTGGGCGTGCCAGTGCTATCCCTCTTCCCCGCCATCGAACCTTCGTTGAAAACGCTGGACGGCATCGAGGCCGCCAACCCCGAGGGCCTGATTCCCCGGGCCGTGCGCGAACTCAAGCGCCGCTTTCCCGAACTCGGCGTGCTGACCGATGTCGCACTCGATCCTTACACGAGCCATGGCCAGGACGGCGTACTCGATGAAGCGGGTTATGTGCTAAACGACGAAACGGTGGAAATTCTCGTCGATCAAGCCCGCGTGCAGGCCGAGGCCGGCGTCGACATCGTCGCGCCGTCGGACATGATGGATGGCCGCATCGGCGCGCTGCGCGAAATGCTAGAGAGCGAGGGTCATATCTATACGCGCATCATGGCTTACGCGGCCAAGTATGCATCAGCGTTCTACGGCCCGTTCCGCGATGCTGTGGGCTCGGCCACGAACCTCGGCAAGAGCAACAAGATGACCTACCAGATGGATCCGGCCAACTCGGACGAAGCGCTACGCGAAGTGCGCCTCGACATCGACGAAGGCGCCGATATGGTGATGGTCAAACCGGGCATGCCGTACCTCGACATCGTCCGGCGCGTGAAGGACGAGTTCCGCTTCCCGACCTACGTCTACCAAGTCAGCGGCGAATACGCGATGCTCAAGGCGGCGGCGCAAAACGGCTGGCTCGATCACGACAAGGTGATGATGGAATCGCTGCTGGCGTTCAAGCGGGCGGGCGCCGATGGCGTGCTGACGTATTTCGCGCTGGATGCGGCGCGACTACTACGTGCGTCAAAGTAGGCGCGGCGGCGAACGGGCTGGCCACAGTCGCGCTGAGGGTGGGCGCGGGAGTGACTAACGGCGGAAAGGGCGGCGGTGCAAGACGCCCCCGCCGAATTTCAGTTCATACCTCACGGCAACAACCCTATGTTCAAACAACAGCAATCAGGCTATGTACCAGGGCAGATGCTGCGTCTTGCTGCTTAGCCCAAAGGGCGCCACCGAAAAAAATTGCATTGGACCCATTTTCTTCTCGAAGAAGAAAAGAGCCACTCACGTACGGTGTACCCTCTCCGCCTTCATACTTTGGGATATCAACGTATTGGTTTTGCTTGAGAGGGACGGTCGCTTGGATATGTCGCCCGGCTGACGTTTCCACCTCGATCGTCACGGCCCAAACCTCGTTTGGCGTGTTGGCGACGTCGATTTTATTTGCCGTGAAGTAGTAATTCGCGCCCCCAGACCCGCCTGGGTACAGGCGATATTGACATGAAGTACGCGACGCTTCTATTTTTGGTTCCATTTTCGCTTCTCCGCAAAAGAATCAATTTGCATCATTCATGTACCTCTAACGGTACCGATGAAGTGTAGAAAAAATAATGAACATTTACGTTTTTAATTTCGGATAAGGCGATTGCTAACGGTCCGCATGCCCAATAAATGGGTTTACTAAGAGTGATTCCCGGGTCGGGCCGGACATGCTCGGCCTACGCCAGCCTGCCCTCGATTAGGTGATCGAACGTCAGCGTTTGACCGAGTCGAATACGCGTAGCTCCTGCCAGTTCGACTTGCTCTTTGGAATAAATTCATGCACGTGCGCGTATGAGCATTGGTATAGGTTATGTGCGCGCGCATTGGCGAATACCAAATGGAAGGCGACATCGAAATCTGTCTCGTTATGCAGATAGGGAACCTGCTGGTGGCGTTTGAGGCCAGTCGCCAAAACCGTCGCAGAGAACGATAATTCGCCCGGATGTTTATGAACGCCGAGATATTCCTTGCCGAGCTTCACTTGCTTCTGGACGGCAAATTTGCTGTGATCCTTAAGGGTGATGTAGATATCGTGATGAATCGGCGTATCACGCGTGGTCGGCGGACTACGTGTGGCCGACGTATCACCTGTGGTGGTCTTGTCGCAGGGCGTAGGATCGCCCTCGGTTGAACTCTCCGCCGTAGTTGAGGCTGCATCGGCGGTTTGCGCCGCAGTGGTCGGCGCTGCAGCGGTAGCGGATGGGCTACTCGCAGTGGACGGGTCGCCTGTGGTTTGCGCCATCAAGATTCGGCCAGCCGAGCCAAGGACAAAGGCGACGAACAATGCGGGAGCGAGGCGTTTCATCGATTCTTCCTCTGACATTGAGAGTAACCGCTTCAAAATCACGCGAATGAGATTGTTTGTCGATTATTAAATCGCTATAAGCATAATAACGTTATGATTTCTATCAACACCGCACAGCATGTAGCTTCGAGTATAGTGGATCCGACCAATAGGAAAACCCCCGACCACGTCGGCGATCGATGTAACACTCACTATCTGAATAGCGTATGGATGTGACACCGCTTCAGCCATTCCATCAATCGGATATTGTCGTTTTTATATCGCGTGGATTTCGCGCAAAATCGAACAGTGCGATTACTTACCCTACGCCGGACGCAGCCGCACGGAATTGCTGACTCGGTCACCACAATGTGGGGAGTGTATTGCTGGGTGCGGGTTGAAGCGCGGTTGCGCGGTTGCGCGGTTGCGCCGATGCACTGCCGATCCGCTTTGCGTTCTACGCGGCGCGGCGGCGAACGTAGGCGATAGACGTAGCGGCTGCGCCAACATCTCACGGCGCAGCGGCATGACAATCTACGATTGCAGCGCGGGGGCGATGCGGTCGAGACGGCGCAAGAACGTGTCGGCGGGCTCGTATCCGACCACACGCAGGATTTCCTTGCCGGTGCGATCGAAGAAGATGATCCCGGGCGGCCCAAACAAGCCAAATCGCTTCAATAGCGTTTGATCGTCCGGATTATTCGCCGTAACGTCGGCGCGCAGGAGTTGCAATTGAGCGAGGCGCGCTTGGACACGCTTGTCCGAAAACGTGAAGCGCTCCATCTCCTT
>Ga0157371_10005305_pt1 | contig 10917 bp, 12 predicted proteins | sample C45metaG_FD_113462 | JGI IMG/M metagenome (GOLD analysis project Ga0157371, IMG submission 113462) | Corn rhizosphere microbial communities from Kellogg Biological Station, Michigan, USA - C4-5 metaG | ecosystem: Host-associated > Plants > Roots > Rhizosphere > Soil | place: USA: Michigan... | reverse complement strand
CGCCGAGCTGCGTTCGGCGCTCGCGCGCGACGAGCTGGTGTTGCACTTCCAGTCGCAGCACTCGGTCGCGGACGGGCGCCTCGTCGCGGCCGAGGCGCTGGTGCGTTGGCACCACCCGCAGCGTGGTCTCTTGCCGCCGTCCGAGTTCATCAGTCTGGCCGAGGACTCCGGCCTCGCGCACGACTTCACGAACTATGTGTTGAACAAGGCGGTCCGCGAGGCCGCGACCTGGCGCGATTTGGGCGCGGACCTGCACGTCTCGGTCAACCTGTCCGCGCGCAACCTGCTCGACCCCGCGCTGCCCTCGGCGGTCGCGTCCGCGCTGCAGCGCTACGGCTTGCCGCCGTCCGCGCTCGTGCTGGAGATCACCGAGCGCACGATGATGAGCGAGCTGGAAGTCGTCGAGCGGGTGCTCGGCGAGCTGCGGCAACTCGGCGTACAGCTGTCCGTCGACGACTTCGGCACCGGCTTCTCGTCGATGACGTTCCTCACCCGCTCGGCGGTCAACGAGCTAAAGGTCGACCGCGACTTCGTCTCGCGCATGACGGTGTCGGAGAGCGACGCGGCCATCGTCCGCGCAACCGTCGAGCTGGGCCACGGTCTCGGTCTGCGGGTCGTCGCGGAAGGTGTCGAAGACGCCGAGACGCTGGCCGCGTTGAACGCGCTCGGCTGCGATATCGCGCAAGGCTTCCACCTCGACCGGCCGATGCCGGCCGACGCGTTCCGGGCTCGAATCCTGACTAGCGACCCGCCGGTGGGGCGGATCGCGCCGCAGCGGGCACCGCGAGAGGCGCAAGTGGTTGCGCTGCGCCAGCGGTAGTTCGGGCGCCGGCGTTAACGTGATTCTGTGGACGACTTCGGGGACGTGCTGGCGCGCGCGCAGCACGGCGACGAGGCGGCGTTCACCAGCCTCTTCCGCTCGATGCAGCCGATGCTGCTGCGCTACCTGACGGTGCTGTCCGGCCGGGGCGCGGCCGAGGATCTCGCCGCCGAGACGTGGGTCGGTGCGGTGCGCGGATTGGTCAAGTTCCGCGGAACCGAAAACGATCTGCGCGGCTGGCTGATCACGATCGCGCGAGCGCGATGGGTCGACATGGTGCGCGCGTCGACCCGCCGGCCGGAGGAGTTGACCGACGCACCGCCCGAGCAGCACGCGCCGGACGACGTCGCGGCGGCCGTCGTCGACCGGGCGGCGTCCGACGAGGCGATCGCGTTGATCGCGCGGCTGCCTGCGGAGCAAGCGGAGATCGTCACGCTGCGGGTAGTTGCCCAGCTCGAGGTCGCCGAAGTCGCGGAGATCACCGGCAAGACGGCCAACCATGTCCGGGTGCTGTGCCACCGCGGCCTGCGCCGGCTCGCGGAGTTGGTCACGGCTCCGGATGTAATGCCCGCCTTGGCGACGACGATGGACGAAACGTGAACCTCCCCGAGCAGCACCGCGACGTCGACGGCGCGTCCGCCGACGCACTCGAGCGGCTGCTCGGCGCCGTTGCCAGCGGCGACCAGCCGCAGCCCGAGCTCGCGTCGCTGTACGCAGTGCTTTCCGCCGCGTCGTCGCCGGCCGAGCCCGGCGCCCAGCCCGGTGAGTCTGCCGCGCTCGCGGCGTTCATCGAGACCGTGCCGGTCCGCCGGATGCGACGTGCTCCGTTGCGCTGGCTGGCCGAGAGCAAGATGCGGCTCGCCGTCGCGACCGGTGCGGGCGTGCTCGTGCTGGGCGGTGGCGTTGCCGCCGCCGCGACCGGTTCGCTTCCCGGCCCGGCGCAAGGTGCCGCGCACGACGTGCTCGGCGCGATCGGCGTACACGTGCCGAAGAGCGGCGACGACTCCAGCGGGTCCAACGGAAACGGCACCTCGGACACGGCGCCCGGCCAAACCGGCGCGCACCCGAGTCCACGGCCCTCCGGATCGACCGGCAAGCCGGCGCATCCGATCCACCCGGCGCATCCCGCGCACCCCTCGACGCCGGCGCATCCGTCGTCGCACGCCACCGCGCATCCGACGCCGACCCACCCGGTTACGCCGGCACCCACGCACCGGCCGACGCCGTTGCCGACGGTTCACCCGAGGACGCACTAGTCCGTTTGTAATGGCCCGGCGCCTTCGGTCGATGGACGGTTGAGCCCGCCCAGTCCGGGGCGGGAACGCCCCCTAACCCGGAGGTACCGGAAGTCATGAGCTTGTCCACTCTCGCCGCAGTTCTTGGCGCGCACGCGAAGACCGCGACGGCCGTCCTCGCAGTCAGCGCCGCCACCGGTGGTGGCCTCGCGGTCGCGACGACGGTCGCGAACTCCCACGCCGCGCCCGGCCTCGCGAAGGCCGCCGCGGCACAGGCGTCGCCGTCCGCTTCCACCGACTCGAGTGACTCCACCGACTCGGTCACCGCTTCCCCCGACGTCACGCCGACCACGTCGTCGTCGCCGGTGACCTGCGACAGCGCGAAGAACCACGGCGAGTACGTCTCGTCCGTCGCGCGCTCCACGGCTCCCGGCCCGGACCACGGCAAGGCCGTGAGTGAGGCCGCGAAGTCCTCGTGCGGCAAGAGCGGCGCCGACGACGCCTCGACGTCGGACTCGGACAGCTCGGACGCGACCGAGAGCAGCGACGACAGCGACAGCGACGCGGGTGACGGCGGCAAGCCGACCTCACTGCCGACGCACCCGGCGCATCCGAAGCACAGCGGGCATCCGTCCGGACACTGAGCTTCGCCAGCTCGTCCGGCGGCGGCCCCCTGCGCATCTGAGCCGCCGCCGGACCTGACAGACGTGGCCCTGGCAACCGCCCCCCGCCGTTGCCAGGGCCACGTCTCTGTCTGCCGGGTCTCTGTCTGCCGGGTCGCTGTTTGCCGGCGGTTTACCAGGGCCCTTTGTGGAAGCCGAGCTTGAAGAAGATGTAGGCGTTCGGCGCGACCGCGAGCGCGAGGCCGACCGCCAGCAGGTTGTGCTTGGTCAGCACCCGTAGCGTGCCTTCGGCCGGGATGAACGCGGCGCCGAGGAACGCGAGGCACGCGAGCGCGTAGAAGAAGAACTGGATCCGCGGGTCCAACTGCTGGCTCGTGATCGTCACGGGTGCAGTCTGCCGCGACGGTGACGATCCGTCACTCAACACCTCTCAACGCTGTGTGACTTTTCGGTAAGCGTTGAGGGCGATCTCAACGCCCATATCGGGATTAAACCGGGCGTCGGGCTATGGCGACGTAGTCAACGGTGGCTACATCACATAGGTCGGATGCGTGCGGAGAGTGACGACTCGTCCGATGTTGCCGCGACGACGGCGCAGGCAAGGTGGCTGATGTCAGGCCGAGCCGCACGGGGGTCGGCCAGAGCGAGCAGGGATCCGTCGGGCGAATTGGTCGCCTGTAAGGCCCGACGGGGAGCAGAGGCGAAACCGGCGCTCTTCCAGATCTGACTCCTGGAAGGGGAGCCGAAGATGAAGCTGAACAAGAAGGTAGCGACCAGCATGGCTGCCGGCGCGGTCGTCGTCGCGGGCAGTGGCGTCGCCTACGCGTTCTGGACCACTACGGGTGGCGGCTCCGGTCAGAGCACCGGCGCCTCCAGCAACGGCACCGTCAGCGAGACGGCGACGTTCGACGCCAGCACCCTCGCGCCCGGCACCAGCGTCACCGTGACGTACGGCGCGAGCAACTCCAGCCCGACCGACCTCTCGGTCGTCGCGCCCACCGCCTCAGTCGCCTCGGACAAGGGCGCCACGTGCTCGAGCTACCTGCACCTCAGCGCGCAGCCGACCGGCAACGTCGTCGTCCCGGGCGGGACCGAGGCCAACCCCGGCACCGCTTCGCTCGGCACCGCGACGCTGAGCATGGACAACGCCGTCGACGCCAACAGCCACCCGGTCAACCAGGACGCCTGCAAGGGCCAGGTCATCACGATCACGCTGGGCAGCTGAGCCCAGCACGCCCAAGCCGGGGGCGAGGCGTGACGGACGTCTCGCCCCCGCATCAACCCACCACCACCACCACGTCCTGAGGAGCCGACCCGTGAGCCTGTCGAAAGGTCTAGGGGCTTGGGCCCTGACGCCGCTCGGCGGTCTCAGCGTCGTAACCGTGGCCGCGATCACCGCGACCGGCGGCTTCTTCCTCACCGGCGCGGGCAAGGCCGACTTCACCATCGCAGCTTCGCGTTCCAGCCAAGCTGTGCCGCAGGGGCAGTCGGTGCTGTTCACGTTGACGCTGTCCGGCACCAACGGTTTCTCGGCGCCGGTGCAGCTGTCCGCATCGGGCCTGCCAACGGGGGCGACCGCTTCGTTCAGCCCATCACAGCTGACGAAGGGGTCGGGCACGGCGTCGATGTCGGTGGCGACATCGCGTACGACGCCGACAGGTTCGTCCGTCGTAACGATCACCGGTACGAGCGGCTCGATCGTCCACCGCGCGACGGTGAACCTGACGGTCACCGACCATGTCGCGGCGGCGTTCTCGCTGTCCGCGACGCCGGCGGTGAACACGATGCTTCCGGGCGACGTGGCGACGTACCAGGTGAACGTCAACGCGCTGTCCGGGTTCGGCGGGCCGGTCTCGCTCTCGACGATCGGCGTGTTGCCGTCGGGGATGACGGCGTCGTTCGCGCCGTCGACAGTCACGCCGGGGCGGACATCGACGTTGACGGTCACGACGAAGAACAACACGCCGAGCGGCAATTACACGTTGACGATCGCGGGGTCCGCGCCCGGTCAGGCACAGCAGACGACCACTGTCGGGCTGAACATCGCCGCTACCGGCAAGTCGTTCGGGATCTCCGGGCCGGCGTTCTCGAACATCGCGCCGGGAGTGACGATCCCGCTCGACCTCGCGATCACGAACCCGAACAACCAGCAGTTGCTCGTGACGAACCTCACCGTCACGGTCCAGTCGGTGACGAAGGCGCCGGGCGTCGACCCGAACCTCAGCTGTACGCCGGCCGACTACGTGGTGACGCAGTACGGCGGCACGTATCCACTGGCCGTCGCGGCCAATGGTGTCGGCGTCGCGCTGTCGTCGCTGGACCCTGTTGCCGCGCACTTGCCGACGGTCGGGATGGTCAACAGCAAGACGGTCAACCAAGACGGCTGCCGCGGCGCATCCGTCGTCCTCGCCTTCACCGGTGCCGGTCAGGGCTGACCGCCCCGTTTTCCTCGCGTTGGAGCCAAAAATGAACGTCATGGGATTGCAGATCAGCCGGGTCGATCTCACGCCTGCGCAGCGATGGATGCGTCGCGCGCTCGTGATCGGCGCCGGTTCGGTGCTGGTGATGGGCGGCGGTGTCGCCTATGCGTTCTGGACGACGACGGCGTCCGGCAGCGCGTCGAGCACGGGTCTGACCTTGACGGTCACCGCGAACGCCGCACCGTCGGCGACGATCGCGAACCAGCTCTACCCGGGGAACGTTGCGACTGCCGCCGGTAGCACCGGCGGAGATCTGGTCGTGAGCGTGACCTACCAGAAAGGCCCGGCGCTGAAGGCGATCTCGGTCGTACAGGCCGGACCGGTCTCGGTCGACACCGCACACGCCACGGCGGGTTGCACCAGCGACTCGGGCACGGCCCCGAACATCACCGCGATCGGTGCGAGCGGCGTGTATGTCGGGACGAGCAAGCCGGCCGTCGGATCCCCGCCGAGCTACACGTCGTACGCGATCCCGGTGGCGAGCCAGCCGACGCTTAGTGCCGCGTCCGGCGCGCAGAACTTGACCTTGCCGTTGGTGCTGAGCATGGACACCACGTCGAACACCAACTGCCAGGGCGCGACGTTCACCGTCCCGGTGGCCGTCAACTTCTCCAGCTGACCACCTCTGAATCCGAAGGAAGCCACGACGATGACCCGCTCGCGACTCGCCTCCCTCACGGGGCGCCGCCGTGCCGTCGTCGTGGCGTCCTGCGCAGCCGTCGTCGCATTGACGGGCATCGCGTCCGCGAGCTGGCTTACCTCGCGCACTGCCAACGGCACGGCCCGCGCGACGTCGGTTCAGCCGGTCGCAAACGCGAGCGTGTCGCTTACCGTGGCGAGCTCGACGGAGATCGACGTCAAGGTCATCGCCGTTCCGGCCAGCGGGCCGACGCCTTCGTCGTACCTGATCAAGAACGGTGCGACGACGGTATGCGCGACGGCGGCGTTGAACGCGATCTGCCCGAACACCGGGCTCACGGCGAATACGCAGTACACCTACAACGTGTTCAGCAACCTCAACAGCTGGGTGAGCGCCGGCAGCGCGACAGCCTCGGCGACGACGCAGGCATCAGCCTCGACCGGCGTCTCCGCGTTGACGATCTCCAACAAGAACTCGGCGCCGGCCGGCGCCGCCGGAAAGACCGACAGCGGCGACAAGATCACGATCACGTTCTCGGCGGCGATCAAGGCCTCGACCGTGTGCTCGGCGTGGAGCGACACCGGCAACCAGTCGAGCAATACCGCGACGGTGCGGATCGTCGGCACGCCGGACGACAGCGGCAACGACGCGTTGACCATCAACGCGTGGAGCGGCTGCTCGACTTTCCACTTCGGCAGCGTCGATCTGGGCAGCCCGAGCTATCAGTTGAGCAGCAGCGGCAGCTCGAACAAGCCGGTCGAGTTCACCGGTTCCACGATCGCGTACGACGCGACGGCCCACTCGCTCACGATCACGCTCGGCACCGCCGTCACCAACGACAGCAGCCACGGCCTCATCGCGAGCACGGCGGTGAGCTCGTCGATCGCGACGTGGACGGTCGACGCGGGCGTCAAGGACGCGAACAACGCGTCGATCAACCCACCGACGAAGGCGACCGCGAACGTCCAGCAGTTCTGACGCTGGAGCTATTCACTCGGCCGAGGCGGCGCGTTGTAGAAAGAAGAGGGCACCCTCTTCGGCGATTTGCGGTAGCTCCTCGCAGTGCAGCAGCGCGGCCGTCAACGCCCCTACGAACGACCGGTTCTGCGGGAAGGACCGCTGGGTCACCATGACCAGCCCGTGATGTCGCCGGCCCTCTGCCAGCCACTGCGCATGCAGCCGTGCGAAGTCGGCCACGTTGCGAGTCACCGGAATCCGCGTGGCGGCCGTCGCCTGCTCCAACAGCTCGTCGTCCGGTAAGGCTCGCAGCGTGACCTCTTCGGCTACCGCGAGGGTGTCGTGCCCAGCCGCACGTAACGCGTCGGCGATCCGGGGGCTGATCATCTCGTCGAGTAGGAGCCTCACCGGCTGAGCAGGTCGTCCGTCCGGCGGTGGGCCGCGGTGTGCTCCCGCTCGAGGTCCTCGGCGTGCGCAATCATCGCGTCGACCTCATGGGGATACGCGCCCCAATAAGCAAGGGCGATGTCGATGTGCGCGCGACCGACCCCGGTGTTCTCCTCGACCAGAGCCAGCACGTGGTTCTCCTTCAGCTTTGGCTCGGCTGTCCGCGCCGCCTTCACGTCCCGAACGATCTCCCAGACGTCAGGGCCGCCGAGGAGCACGGCGCGGCGCCCCGCAGGACCGGAGCGGAACACGATGCCGGGGTATTCGTCCATGCGCAAGCCTTCGTCCACATACCGCGCGGCCACCGACGATCGCGTCGTACCAGGGTGTCGGGCGACGTACGACGAAAGCCGCGCCGACACCGCGTCGTCGAAGCGGATGGAGGTCGGACCAGCCATGACTACATTGTAGTAGATGTAGTCCGACGCGGTTGCAGGTAACGGGACTGGCCGGTGCTTCGCCGGTATGGGCGAGGATGTCCGTCGTGCAACCCGAACAGCAAGCCGCTCCGCGCGTCACCGTGTTCACCCCGAGCCATCGCGGCGCGCACCTCGACGAGTGCCTGGAATCCCTGCTCCGCCAGACCTACGCCGACTGGGAGTGGATCGTCCTGCTCAACGCCGGCAACCGCTGGCGCCCGCTCAAAGACGACCCGCGGCTGCGCCTCGTCGTCGCCGACGAGCTGACCGGTGTCGGCGCGGTCAAGCGGCGCGCGTGCCTGCTCGCCCGCGGTGACATCCTGGTCGAGCTCGACCACGACGACGTCCTCGCCAGCACCGCCATCGAGAAGATCGTCGACGCGTTCGACGCCAACCCCGACGCCAGCCTCGTCTACAGCCACTGCGCGCAGATCCTCGAGGACGGCTCCCGCGACGACAGCCGGTTCGACGAGCGCTACGGCTGGACGTTCCGCGACGTCGAGGTCGACGGCAAGAGCGTGCTGCAGATCGACTCACTCGATCCGTCGCCGCACAACGTCAGCTACATCTGGTACGCCCCCAACCACGTCCGCGCGTTCCGGCGCGAGACCTACGAAGCCGTCGGCGGGTACGACGAGACCCGCGTCGTCTGCGACGACCAAGACCTCATGTGCCGGCTCTACCAGCAGGGCGACTTCGTCCTCATCGACGAATGCCTGTATTTGCAACGGATTCACGGCGCCAACACCCAGCGCCAACCCGACCTGAACAACCGCATCCAAGTCGAGACCGTGCAGCTCTACGACCTCTACGCCCAAGCGAACGCGCTCGCCTGGGCCAAGCGCCGCGGGCTGCACGCGCTCGACCTCGGCGCCGCGCACAACAGCCCGCCCGGCTATCTCGGCGTCGACCAGTACCCCGGCGAGTCGGTCGACATCGTCGGCGACGTCACGAAGGGCATCGACCTACCGGACAACTCGGTCGGCGTCATCCGCGCGGTCGACTTCCTCGAGCACATCCCGGACAAGATCGCCATCTTCAACGAGCTGTACCGGCTGCTCGCGCACGGCGGCATGCTGCTCTCGCTGACGCCGAGCACCGACGGCCGCGGCGCGTACCAGGACCCGACGCATGTCGCGTTCTACAACGAGAACAGCTTCTGGTACTTCACCGACGCCGGCTACGCGAACTTCGTGCCGCAGATCCAGTGCCGGTTCCAGGTCAGCCGGATGCAGACGTACTTCCCGACCGAATGGCACGAGCAGCACCACATCAGCTACGTCAACGCCAACCTCATCGCCATCAAGGACGGCCCGCGCCAAGGTGGATTCCTCAATATCTAAAGCAACTTTCGCGCCAATCGTGGACCGGCTCCGGAACCTCGCGGCCTGGCACGTGCCGGCATTCGCCGCGATGCTCGCCCTCGCCGTCGGCGCGTTCCAGCTCGCCCACCCGCACGTCTTCGGCGGCGAGCTGGGCTACAACCTCGGGTACGACGACGGGGTCTACTTCGGCGCGGCGATGCGGTTCGTGCACGGTGCGGCGCCGTACCGCGACTTCACGATCGTGCACCCGCCCGGCATCGTCTACCTGCTCAGCCCGCTCGCGTTGTTGAGCGAGCTCGTCGGCAGCCGGGCAGCGCTCGAAATCGCCCGCGTCATGACCGTCGTCGTCACCGCGGCCAACGTGCTGCTCGTCGGGCTGCTCGTCCGCAGCCGCGGCCGGGTCGCCGCCGCGGTCGCCTCACTCGCACTGGCCGTCTGGCCACTGACCGTTGCGATCGACCGGACCGTCGAGCTGGAGCCATACCTCGTCCTGTTCACCCTCATCGGCGCGCTGCTGCTCGTCGACGGCACCGGCCGGCTCTCGACCGGACGCCGGCTCGTCTATGCCGGCGTGTGGTTCGGCCTCGCGTTCGACATCAAGGTCTGGGCGGTGTTGCCGATCCTGGCCGCGGTCCTCGTCCTGCACCGTCCGCGCGCCGTCGTCCGATTCCTCGCCGGTGTCGCGGGCGCCGTGCTGGTCGTCTGTGGGCCCTTCTTCGCCCTCGCACCACGGGCGTTCTGGCACGACGTCGTCGCCGACCAGCTGGGCCGGCACGACACGTTCGTGTCGACGACTCTCGGCGAGCGGTTACGGCTGCTCACCGGCGTCAGCGGCTTGCCCGGCGTCGGCGACAGCACCGCTCTCGCCGTCGCCGTGCTCGTGCTGATCGTCCTTGGCGCCGTCGCCTCCTTCGTGCTCACGTCCCGCCGACCGGCGCCGGTCGACTGGCTCGTCCTCGCGCTTTGGCTCGTCATCGGCCTCGGGATGTTCGCCTCGGCCGGGTTCTTCGACCACTACGCCTACTTCCCGGCGGTGCCGATGGCGGCGCTGATCGGCGTCGTCGTCGCCGGCATCCGGCGAGAGTGGCGGCCGCAGCTCGGCCCGGTGTTCGTCGCGGTGGCGGCGCTAGTGGTCGCCGTACTGTTCGTCGAACAGGTGCGGTTCGCGCATCGCTACGTGAGCGAGGCGTCCGATCCGTCCAGCGGTATCGCGTCCGTCATCCCGCCGGGGGCATGTGTCTTCGACGACTTCCCTACCGACCTCATCCTCGCGGATCGGTACCCCGCCGGCGAGCTCGACTGCCCGCAGATCGCCGATCCGTTCGGCCTGTTCCTGGCCGCCGACGACGGCCGTACGCCGCACCTCGAGCCGCCGGCCTTCAACCTCGACTTCGTCACGATGTGGCAGGTCTGGCTGGAACGCATGGACTACGTCGTCCTGCGAATTCCGTTCAGCGACTTCGTGCCGTTCAACCGCGACCTGATCGAATGGTTCGCCAACAACTACCACCTCGTCGAGCACTTCCACGCCGACTACCCGGACGGCTACCTCGACAAGGCCAAGGACGAGTTCGTCTACCAGCGCAACGGGTCCTAGGTCGGTACCTCCCTTGATTCCTGATGTGCCCCATTTATGCTTCGACCGTCAGCGCACCACGAGCTTGATCGGGGACGTCATGCGCATCCGCCTTCGCTCACTTCTCTCTGTCGTTGCGGTCGCGACTGCTCTGCTGTCGAGCAGCACGCCGGCTGGCGCGGCTACGACGCAGTGCGCCCCGATTACGATCGATGGCGTCGATGCCGCCTGCGTCACTGTCGACGTGACGCAAACGCAGACGCCATCCGGCTTGACGACCACCGTCACGGTTGAGGTCAGCGTGGACGGCCAGTCGCTGCCGCCGGTCGTCGTGCCCGTGACTGTCCCGATACCTGCCATCGCCCCGTGCGTCTTTGTCGGCGGGGCGGGCGATT
>Ga0157371_10005303_pt1 | contig 10919 bp, 10 predicted proteins | sample C45metaG_FD_113462 | JGI IMG/M metagenome (GOLD analysis project Ga0157371, IMG submission 113462) | Corn rhizosphere microbial communities from Kellogg Biological Station, Michigan, USA - C4-5 metaG | ecosystem: Host-associated > Plants > Roots > Rhizosphere > Soil | place: USA: Michigan... | reverse complement strand
TCGCAAGATCATCGTCGACAGCTACGGCGGCATGGCCCGTCACGGCGGTGGCGCGTTCTCCGGCAAGGATCCATCGAAGGTTGACCGTTCGGCGGCATACGCCGGTCGTTACGTGGCCAAGAACATCGTCGCTGCCGGCCTGGCCGAGCGTTGCGAGATTCAGGTTTCCTACGCTATCGGTGTTGCCCAGCCTACATCGATCTCGTTGAACACCTTCGGCACCGGCAAAATCAGCGACGACAAAATCGTCAAGCTGGTTCGCGAAGTGTTCGACCTGCGTCCATACGCGATCACCACCATGCTCGACCTGCTCCACCCGATGTACCAGGAAACCGCTGCGTACGGCCACTTCGGTCGCACCCCGGCGACCAAGACTGTGGGCGAAGACACTTTCACCACATTCACCTGGGAAAAAACCGACCGCGCCGACGACCTGCGTCTGGCTGCCGGCCTGTAAGACTTTCCCGGCGGTACCCAAAGCCCTGCACGGTTCGCCGTGCGGGGCTTTTTATTGCCCTCTGTTTCACAACCCGACACACGCTGAAAAACGATCAAGCGCCTCCCCCCTGAATTCCGGCCTAGCCTTCAAGCACCCCACTTTGAGCAAGGACGCTCACGATGCTTCTGCGCCTGTTTATCTCTTCCTTCCTGACTTTGCTGTGCCTGAACTCAAACGCCGCCGACTGCCCCGACTGGTCACCCGCCCGCGCCCTGGACGAAATCACCGCGCTGCAAAAGCAGATCGACCTCTGGGACGACCACTATCACCGGGGCGGGCGCTCATTGGTCGCCGACGAGATCTATGATCAGTCCCGCGCGCAACTGAACGAATGGCGGGAATGTTTTGACCTGGGACTGGCGCCGGAACCGTTGCGCACCGCTGGCGGCAAGATCGCCCACCCGGTCGCCCACACCGGGCTGGACAAGTTGCGTGATGCTCAGGCGGTAGAACACTGGCTGCGTGACCGAAACGATATTTGGGCCCAACCCAAGGTCGATGGCGTGGCGGTGACGCTGATCTATCGCAACGGTGTGCTGCATCAAGCGATCAGTCGCGGCGACGGGGTAAACGGACAGGACTGGACCACTTCGGCGCGACAGATCGCGCAGATTCCTCAAACGTTGCCCCAACCGTTGGACGTGCTGGTGCAAGGCGAACTTTATTGGCGCCTGGGCGACCACATGCAAGCCCAGGCCGGCAGCCTCAATGCTCGCTCTACGGTGGCCGGGTTTATGGCGCGCAAACATCTGGACACCGAACAGGCCGAAGGGATCGGGTTGTTTGTCTGGGACTGGCCGCGGGGCCCGGCCACGTTGCCGGCACGCGTGGCGGCCCTGGATGAGTTGGGTTTCCCGAGTACGGTGCCCTACAGCCAGCCGATCAAAACGTTTGCTGACGCCGAGCGTTGGCGCGATCACTGGTATCGCGCGCCGCTGCCGTTCGCCAGCGATGGCATCGTGTTGCGTCAAAGCCAGCGTCCACCGGCCGAACGCTGGCAGGCGCGGCCGTCCTTCTGGAGTGTTGCCTGGAAGTATCCGTTCGCCCAGGCGCTGGCCGAAGTGCGCAAGGTCCACTTCAACATTGGTCGAACGGGGCGGATTACACCGGTGCTGGATCTGGCGCCGGTCAAGCTCGATGACCGACAGATCAAGCGCGTCAGCGTCAGTTCTCTGCAACGCTGGACGGACATGGACATTCGCCCCGGCGATCAAGTGTCCATCAGCCTCGCAGGCCTGACCATTCCAAGGCTCGAGGGCGTTGTGCTGCGCAGTACCGAGCGCGCCGAACTGAATGTGCCGTCAGCATCAGACTTTCATCATTTGAGTTGTTGGCAACCCACATCAGGCTGCGAGAGCCAATTCCTCGCGCGCCTGACCTGGCTCGGCAGCAAGCAAGGGCTGGCGCTGCCCCATGTCGGACGCGGCACCTGGGAGAAACTTTTGGACACAGGCCACCTGAACGGCCTTCTGGATTGGTTGACCCTCGACGCTCAAGAGCTTGCTAACATTGACGGCTTCGGTGAACGCAGCAGCGCTCGACTTTCAGACAGTTTCAGCAGCGCCCGCCAACGACCGTTTGCTCGTTGGCTCAAAGCCTTGGGGTTACCGCCCACCGGTCAGGCACAGCTTGGCGATTCATGGCAGGAACTGGCACAACGAAATACCGAACAATGGCAGGCAGAACCTGGTATCGGCCCGGGACGCGCGGCGCAATTGAGCGCCTTTTTCCGCGATCCGCAGGTTCTGGCATTGAGTGAAACATTACACATGGCCGGTATTAACGGATTCTGAACGCAGACGTCTCGCCAGCCGGGAACCCAAAGGTGCCAATGGGCTCCAACGCCCATCGCCACATCGACACGATCGCCTTTGCTTATGGAGCTTTTATGAAATTTCTTTCACCGCTCGCCTTGTTGACCCTTTGCAGCGTGTTGGTCGCACCACTGATGGCCGCCGAAGAAGCCCCGGAGCTGACCGGTTGCGCGGCCAAGAAACAGGGCATCATCAATCAGATCGAGCTGGCCAAATCCCACGGTAACGCAGATCAGCAGGCCGGCCTCGAGACGGCCCTGAGCGAAGTCACCGCCCATTGCACCGACGCCTCGTTGAAGAAGGAACGGGAAAACAAGGTGCTCGACGCCAAGCATGAAGTCAGCAAGCGTCAGGCCGACCTCGACAAAGCCATGAAGAATGGCGATCCCGACAAGATCAACAAACGTAAAGACAAACTCGCCGAGTCCCGCAAGGAATTGCAGGACGCGCTCGATGAACTGGATAAGTAAGTCTCAGGATAATTGATCGTTCCCACGCTCTGCGTGGGAATGCAGCCCGTGACGCTCCGCGTCACTGGACGCGGAGCGTCCCTTGAGGCATTCCCACGCGGAGCATGGGAACGATCAACTCGAAGCCTCACACGAGAATCAATGATTCCGAAATTCTTTATGACACGCGCTGCAGGCATCTTCGACTTTTTGCACGGCCGGGCCCAGGTTACTGGCCTTGTAAGGCTGAACCTTGCTGACAATCACCAGCTCACCGGTGGCGCTTTCAAGGGTGCGGGCCATTTCCTGGAAACGTGCCTGCTGTTGCCACACGTTGTCCTTGGCGCTGGTGTGATCTTCTTCACGCACCTGTGGAAAATGCTTCCATGGCTCATGGGACAACGTATCGAGTTTCACGGCGCCGTCGGCAAACTTCGGACCGTCAAACGGAATGCGTCCACGCAACATACCGCCCAGGTCTTCGCCGGTCTTGAGCATCTGCTTGAAGATCGCCTTGCGTTGACCCAGCGGCGAATTCGGGTCGACACCGCCGCAAGCGGACAAGGCCAGGCAGGCCAGCAATACAACAGAAAGTCTTTTAAGAGTCATGTTGGCTTCAGATCACGGGAAACGGCGGCCAGTATCCTCGCGTCGCCGGCAAAGACCAATAGCCCTATTATCAATACGGGTTGCTTGAGCGCATGGAGCACTCAGGCAACCGGCAAAGGAAATACTCCATGAATAGCCTTCTCAAGGCGTGGCGTCACAATCTGGCCTGGACACTTCCGATGGTGGCCGTGCTCGCAGGCTGCACCGGCGGCGACAACAACGCGCCCAAAACCCACGCGCTGGCCACCTATTCCAGCGCCACCTGGGAAACTCTGCCGGCAGTGTCCGACAACGACCTCGTCGCCGGCTTCGGCTCGTGGCGTAGCGCCTGCACGCGACTCAAGGCCGACCCGGTCTGGGGTTCGACCTGCGCGGCGTCCGCCAATGTGCCGCAAACCGCCAATGACATCCGCGCATTCCTCAAGCAAAACCTCGACGTCTACGGTCTGCGCGCCGCCAATGACAACGCCAACGGCTTGATCACCGGCTATTACGAACCGGTCTACCCCGGCAGCCTGACCCAGACCGAGACAGCGAACATTCCGGTGTACGGCGTACCTGATGACATGATCATCGTCTCGCTGGACAGCATCTACCCGGAACTCAAGGGCAAACGCCTGCGCGGACGACTCGAAGGTCGCGTACTCAAGCCTTACGACGATGCGGCAACGATTGAAACCAAAGGGGTCAAGGCACCGGTCGTGGCCTGGCTGACCGATCCGATGAACCTGCAATTCCTGCAAATCCAGGGTTCGGGCCGCATTCAACTCGACGACGGGCGCCAACTGCGCATTGCGTATGCCGACCAGAATGGCCATCCGTATCGCCCCATCGGCCGTTGGCTGGTGGAGCAAGGCGAACTGAAAAAAGAAGACGTGACCATGGGCGCGATCAGCACTTGGGCCAAGGCCAACCCGTCGCGCATCCCCCAATTGCTGGGCAGCAACCCGAGCTACGTGTTCTTCACCCGTAACCCGGACAGCAACGAAGGCCCACGGGGCTCGCTGAACGTTCCACTGACTGCCGGTTACAGCGCAGCCGTGGACCGCAAAGTGATTCCGCTGGGCAGCCTGTTGTGGTTATCGACCACTAAACCGGATGGCACCGCACTGGTAAGGCCGGTTGCGGCTCAGGACACCGGCGGCGCGATTGCCGGCGAAGTGCGTGCGGACTTGTTCTGGGGCACTGGCGAGGCGGCCGGGCAACTGGCCGGGGACATGAAGCAGCAGGGGCAGATCTGGATGCTATGGCCAAAAGGTGCGCCGTTACCACAAGTGCCTCAAGTGGCCGATGTGGCGAAGGCCAATCCGTAAGCCTTGTATTGGCAGTCCGGTAGTCATCGCGAGCAGGCTCGCTCCCACATTGGATCTATGCAACACCAGAGATCAACAGTGGGAGCGGGTTTGCCCGCGATGAGGCCAGAAAAATCACCTCAATACTTTCAGACTGACACCACAAAGAAACTGGCGATCAACCCCATCCCTACAAGCCACATCAGCGACCGCAAGATCGCCCAGTCCGCCAGGTAACAAATGATGTAGAGCAACCGGCTGGTGATGAACAACACCGACAACACATTGATCGTCACCAGCTCGGCATTGCCGGCCAGATGCGCCACGATCACCGCCGCCGCAAAGGCGGGAGTCACCTCAAAGCCGTTCAGTTGCGCCGCATGCGCGCGTCGACCCACACCATTGAGTGACTCGAGAAAATCCCGGGGATCATGGTTGTCTTTCAACGTGTACCTGCCACTGACCTTGGCGATAGCCGTGCAGATGTAAGGCAGGAAAATCGCGATCAAAATGCACCACAGAGCAACCGTCATATGCAGTCCTTTTCAAATTTCAAAAAATGCAGGAGGCCGTCAAAACTTCATGACCAACATGCCGATCAGCACCAGCCCACAGGCTAAGAGCCGCGGCCGGCCGAAAGGTTCTTTCAGGTAGCGCATGCCGAACAGCACCACCAGTATCACGCTGATTTCGCGCAATGCCGCCGCTTCGGCAATTGACCCCAGCTGCATCGCCCATAGCACCAAAGCGTAGCTGAACAACACGCAAAACCCGACCGCCAGTCCCAGCCGCCACTGTTCCCGCCAGAACAGCATGAACGCCGGTCGCTTGCTCACCAGCGCCAGCAACGGAAACGGCCAGGCGCTGAGCAGCGTGACCCAAACCAGGTAATCCAGAGGGTGCGACCAACGCCGCAGCGCCTGGCCATCGATGTAGGTATAGCAGCCGATGCACAGGCCGATCAGCGCCACCACCGGCAACATCGACCAAGGCAACCGCGCACCTCCACCGCCCTGCCACAACAGGCACAGCATGCCGAACGGGATCAACAGAATCCCGAAGATCTGCTGGTTCGTCAGTACTTCGCCAGCGAAGATCAGTGTCAGTGCCAGCACCACCAGAGGCGACAATCCGCGCATCAGCGGGTAGACCAACCCGAGGTCGCCGACCCGGTACGCCTGGATCAGCAAATAGCGATACAGCAATTCGAACGCCGCAGATGCCAGAATCCATGGCCAGATTTCAATCGGCGGCCATGCCACGAAGGGCAGCATCAGAGCAACGAACAGCAGCGCCACGCTGTCCATGCAGGCCACCACCAGCAGCCGTTCGGCGCTGAATTTGATCAGGGTATTCCACGCTGCGTGCAACAGCGCCGCCACCAACACCAACACCGTCGCAAGCACGGCACACTCCTTATTTTGTTTTTGTTCCCTGCCAGACGCGCCCGGATTATTGATTCGCCATAGGCTCGCAGCTGTTTATACTGCAAGCGACCACGCCGCACTCAGTTGCGCACAGACTAATTCCAATAATTTCTGCCCCTGCCCGCTCTCCTCGAGAACGGTCATCGGCATGCGTATGCCTGATCAGAGCGTCAAGACTACCGACAGAGACCTTGCGCATGCCACTCGCCTTGCTTGCCCTCGCTGTTGCCGCTTTCGGCATCGGCACCACTGAATTCGTCATCATGGGTTTGCTTCCCGATGTCGCCCGCGACCTCGCCGTGAGCATTCCCCACGCAGGCCTGCTGATTACCGGCTACGCCCTGGGCGTGGTATTCGGCGCGCCGATCCTCGCGGTCGGCACCGCCAACATGCCGCGCAAAGCCACGCTGCTGGGCATGACGCTGATGTTCATCCTTGGCAACGTGCTGTGCGCACTGGCGCCGAACTACGCCACGTTGATGGCTGCGCGAGTGGTCACTGCGTTGTGCCACGGAGCGTTCTTCGGCATCGGTTCGGTGGTCGCGGCGGGCCTGGTCGCCCCGAACAAGCGGGCGCAGGCGATTGCCATGATGTTCACCGGCCTGACACTGGCCAACGTGCTCGGCGTGCCGCTGGGCACCGCGCTCGGTCAATATGCCGGCTGGCGCTCGACGTTCTGGGCGGTCTCGGTGATCGGTGTGATTGCCGCCATCGCGCAATGGGCCTGGCTGCCAAAGCACATCGCAATGGACAAGGCCAACCTCGCCAGCGAGTTCAAAGTGCTGGGCAAGGTCAATGTGTTGTTGGCATTGGGCATGAGCGTGCTGGCGTCGACCAGTCTGTTCAGCGTGTTCACTTACATCGCGCCGATCCTGCAGGACATCACCGGCGTCAGCCCGCATGGCGTGACCATCATGCTGCTGTTGTTTGGCGTCGGCCTGACCGCGGGCAGCATGCTGGGCGGCCGCTTGGCGGACAGCCGCTTGTTGCCGTCACTGGTCGGCATGGCGTTGGCCGTAGCGGTTGTACTGGCTGCTTTCAGCCAGACCAGTCACTCGGTCATTCCGGCGGCGATCACGCTGGTGTTGTGGGGCATCTTCGCTTTTGCCCTGTGCCCGATTCTGCAATTGCTGATCATCGACCAAGCGCATGAAGCACCGAACCTGGGCTCAACGCTGAACCAGAGCGCCTTCAATCTCGGCAACGCGGCTGGTGCGTGGATCGGCGGGCTGGTGGTGGCCAGCGGCGCGAACCTGGCAGACCTGCCATGGACCGGCGCCTTTGTGAGTGGTTTGACCGTGCTGACTGCGCTTTTCTTTATTTACCTGCAACGTCGCAGTGCGGCTGCGGTCAATGTGTCCGGCTGAATCATTGCGTCGTGCAAGCTCGTTCCCGCTTGGACTGCGTAGATCCCTGTGGGAGCGAGCCTGCTCGCGATGAAGCTGCGCGGTAAACCTGCCTATTTACGCAATCACTATTTCCCACCTCCCATCCAAGGACCCCGGATGCTTGAACTTGTCGCTGCATTCATTTGCCTCACCACGCTCCTCACCTACGTAAACTTCCGTTTCATCGGCCTGCCCCCGACCATTGGCGTGATGGTCACGGCCCTGATGTTTTCCCTGCTGCTGCAAGGCCTGAGTCTGCTCGGCTACCCCGGCCTTGAAGATCGGGTCCAGCAGTTGATCAGCCAGATCGACTTTGGCGATCTGTTGATGAACTGGATGCTGTCCTTCCTGCTGTTCGCTGGCGCCCTGCACGTCAACCTTAATGACCTGCGTAACTACCGCTGGCCCATCGGTTTGCTGGCGACGTTCGGTGTCTTGATTGCCACCGCAGTGATCGGCAGCCTCGCCTATTACATTTTTGCCCTGTTCGGCTGGCACGTGAGCTTCCTCTATTGCCTGCTGTTCGGCGCGTTGATTTCTCCCACCGACCCGATCGCGGTACTCGGCGTGCTACGGACCGCCAATGCGTCCAAGCCACTGAAAACCACCATCGTCGGTGAGTCGCTGTTCAACGATGGCACCGCCGTGGTGGTTTTCACCGTGCTGCTGGGCATTGCTCAACTCGGCGAAACCCCGACGGTCGGCGCCACTGCGATGCTGTTCGCTCATGAGGCGATTGGCGGCGTGCTGTTCGGTGGGCTGATCGGCTATCTGGTGTACCTGATGATCAACAGCATCGAGCAGCATCAGATCGAGGTCATGCTGACCCTGGCGCTGGTGATCGGCGGCTCGGCCATGGCGTCGGAGCTGCATGTGTCCGCTCCGATCGCGATGGTGGTCGCCGGACTGATCATCGGTAACCTGGGCCGCAAACTGGCGATGAACGACATGACGCGAAAGTACCTGGACGGTTTCTGGGAACTGCTCGACGACATGCTCAACGCCCTGCTGTTCGCCCTGATCGGCATGGAATTGTTGCTGCTGCCGTTCAGTTGGCTGCATGCGCTGGCCGCGGGTTTGCTGGCGCTGGCGATTCTGCTGTCGCGCCTGCTGACAGTCGCACCGGCCATCCTGCTGCTGCGGCGCTGGCGCACGGTGCCGCGCGGAACGATCCGGATTCTGACCTGGGGTGGTTTGCGCGGCGGTGTTTCGGTTGCGCTCGCCCTGGCCCTGCCGTTGGGGCCGGAGCGTGACTTGCTGCTGAGCATCACCTACATCGTGGTGCTGTCATCGATCCTGTTGCAGGGCCTGAGCATTGGCAAACTGGTCAAGTACGTGACCCGGGATGAGCCTACGCCAGCGGCACAGGCCGAGCATCACTGATCAGTTTTTGCGTTTCTGCGGATCGGGGGCCGGGCCCTGATTCGCAGTGCTCTTCGGCGGTCCGCTTTCGCTGCGGATCTGCGCATGGCTGATCAGCGCGAAGATGAAGCTGCCGCCGATGATGTTGCCCGCCAGTGTCGGTCCGGCAAACACCAGCCAGAAATCCTTCCACGGTAACTCGCCGGCAAACACCAGATAAGAAACCTCGGCGGACCCGACCACGATATGGGTGAAATCCCCCAGCGCCATAAGGTAGGTGATGAGGATGATGATCCACATCTTGGCGCTTTCCATGGACGGAATCATCCAGACCATGGTGGCAATCATCCAGCCCGAGACGATGCCTTTGGCGAACATCTGGCTGGCGCTGTTCTCCATGATCTTGCGCCCGATGTCGAGAAAGGCCAGGTCGGTCTTGCTGTCGAAAATCGGCAAATGCAACATCACGTAGGCCACCAGCAAGGTGCCGCACAGGTTGCCGACCAGCACGACGCTCCACAAGCGCAGTAACCGACCGACATTGCTCAATGTGGGCTTGGTCATGATCGGCAGCACGGCCGTCAGGGTGTTTTCGGTGAACAATTGCTGACGGGCGAGGATGACCGCGAGAAACCCGGCGCAGTAGCCGAAACTGGCGATCACTTTAAAGGCTTCGCCGTCAGGCAAGCGAGAGTTGAGCAGCCCCATGGCCATCAACGACAACCCCATGGTCAGGCCGGCGGCCAAGGCCGACCACCACAGGGCAGCGACACTGCGTTCCAGCTCCTGATCGCCCTGGGTGCGAATGATTTCGTGCAGCACCGCCGCCCGCGGTGGCTGGTTCTTGTCGACATCTTTCTGCTCTTCAGGCGAGAGGTTCGGTGTCTTGCCGTCTTTTTGCGTGTCCATAAAGCTCCGGAACCAGTGGTGTGTCATGAAGGTACGACACGCTGGGTTCGGAGCTGTTCACTGCCCTCAACAGATCGTTCTCATACTCTGCGCGGGAATGCCTCAATGGACGCTCTGCGTCCGCTCTTGGGACGCGGAGCGTCCCGGGCTGCATTCCCACGCAGAGCGTGGGAACGATCAACCTGCCGCCGATATCAGCCGAGGTTACTTGGTGACCAATTCATCTTCCTTGAACTGGTCTTTGACGTACTTGATCTCGGTGCGCCCGTGCGGTGCTGGCAGTCCGTCTTCGCCGAGGTTGACGAAGACCATCCGCTCGACGGTCAGGATGCTCTTGCGGGTGATCTTGTTGCGCACTTCGCAGGTCAGGGTAATCGAGGTGCGGCCGAATTCGGTGGCGGTGATCCCCAGTTCAATGATGTCGCCCTGGCGCGAGGCGCTGACGAAGTTGATCTCGGAAATGTACTTGGTCACCACGCGTTGATTGCCCAACTGGACGATGGCGTAGATCGCCGCTTCTTCGTCGATCCAGCGCAGCAGGCTGCCGCCGAACAGGGTGCCGTTAGGGTTCAGGTCTTCGGGTTTTACCCATTTGCGAGTGTGGAAATTCATGGGGGGCTCCGGGCTTGAGGTGCTTGGGCAACAGGTTATGCCCCCCAGCTTCAAGTTTTAAGCGACAAGCTGCAAGTTAAAAGCAGATTCGCTTTTACTTGCCGCTTGTAGCTTGTCGCTTGCCACTAGCCGGATAAAGAAAGCTATAATCGCCACCGTTTTAGAACGGCTACTGCCGTTTTCCCGCCACCTGTCCGAGGGGCGCTGCAGCAGGTTCGACCTGTCAGGCTCGGATGGGGCGTTGACTGGCCATGATTGGCCGGACACTAAACGCACAACGGCGCCCATTCGCATACATTACGAATGGAGGCTCTTCATGAGCGCTGTTATCACGCCTGCAGATTTTAACGATTACAAAGTGGCCGACATGTCCCTGGCTGCCTGGGGCCGTCGCGAGACCATCATCGCCGAATCCGAAATGCCTGCCCTGATGGGTCTGCGTCGCAAATACGCCAGCGAGCAACCGCTCAAAGGCGCGAAAATCCTCGGCTGCATCCACATGACCATTCAGACTGCCGTGCTGATCGAAACCCTGGTTGCCCTGGGTGCCGAAGTACG
>Ga0157371_10005300_pt1 | contig 10926 bp, 8 predicted proteins | sample C45metaG_FD_113462 | JGI IMG/M metagenome (GOLD analysis project Ga0157371, IMG submission 113462) | Corn rhizosphere microbial communities from Kellogg Biological Station, Michigan, USA - C4-5 metaG | ecosystem: Host-associated > Plants > Roots > Rhizosphere > Soil | place: USA: Michigan... | reverse complement strand
GGGGCCGCGCATGACTTGGATATTGCTCAAATCGAACAGGCGTCCACTCGCGGCGGCTTCGCTTCCGATGTAAACACCGTCCACATACAGGCCGATACTGGTGTCGCTGCCTGATCCGGCGGAGGTCAGCCCGCGAATGCTGAATTCGCTCTCTTGGCCATTACTGTCATTGAAAGACACCCCGGCAAACAAACTGCCGATGTCGCGAAAATCCTGGTCGCCATTGCGTTCCAGACGCTCGCCGGACATGACAGAAATCGACATCGGGACGTTCTGCGCCGTTTCGTTGCGCTTGCGCGCAGTCACTACGACCGTTTCAAGCTGGGTGGCCTGCTTTTCTTGGTGTCCGCCGCCCTTTGATTCCTGATTCATCGCCGTGTCGGCAGCCTGACCCGTGCCATCGCCAACCGGCTGGCCGGCATCTGGCGTTGATGGGCCGATGATTGATGGCTCCTGTGCCCAGGCGACGGTGTTGCAGCCAAGTATCCCCGTCAGCACTGCAGCCAAGAGGACGTGCCTGCCAAGCCGAAGGTGTGTTGCTTCGCAGCGGAACTGTTTGGTCAACATACGTAACCCTGCTGTGGAAGTCGGGAGGTTCGATCAGTGTTGACCGTATCATATAGAATCTGAATTCATATTCAAGTACTTCGCAACTCGCGTTGTTGGCGGTGTCCCGTCGGCCCACCCCGCCAGCGACGGAGGTCGGGGTGTGTACGGGCATTCAAGAACAATGTCTTGGCATTGCGAGCACGTCGGCCACCGGACCTGCAAAGCTCATCGCCTGCCGTATCCGCTCGCTACGGCCAGCACACCGCACCGGATCACACCGGCAGGCATGCATCGCGTTGAGTAAGCTGATCTACCTGCCCCGGCCGCTCGCTGCAAAGGCATCCACAAAATTTGCCCATGTGTGGAGCCCAAGTCATTGTGCGCGGCCCAGCCCAGCACCTGAAAGCGAACCATGACTATTCATGGGGATGGCGCCGGCCGCAGCGAGCCGTCCGCGTTGCGGATGTTGTGCGTGACCAGAACCAGCAATCCCAACGGTCGCCAAACTTGCTGTTTTTGGTGATGCTTCAAAGTTCGGGCGCACTGCGACGTCGATACTGCGAGCTGCGAAGCCAAGCCTCTACCTTTGAGGTGCCGCAGCGATTGGCAGGACAGCGGGAACAAAGGCAACCCTGCAAAGTGATGGCACGGTGAAGACTGGCTGGGGAGCCGCAGCGCCCTGCCGGGTCGCGGTAGAGGGCGTGCGGGTCGTCGTTCACGTCACGGAGCCAACCCATGTGTGCCCGGCAAGTCGAGCTGCATAAAGCGCGGCGCCGATGTGCGGTGCGTACATGGGTTTCAAGAATTCGAATGGGCGTCCGGTTGCCTGTAGCGCCTCTCGAAAAGGCGTCAACAAGAGATGCTCTGCATTGAAGGCGCCTCCCGAACCGGAAACGAGTGCCACCTCTTCAGGGTCAAACCGCAAAGCGGTACGGACCGCCAGCGCAATTCGTGCCAATTCCTCACCCGCCTGCACGAAGATCCCAATGGCATCGGCGTCGCCGGCTTGCGCAGCGCTTGCGACTACCTGCGAAAGCTGTGCCAGGTCGCCACGGGACGAGGCGCCTTCGCCGTAGACGTGAGTGCAAATGTCGAGGTCCGACTGCAGCCGCAATGTCTCGTTGAACATCGCGTACAGCGGGCCCTTCGGCAAGCGGCCATCACTCATGCGGGAGTACTTGTTGAGGCCCCGGATCGCGATCCAGTAGGCCGAACCTTCGTCAGAGAACGTCTCTCCCCAACCACCGGCCCGAGCGCCACGTCCATGGCGGCGGCCATAGCCGATGGAACCAGTGCCCGCCACGATGTTGATGCCGTCCGCGCACCCCAACGAACCGGCCCACCCGCACACCATGTCGTTGTCGCAAGTGTATCGATCGTGGCCGAGGATCGATTCCGGTAGGGCGCGCAAGCATGAGGCCATGCTGCTGTCCTCGCCGTACGCCGGCATCCCGAAGAAGGCGTGGCTGATATCCGCCGCCGAAACCGAGGCGGCGTCCAGGATTTCGCCGATGCCACGGGCAAGCACCACGCGTACGCCGTCCAACCCGACCTGCGGATGGTAGGTCGTACCCAGTTGCCCTTCCGCCAACAGACTGCCGTGCTGGTCGATGAGTGCAAAGCGGGTCTTCGTCCCACCACCATCGACGCCGAGGAAATATCCTGAGCCTGTCATGCTGCGGCGTGAATGCGCACGCCTTGCACGACGCGATTCACCACCCCTTGCGGGTTCGGGTTGTCGGGCGCGATTCCACGTGCGAGCGAGGCTTGCAACGCAAAAACCTGCGCGGCCGCGACGTAGGGCCAGACCAGGTCCACGTCATCGGCCCGTGCCATGCCGGGAATGAAAATCGTGTCGTCGGTCGCACCGCCCCGCGGCTTCGTGGTCACCTCGATGACACGCGCCGCCACGTTGTCGCGGCGCAGCTCATCAATCAGGTCGTGGTCGTAGTTCCGCGTGAGAGGATCGTTGGACACGAATACCACCACGAGCGTGTTGCCGTTGACAAAAGTCTTGGGCCCGTGCCGGAAACCAAGCGGTGATTCGAAGCAGGTGGCCACGGCACCGTTGCACAGCTCTCCCAGCTTCAGCGCCGCCTCGCGCGCCAACCCCTGCAACAGGCCACTGCCCAGATAAGCTACACGCTCATGGCGTTGCGAGGCGAGCGCTTGCAGCATCGGCGACGTGTCATGGATCACCGCTGCGGTTGCGTCGGCCACGGATCGGATGCGCGCATCTAGCGCGTGCGCCGGCGACAATGCTGCGAGCGTCGCGTAGAGCATGCAGCTGAAGCTCGAAGTCATTGCGAACCCAGCGTCATGCGTTTCCTCGGGCAATTGCAGGATCATCGACTCCTTCACCTGAATTCGGCCGAGGGCACCATCGGCATTGCAGGTAACGATCAGGTGCCGGACGTCGGGAATGCGCGCCTCGGCAAACTTCGCCGCGGCAAGACTTTCGGGGCTATTGCCGGAACGCCCGAAGGAGACCAGCAGCAGCGGGTGCCGCGTGTCGAGGTACTGGTCCGGCGCGCTGACAATGTCCGTCGTCGGGATGGCATCCACGCATGCAGCCAGTTGCCTGTCGAGGACCGGCGCCAGGCATTGGCCGATGTAGGCGGAGGTGCCCGCGCCAGCGAGGATCACCCGTGCCGCCGCATTGTCGATCAGGGGCGCGACGAAGCTCCGTAGCCGACCATGCATGTCGGCCACGAGACCATGGGTACGCTCGAGCATCCGCGGTTGCTGCTCGATTTCGCGGGCGGTGTACAGCGCCCCGCTGGCGGAAAGTTGCGCCACCGGGGTCCCCAGGTACTCAATTTGCTGTGCAGGCATGGCAGGCATCGTGGTAGTCATCCAGGACGGTCATCACATGTGCCACGACCCAAGCCTTCGGGTCGCGCGCGGCGCCGGAACGCAGTAGGGGCAGCGCACCAGGCAGGTACTGACTGAGCAGTGGCATGGGCGGTGGCTGTTCACCGAGATTGGCAAACAGTCGCTCGCGTGCAGACTCGACCACCGGATCGGGCCAGTAGTAGCGGATGCGGTCGCTCAGGCTGTACTGCATGTCGATCTGCAGAGCCTGACCCTCGGCGCGGTAATAGCGGCGCCACTGTGCGGGCTTCTCACGCATCCGTTCCAGTGTCACCGTGCGCAAGCCCGCGCGACGGTGCGCGGGAATCCATTCGTTCTCGATTGCGTCCAGCGCCCACAGCGCCTCGCGCAACGCGAACGTGAGTCCGGGACCAACCTTGAGGATCGCAAAATGGTCGCGTATCAGCGCCCGCAGCGACGCGCGGGTTTGGTAATCGGTGGAGTGGGCCTCGAACACAAGGCCCGGTATGCTTTCGATGGCCTCGCTCAGTTCGGAGGCTTTTTCCGGCCGGTAGTCGATCACGTCGTGATGGTCGAATTCAACGCCTGGTTGCACCACCGAGGCGATCACGCGTTCCCAAGCCGAGGCGAGGCCCGCCTTCTCGAACGCCTGTCGATGTGCCGCGATGGTCGCCAGCGCCGCTTCCGGCGTGGTGACGGCGAGCCCTTCGATAGCCTCGGTGGCGCCACCGGGTGTCGGCACTTCGGTACCGATCACGTATACCGGAGGGATGCCGCCGGTGCGCTCGCATGCCGCTTCGGCGGCCAGGCACAGGCGCACAACGCGACGCACGATCTCGGCCTCGGGCAACGGCACGGGGTCGCCGGCACACGCCATCGAGCAATCGAGGTGGATCTTGTGGAAGCCGGCGGCCACGTAGGCATCGACCATGGCCTCGGCCTTGTCCATGGCCGCATCCGCGGCGAGGCCGGTCCACGGGTTGGGACCCAGGTGATCGCCGCCGAACACGATCCTCGACCTCGACAAGCCGACCTGGTCGGCGATGGCGTGTACGAATTCCACGAACCCGGCGGGGCGCATGCCGGTATAGCCGCCATCCTGGTTGACCTGGTTGCAGGTGGCCTCGAACAGGACCACCGGCGTGTCATGCAACAGCGCGTGCCGCAGTGCCGCCTCGACGACCAGCGGATGCGCAGAACACACCGAGGTGATGCCGCAGGCATCGCCCTCCCGATGTCTCCTGATCAATGCCTGGATTTCGTGCATCTTCTTGATACTCCCTTCAAGCCGCCGGTGTGGATGCGGCGGCGTCACGCTCCGGTTGCAACACCAGCAACAGCGACGCCGCGAGCGCCAGCAGGAGGCCGAGCATCTTCAGTGGCCCCGGGACGACACCCGCGAGCAACATGGCCAACGCCGCGGTGATCAACGGCGCACCGGCGTTGGTCAACGGTGCGACCACGATGGCCTTGCCGTACCGGAAGGCCAGCACCAGCGTCAACGCTCCGATCGCGTTCAGGATTTGGATGGCCGCAGCCATCCAGGGACCATCCAGCCCGAGGTTGATCGGCCGGCCGAAGTCGGTCATGGCCCACGCCACTGGGACCAGCAGCAGCGCGCCGACGGTCATGTAGAAAAAGATGCTGTCGGCACCGACGTGCTCGTTGGCCAGCTTCATGAGGTATGCCTGCACGCCCCAGGCGAGCATGATCAGCAGCGATTGCAGGAACCAGCCGACACCGGCACCGCCGACACTTCCCTCGGACAGGTTCAACAATGGCAACGACACCAACGCGAGCGCGATGCCAAGCGTGCCGGCGCGGCCGATGCGTTCGCGCATCAGCGCGAACGACAGGGCGATGGTCACCACCGGGGACAGCGAGATGATCGGAAAAACGAAGTACGCCGGCCCAACCGTAAGGGTATGGAAAAGCAGCATCTGCCCGCCGGCACCCAGCAGACCAATCAGCAAGCCATAGACCACCGCGCGCGGCGTGCGATCGAGCTTCCAGCCGCCGAGCCAGAGTACGAAGGCCGCCGGCGGAATCATCGTCAATGCCCATACGCCATATACCAGCGTGTCGGGGAAACCGTGCTCCGCCGACAGCCCGGAAAGTGCTCCCCAGACACCCCACAACACGACGGTCGTGAGCGAGCAACCCACCCATGTACGGCGGGTGGAGGAGCCGGGGGCGCCGATCATGCGGATTTCCCGACGGGGGCCGCCTTGAGCAACAGGAAGTGTTCGAAGCGCGCATGCAGGGTGTTGCCCTGCGCATCGACCACGCCAAGCCCGACGTCATTGAACAGATCGCGGACGCGATAACGGCCAGCGGCCAGTCCCCGCAATTCCAGAGAGCCATCCCAGCGGTCGGCGTAGAACGCGTAATAGAGCGCATCGTCCTTGGCGATTGCATGTGCCTCGGGACGGTCGAAACCGATATCGTAAAGCGCACCCAGGTATTCGCCGTGCGGCAGCATGTGCTGCCGGTACAACTTGCTCCACTTACGCCATAGGGCCTCTTTTCCCGGCGTCAGCACCAGGCCGCCGGGCGGGAGCGGTTCGGAAGGGTGGTCGGTGTCCTTCGGCCAGGTGAACTTGGTCGAGATCACCGCACCGATGCCGACGCTCGACGCAAAATCCCGCCCGCCGTCGCTGAGTTCGACATGGTCGCCGGCATAGCTGCTGCGATCGCCCATCAACGCCTTCATGGACTTGCCCTTGCTGCGTACTTGCCAGGAGGAGGTTGGGTCGGACGCGGGATATTGGTCGGTAGCGGGCAGGTTGTGGAACGCAAATGCAGTGCCGCAGGGACACAGTTCGACCACCGCATCGCGATTGGCAGCGTGGGCGGCTTCGTGGATCGCCTTCCAGAAGTCGGCCAGCTTCTCGCAGGACTCTTCCGGGCGCGCATGCTGATGCGCAGGGTTGTAGCAGGGCGCAACCGCGTTCAGGTACTGGCCATCGAACTTGATCCCGTCAAAGCCCCAATCGCCGACGATCTTTTTCACCAGCGCGACGTAGTAGTCGACAGTGGACCGATAGGCCGGGCACTGGGTGAATGCGTTCCACCAACTGATCTTCTGAACTGATCCGTTCTTATCGAGCAGCAACATGTCGGGATGATCGTGCAGGATGTCGCTGCCCGGGTCGGCCGCCAAAGGCGCCAGCCATAGGCGCGGCCGCAGGCCCGCGTCCTTGATGGCGCGCACGAAGGCACGCATGTCTTCCTCACCACGCGGAAACTTGCGCGGGTCGAGTCGCCAGTCGCCTTCGTTGGTTTGCCAGCCATCGTCGATGACGGCCCAGCCGAAGCCAAGACCGCGCACCTTTGGCAGGGTCGCCAGCACCTGTTCACGGGTGAAATCGCGCCCATAGCCCCAAGCGCACCACACCGGTGCAAACGCCGCCTCGGGCGCGACCGGCGCGACCAGTCCCTGCTCTGCCATGAAGGCGCGATAACGCTGCAATGGCGTGAAGTGATCACCTTGGTGCACGCACAGATACGTATGTTCGGTGACCAACGTTTCACCCGGCGCAAGCGTGGCCGCATGCGTGGATTCGACCGCAATGGCCGCTCCCGTCCTGTTTTTGCGTACCGGCAGGTCGAGCAGGCGAGCCACGGGCTCCAGGTGACCTACGGCCACCCCGACGTCGCGGCGCCAGAGATCGGCAACCGGCGTGCCGCCGCCGTAATCCGACGCGTCCATCCCGAGCGTATTGCGCTGATCGAACCCTTTCCCTACCGGCTGCACCCAGTCACGCCGGTCTTCGTGCGTGGTTCCAGAAAAACTCCAGAATCCGCCAGGTGCGTCGGGCAATTCGTGTGCGACGTTGCGCCAGCCATCCACCAGCAGGGGTTGTGTGCCTTGGTTGCGATACCGCACCCGCATCGTCGCCATGTCGGGATGACGATCGAACGCGATGATCTCGACCACCTTCTCGACTGCGCCGTCGGATCGCCCAGTGATGACATGGCGCGTTCCGCGTCCATGTTGCGGATCGTCGACAGATTCGACGGTGTGTCCGACGAGGGCGAAGTCGGCCACTTCGCCGTCCTTGCACAACAGGGTTTCGCTGGCGTGGTGGCTGGTCAGGGCACGACCATCCCTGAACAAACGCGTGTGCAGCCGGTCATTGAAATCGATCGCCAAACTGCCGCTCGCGACCAGCACCCGGCCCGCTTCCAAGCCAGCCAACGCGGATGCGCCCCCGGATGAGGGAGGCGTGCCGCGACGTATGGGAGACTTCCTGGCCCAGGCGGGCAAAACTGCCCACGCGGTCACGCCCGCGGCGACTTTGAGAAGATTGCGGCGTCCCAAATGTGGCATCCAGGCGCTCCCAAGCATCAGACGTTCCCATTCTGCGCCATACGTTCGGTTTGTGCAATCGATATGTTTCGTTTAGTGTATATATAGTTTCGTTACGCGAGGCTCAGCGATATGTCGACCGTGATCCGTGCTCTGCTGCTGGCGTTGTTCGCCTTGCCTGCATTCGCCGCGTCTCCCGCAGCGGATACGTCCTACGATCTGGCCAACTTCGCGCAAGTACGCAAGTTCGACGCCCACGTACACGCGAACACCGATTCCCCCGCGTTTCTCGAGCAGGCCCGGGCCGACGGATTCGAATTGCTGTCGATCAACGTCGACTATCCCGATTTCCCGCCTGCCGACGGCAGCGCGATGTCGCCTTGGCATTGGCTGCACGCGATCCCGCACGGTTCCACTGGGCAACCACGTTTTCGATGCGGGGATTCGGGGAGCCGGGCTGGCTGGAGCGTGTCGAGGCCCGTTTGGAGGCGGACGTGGCGCGTGGCGCGCGTGGGGTGAAGATCTGGAAGAACGTCGGGATGATCGAGAGGGACGCAGACGGTAAGTTGATCATGCTGGACGACCCAAGGCTCGCCCCGGTTGCGGACACCGTGCAGCGCCTTGGCGTGGCGCTGATCGACCACCAGGGCGAGCCTTACAATTGCTGGCTGCCCCTGTCGGAAATGACGACGGACAACGATCGCGAATACTTTCGACATCACCCCGAATACCACGCCTGGCTACACCCCGAGATGCCACGCTACGAAACGCTGATGGCCGCGCGCGACCGCTTCGTCGAAGCCCATCCGCACTTGCGTTTCGTCGGCGCGCACATGGCCAGCCTGGAGTGGAGCGTCGACCGTCTTGCCGAGTTCCTCGATCGGCACCCCAATGCCACGGTAGATCTCGCGGCGCGCATGAGCCAGGTGCAATACCAGTCATCGCGGGATTACAACCGCGTCCGCGACTTCTTCATCCACTATCAGGACCGGCTGCTTTACGGAAGCGACCTGACGCACAACCCCGCCGTCGATGACGAGGCGTTTCGCCGCGAGGCCCACGCGTTCTGGATGTCCGACTGGCGCTACCTTGCAACTGGCGCGACCCAGCGCATTGACGACCTCGACGCGGAGGTGCCTGGACTGCGTCTGCCGCGCTCGGTCATCGACAAAATTTACTACCGCAATGCCATGCGTGTGTTCGGCCTTGACGGCAAAGCCCGCAACTAGGCCAACAGCAGTTCGAATCCCACATCCTGGCTGGCTTGACGAATGTCTTCCGGGGCATCCTTGTCGGTGATCAGCATGTCCAGCCCGGAGATCGGGAGGATCCGGTGCAGGCAAACCCTCCCGAACTTGGAGCTGTCGGTGATGGCGATGACCTTGCCCGCCGCCTCGACCATTTTCCGGTTCAGGGTTGCTTCCGGCTCGTAATGCGTCGTGATGCCGCGCTCGAGATCGAAGCCATCCACGCCGAGAAACAACATGTCCACCTGCAGCGCATCGAGGGCTTCGACAGTCAACCCTCCATAAAACGCCATGTTTTTGCGGCGCAGCTCGCCACCCAGCATGACGATCTTGATCGCCTGCCTGGACGACAATGCCGACAACACGCCGAAATCGTTGGTGACGACCGTGATATCGAGGTTGGGCAACGCCTCGGCAAGCTGTATGCCGGTAGTACCCGAATCGATGACGATGGTGTTGCCCGCCTCCACAAGCTCCGCTGCGCGCTTGCCGATGCGACGCTTGTCATCCAGGTGGACGACGCGCTTGACCTCGTAAGCCGGCTCGGCCTGCCCCCCCCCTATCGCGTTGCTGTCGATTGCACCGCCGTAGGCGCGAGTCATGACGCCCCGCGCGGCAAGGTAGCGCAAGTCTTTGCGCACCGTCTGCACGCTGACACTGAAACGTCGCGCCAGCGATGCAACCTGGACACTTCCCTGTTTGTGAACCAGCTCGCTGATTTGCAGACGGCGCTGGCTGGTATCGCGTGTGGCTGGCATGCCCCCCTCCTTTCAACGTGCAGTATGCGATAGTTCGTTGTATTTCGCTATTGATGCATAACGAAACATAGTGTAGGCTGCGTTCTGTTTCGCAACGGGTCCTCGTCCGCGCATATTTTGGGGAAGAACCATGAAGATCGCCTGCCTGCAACAAAAAACGCTCGTCTGCGGCATTGCTTTCGCTCTCTTGGCTCCCGGTGTTGGATTGGCGCAGGGACAGCAAGCCGAAGATCCTGCATCGGTTCCTGCAACCGCTTCGACAAGCGGCGCGCAGGACGACGTTTCGAAAAAGGGCAATGACGACATTGCCACCTTGGGCACCATCCAGGTCACCGGGGTCCGAGCCAGCCTCGTGCGTTCGGTGGGGCTGAAGCGCAATGCATCCACCGTGCAAGACTCGATCACCGCCCTGGAACTTGGCAAGTTCCCGGACGACAACGTGGCCGACTCCCTGAGCCACATCACCGGCGTCGCCATCTCGCGCACTGCCGGGGGAGAAGGACAGAAAGTCAGCGTGCGCGGCCTTGGGCCCGAATACACGCTGACCACGTTCAACAATCGAATCCTCGCAACGGATGGCGCCGGCCGCGACTTCGCCTTCGACGTGCTTCCGGCCGATGTCATCAGCGGCGCCGATGTGATCAAGGGCGCAGAAGCATCACTGACCGAGGGCGCCATCGGCGGCCTGATCAACCTGCGCTCGGGAAGCGCCTTCGACCGGTCCGGCCAGCGTGGCACGGTGCGCCTGGAGGGCGATCACAACCAGATGTCGGAACTCAACGGGCACAAGCTGTCCGCGGCGTACAGCAATACCTTTGCCAATGACACGTTTGGCGTCATGGCCGGCCTCGTCTATGCCAAACGCCACGACCGCACCGACGTGGCCGGCAATGATGGCGGTTGGACCCGCAATCCTGATCCCAACGATTCGAGTTGGTTTGGCAACGCCTGGGGCGGAAATATCGACCCCAACGGAAACGGTCAACTGGATCCGGACGAGTACGGTTTGATCGCCCCCGGACAGTTCCGTGTCGGCTCGATCCTTGAAGACAAGAAGCGTCTCGCCTTGTCGGGCAGCCTCGAATGGCGGCCGACCGATTCATTGCGCGTGAAGGTGGACGGCCTCAAGACGCGCCTGAATTCACCCCAGGTCGGATACCAGCAGTCGTTTTATCCATTGTTTTCTTCCGGCCGCTGGTCCGACATCACGGTACAGAACGGCATC
>Ga0157371_10005299_pt1 | contig 10927 bp, 9 predicted proteins | sample C45metaG_FD_113462 | JGI IMG/M metagenome (GOLD analysis project Ga0157371, IMG submission 113462) | Corn rhizosphere microbial communities from Kellogg Biological Station, Michigan, USA - C4-5 metaG | ecosystem: Host-associated > Plants > Roots > Rhizosphere > Soil | place: USA: Michigan... | reverse complement strand
TCATGCCGCCGGACAGCGTGCGCGCCTGCATCTGCGCCTTGTCCCACAGGCGCAGTTCCTTCAGGTATTTCTCCGCGCGCTCGATGGCTATTTTCCGCGGAATGCCATAGAAGCCCGCCTCGTTCACGCAGATGTCGAACGGCTTCTCGAACTGGTTGAAGTTGATCTCCTGCGGCACCAGGCCGATCAGCCGCATCGCCGCGCTGCGATCCTTGTTGACCGACACCCCGAACACTCGCGCGTCGCCGGAAGTGGAGTTCACCAGCGAGGACAGTATGCCGATCAGGGTGGACTTGCCGGCACCGTTGGGGCCGAGCAGGGCGAAGAAGTCGCCGGGCTGCACGGTCAGGCTGATGCCTTTCAGCGCTTCGACGCCGTTGCCGTAGGTTTTGCGCAGATTGTCGACGACAAGTGCGGGGGCCGTATCTAGGGACTGCGGGGACATGGGCTGCACCGAGGGGATTAGCCCCTTATTATAGCGGGCTACCCCAGCCCGTCTGGCCGCGCCAGCCGCACGCACCGTTTCGGAAACCTTCATGGCCGACCATTTCCAGCTCCGTCTCGTCGACAGTTACATGCTCGCCCCGGCGGTGCGCCACCCCGGGTTCGAGCGCGCCGACGGCCAGCCGCTTGCCTTCCAGCCAGGCCAGTTCCTGCAGGTGCACTTCCACTACGACGACGGTACCGCGACCAAGCGCAGCTATTCGGTGGCTACCATCGGCGATGGCAGCTCGCCGGTGCGACGCATCGAGATCGCAGTGAGTTACGTCGAAGGCGGCGCCGCCACCAAACTCCTCGGCGACCTGCCCGAGGGCGGCGTGATCGACGCCAGCGGCCCGTACGGCCGCTTCTGCCTGCAGGACACCGACACCCATCCGCGCTACCTGCTGCTGGCCACAGGCACCGGCGTCACCCCGTACCGCGCCATGCTGCCGCAGATCGAGAAACTGCTGGCGAAGGGTGACCGCCAGGTGGTGCTGTTGTACGGCGCCCGCAGCGAGGCCGAACTGCTCTACGGCGAAGAGTTCGAGGCGTTCGCGAAAACCCATCCCGGTTTCCTGTTCCACGGCTGCCTCAGCCGCGAAGCTCGCGCAGTGCCGCGCCCCACCGACCGCAGCGGCCACGTGCAGAACGTGCTGGCCGAACTCGGCCCGCAAGCCGACCGCGACATCGCGTACCTGTGCGGCAACCCGAACATGGTCGACGCGGCGTTCACGGCGCTGAAGGAGTTCGGTTTGCCGGTGTCGCAGATCCGGCGGGAGAAGTACATCTCCTCGCGTTGATCAAGGTTGGCGCCCGCGCGCCGATATGACATCTGACTCGCACCGTGCCATCGGGACGAGCCCTGGGCGGTGACATCGTGAACGATTCGCCTCACGCGCGGCTCACGGTCCGGGTGGGTAAATCACCGCAGCGACAGGTGGTTGCGGCGAAGTCGGGCCCGGAGCGTCACTTGATTGTGACGCGCGTCACATTTTGCGACACAGGCCTGTCCTGAGCGGTAAAGCTCGGGCGAAGCCGGCCGTAAGCCACTCAGGGAACCCCGCAAAGGCCGGGGTCACCTCAAGAGGTGAACGGTATGGCTCGTCCGCTCGGCACCAGAATTTCCGGTTGCGTATTGATCGCGCTGGCCATGCTCGCGAGCATGCCGAGCGCGAACGCGGCAACCGGCCGCATCGTGTTTTCGGGTGCTGTCGTGGAGCCCACCTGTTCCACCGAAAGTGCCTCTGACCCTATGGCGAGCCATTTGCAGGCGGTGGATGGACTTGCGCCGGGTCGTTCGACCTGCGGCCAGACGCCCACCGACCCAGGCCGCTCTTATTCGCACACGGTGGTCAGTCTCGACGCGGCGGTCATAGCGAACGACCGGCTGCTCGAGTACTTCGCCGGCTATGCAAATGTCGAGGGCGAGGTACGGGCGAAGTTGGTCGTGCGTACCTACGAATAACTGCGAAAGGCTTTGCGCGAAGCAAGCCACCGCGCCTTTTGACAAGAGACCAAGGTCGCTACTGGTATGAGAGCGTGAATGTTGCGGTGGCAGTGAGCTGACCTGCGCTCACCGTGCTTCCGGTCTGGTAGTACTGGGCGAAGTAATTCACCGAGAGTGCGCCATCCGGTGTAGCTCCAATGGTTTTGGCGACACCGAATTGCACGGGTGTCACCCCCGACGAGTCCAGCAACTGCACACCGACGCCGCCGCTGCCACCGCTCGATGGCGCGATGACGCCGGCCTTGCCGGCAACCGGTGTGGCCGTGTCCAGGGTGATGCGTACCACGGCACCGCTGGAGCAGCTCAGCCCGATCTGGAAAGGCTTGGTGCCCGCGACCGAATCCACGCCGCTGAAGGTCTGGCTGGTTACCGTGGGCAAGGTCACGAGGATGTTGCTGGTGGTCACTTGGCAGGCGGGTGCTGTGAACGTCAAGGTATTGGCCAAATTGATTACCGCGTCGATGATGTAATTGTTGTCCGTGCCTGCCTTGAACTTGGACAGTGAACCCTGCAGGGAGCTGCCATCGGTGATGGGACCTGTCTTCACCAGTTCGATCGTGACCGCATCCTCCTCCTGCCAGGACTTGTTCCCCAAGTCCAGGTAAGGGTACGCATGGATGTAGCTGCCATTCTGCATAACTCGATACCCCACGCCGGGGGTGCCGGTGGGGAAAAGATCCGTATTGGCTGGCAGGTTGGCTTCGGAGGGAGCCACCAGACCCCAGCCATTTCCGTTGCCATTGCAGCTGAAACGGACATAACCACTGACCCCTGTCGGCACCGAGGTATAGAGCACGCTGCCCGCAGGAATGCTCGGATCGTTGACGATAGTCGTCGGCACGGATACCGAGTACGTACCCGTTGAGCTGGGCCAGCTGAAGCTGCAACCGGCTGCATATACCTGGCCCGGCACCAGCCCCAGCAACAACAGCATCATCCACAGCCAGTTGGCGCGCATCATGTTCCACTCCTGGCAACCTGCGTATCGCGTGACGGTTCGCAGGTGACTTCGATCTGTTCGAACTTCGTCTTGTCTTGCGCTTTTTTCAGTTGGTAGGGGAGCGAGCAGGTGCGGGTCACGTCCTGATCCTGCCACTGCACGCTGAGGCGGTCGCTCGCGTGCTGCAGGCGTACCATGATCCGCCCGGCCTGGCCCACCACGCCTATCGCGTGGCCTTGCTCGTCCGTCACTTCCGCGCCGAACGGCAAGGTCTTGCCGTCGGGGAGATGCGTCTGGATCAACACGAAGTGGCCACTTTCGCTCTTGAATTTCACCATCACCACGGCGCCGGCACGCGGTGCCACTTGGGCGCTGGTGCTGTCGAGTTGTACGTCCAGCGAGAGGCCGGTGGGGTCGATGTTGATGGTGTTGAGGATGTAGGGGGTGACGTAGGGCACGAGTGCGTAGCCGGCGCGGTCGATGCGCACGCCGGCCGCATTGCCGACGCGTGCGCCTGCGGCGTCCGGCGCCGCCACGATGGCCACGGTGTCGCCCAGCGGCAGGCCGAACGTGATGCCGCCCGGGTGCGCAACGACACCACCGGCGACGCTCAGCGACGATTGCGAGTAGCCGCTGCCCGCGCCGAAGCCCGCATTGATCTGCACATGCGCGCCACGGTAGCCCGCGTTGACGCTGCCGGTGCTGCCCGCGCTGCCGGTGCCTGTGTCTCCGCTGTCATGCGTGGCCGTGGCACCGTAGTTGAAGCGGTCGTCGACGCCGGCAGTGCCGCTGAGCGTGGCCTGCTCCTGCATGCCCCCGTGGCTGTCGCGAGCGAGTCCGCCGGTGAGCAGGGGCTGGTGCGAACCGCTGCCCAGCGGAATCGTGACATTCGCCATGTAGCGGTTGTCGCTGCGCCCGAACAAATCGCGCTCGCGGCTGGCGGAGAGGTTGTAGTTCACCCGGCCGAACGAATTGTTGTAACCGACCTGGAACTGCGTGTCGGTACCGCCGCGGTTCCAGTAGTCGCGAGCCGAGCCGTTGACATACAACGAGCCGCCGCGAGCGCCCAATTGCTGGCTCAGGGTCAGGCTGAAGTTGTTGCGCTGGCGATCCACGCCAGTGGATATCACCTGGTCGCGAAAATCGTTTCCGGCCAATGCCGCCTGCTGTTCCGGTGTGAGCAGGTCCGATACCGGAATGCCATTGATCGTCAGTGGCCGCGCAGGGCCGCTGGCAAACACGGGCAGGCCGCGACGCGCGTAGTCGCGCGCCCGCACGGCGTCGCCCAGGGTGAGGTAGCCGCTGGTGGAATAGCGATACGCGGCCACGGCCAGCGATGTGCCGGTCTGCGGCAGGGTCTTGCTGTAGCTCAGGCGCACGCTCTGGCCGGACATGGTGTCGATGCCCGGAATGCGCGTGTGCGCGGCGGTGACGTCCATGGCGAAGGCGCCGTAACGCGTGTTCAGTGCACTGCCCAGCAACAGCGCCGCGTAGCCTTGCGAACCGGTGGCGCCGGCGTAGCCGGTCAGCATGTTGGTGAAGCCGCGCTGCACGGTGGCCTGCATCACGTCCGGCTTGTGCTTGATCGACTCGTCGCGGATCTGGCCAGCGGCCACGCTGAAACGGGTGACGCCCGGACGCAGCAGCTGCGGCACGCTGGCGTAAGGTACCGAGAACGTATGCACGCGGCCGCTCGCTTCGGTCACGCTGACTTCGAAGTCACCGCCATAACCGGTGGCGTAGAGGTCATCGATGGTGAAGGGGCCGGGCGCGACGGTGGTCTGGTAGATCAGCATGCCGTTCTGGCTGACGGTCACCTTGGCGTTGCTGTCGGCGACACCACGCACCGTGGGCGCATAGCCGCGCAGCGACTGCGGCAGCATGCGGTCATCGGTGGCAAGCTGCACGCCGCGCAGGCCGATGCTGTCGAAGATCTCGCCGCTGGTCCAGGAGTCGCCCAATGTCAGCTGTGCGCGAATGGATGGCAAATCGCGCTGCGCGTAGGTGGCGATGTTCTGCCAGCGATGGGTGGAAGGTGCGCCGCCGATGCCCGACTGCCAGTTCAGCGAGGAGTTGTGGCGGATGTGCCAGCGCCCCAGGTTCAGTCCGGCATTCAGTCCGAGATACGCCGAGGTCTGCGCCAGGCCCTGGCTGCTGGTGCGGTAGCTGTTGAAGTTGTAGTTGAGCAGGCCGGCGTTGACGCCGGAATCCCAGTACTTCGGGTCGACGTAGCCGCGTGCCATCAACCCCAGATAGGCCTGCGGCACGCTGGTGTCCAGCCGCAGATCGGACATCTCGAAATTCATGCTGGCGCCGGGAATCACGCTGGCCATGTCGACGCAGACGTTGGCGTCGGTCAGATCGGCGGTGGTCTGCGCCGGCAGATCGACCGGGTGCAGGCCCAGTTTGTCGAGCAGCGTCCGGGTCACGCAGGGCGTCGCGCTGGCATCGGCCGAGGGTGCGGCAAAGCGCACGTCGCTTCGGCCGACCGGGCCGTCGTTGAGATAGATGTCGACGCTGTACGTGCCCGAAGGCACGAAGTTGCCGCGCTCGAAGCGCGACAGGTCGGTGGTGTTCTGCCCCGCACCGGAAAGCATGCTGCGGTCGAAGCTGGCATCCATGGCGTCACCTGCCGGAGCGCTGGCGTCCGCGCTCGGGCCAGCGGCCGCTGCGGCGGCCGCGTGGCCACCCGAGCCGCACAGCGCCAGGCCGATCAGCGCCGACAACAACGGCCGACGGGCTGCGAGCCCGCGCGAAGCCGTCATCGAAGCGCTGGCGCGGGCCGGGTTCACGGAGAAATCGTGCCCTTGTAGGTTGTGGCCGCACCGAAATCGTTGATCGTGGTGTAGTCGACCACGCTACCTGCCGCCGCTGCGTGGTCCAGGTTCTTGATCGGTAGGCGTAGTGTCGACAGCGGCGCCACCATGCCGCTGTCCGATGCATATGCCGTGTTGTCGACGCTAAGCGAGAGCTTGCTGAAAGTGATGTAGTACGGCGTGGGGTTGTGTGCCTCCAGCGCGTAGCCGCTGCCGTCCGCGACCGCCTTCCAGGTGATCTGCTGCGCCGCGATGGTCGGTTCGCCGGCGAGGTTGGCCGGGCGAAAGAAAAGCTTCAGCCGCGAACGCACGGCGAATTGCAACGTGTTCCGCTCCTCGCCCGGTTTTGCCGTGGGCTTGGGTGGAATCTCCAGCACGTTCAGCCAGAACAGCGACTCGCGGTCCGTCGGCAACGGCTGGCCGGTATAGATGATGCGCAGGCTCTGGCCCTTGCCCGCATTCATGCGCACCAGCGGCGGCGTGATCAGGAACGGCACCTTGGCACTATCGGGGGTGGAGGCGGGGTTGCCGCTGTCGATCCATGCCTCGACCAGGGCCGGCTGGCTGCCGTCGTTGCTCAGGCGCACCGTGACCTCGCCATTGGCGGCCGGAAACACCACGCGGGTGCCGGCGATCACGACACTGGCGTTGGCGGCGCCGGTCGCGGCGCAAAGCCCGATCAGGGCTGAGCCCAAGGCGCAGAGCAGGCTTTTCATCGAGGTATTCCGTAGCGGATCGAAGGTGTGACACCGTGTCCGGCGAACGCGCTGCAGCCTGGATCGCTGGCTGCAGCGCGTCGATGCTTCACTTACAGGTAAGTCAGCGTGAAGCCGACAGAGGTCTGGACCAGACCGGCCGTGGCCGCTCCGCCGACCGCGACATACCGGGCCTTGAGCGAAGTGGTACCGGTGCCGCTCGACAGTGCGATCACGGGGGCATTGGTGTTGTCGCTGGTATTGATCACGGCGTTCGCACTGTTCAGCAGTTGCACCATGACGTTGGTGGCGCTGCCGGTGTTCTTGAGGTAGCCGGTGGTGCTGTCGATGTTCGTGCCGTTGAACACCATCGTTGCGCTGATGGCGTTGGTATCGCAGGCGGACAGGCCGATGGAGAACGGGGTGCTGCCCGCTGTCGTACCAGGCGTTGCCAGTGCTCCGGTCATGACGGACGGCAGGACCACGGCAGCTCCGCCGTTGACGTTGACGGTGCAGGTGTCGGCAAGCACCGTGCCCTTGATGGTGATGGTGCCGCTGGCAGGAGCAGCCTGGGCGGTCGGAGCGAAAGCGACGGCGGCCATGACGGCAACTAGCGCGGTGGAGAGCAGAGTCTTCTTCATTCGGTTTTTCCTCGTGAGTAAATAGATACGACTGCAGCGCTGCGCCCTGCACGGGATGCAGGCTTCAGCAAGGTTTTGACGCAACCGGTGGGCTTCTTCGGCGAAGCCCGATCCCCCCGGACGAAACACGGACCGCGAAAAATCCGCCGCGGCTTGAGCACCCTGAAGCAACCGCCATGCCAATATTCGTCGACCGACGGAACGCCTGTTCCAGGCGGCCTTTACTGACCATCAACGAAAATTTGACGTATATGTCAGCTTCCGCTCACAAATTATGTCACTCAAAGTGCGAACTGCGTCACTTAATTTAACAAATTATCATCAACTTGTGAGATTGGCCCATGTGATTTGTGACAAAACGTCAAGTTTGCTTTACATCAATCATTCCGTCCGAATGACATGCATGCTTGACATTCAGGCTTCGGCGAGGAGACGAACATGCACAAGGTTGACTGCTCGATCCTGCGGCATCGCCGGCCCTGTTCCGACCTTGTTGAGCCTGCTGGCGAAAGAGCTGTTCTGGCAGGGCCGAAGTGGCCATCGGAGCGCCGGCGGGCTCGACCGGCCGTTGCAGGCAGGTGGTCTGAGCGTGGCGGGGCGCCAGTTGCCCGCTGGTCAGGAGTCACCACGTCATGAATAACCGTGTGCGCGAACTGCGCAACGAGCGCGGCTGGTCGCAGGCCGATCTGGCCGCGCAGCTGAACGTATCGCGACAAACCATCAATGCCATCGAGACAGGCAGGTACGATCCCGGTTTGCCACTGGCATTCAGGATCGCGACGTTGTTTGGCCGTCCGATCGAATCGATATTCGTACCCGGCGAGGTAGATGCATGACGACGAGTGGGCGAATCGCGACCTTCATGGCGATCCTCGTGGCGACGGTCATGGGGTTTCTGGCGTGGAGCCAACCCCATGCCGGCAAATCGGACGACGCACTGGTCGCCGCGCCCGCGGACAACGGCAAGCCGGGAGAGCGGACCTGGAAGCTGGGTTCGGTCACGCTGACCGCATGCGACCTGGCGCAGCCGAACAGCGGGCTGAGCACGGCGGCCTGGTGCAGCGATTTTCCGGTGCCGGAGAACCGCGCCGATCCGCACAGCCGCATGATCAAGTTGAAGCTGGCGGTATTGCGTTCGCGCGCCCAGGTGGCGAGCCAGGACATGCTGGTGTTTCTTGCCGGCGGTCCCGGCCAGGCGGCAACCGACTCGGCCGGCACGGTGGCGGCAACGCTGAAGCCGCTGCTGGCGCATCGTCACGTGCTGCTGCTGGACCAGCGCGGCACGGGCGGCTCGAATGCACTCGACTGCAAGGAGCCTGACGAGGCGGCCGCGCCCGGCGACAGCACGTTCGATGCCGCCAAATTGCGGGCCGCCGCAGCTGTCTGCCTGCATGAACTGGCCGGTCACGCCGATCCACGCTACTACACCACCACCATCGCGGCGCAGGATCTGGAGGACGTGCGCAAGGCGCTCGGATCGCCCCAGCTCGACCTGCTCGGGGTGTCATATGGCACCCGGATGGCGCAGCAATACCTGCGGCGTTTCCCGCAGGCGGTGCGCAGCGTGGTGTTGGACAGCGTGGTGCCGAACACGGCCGTCCTTGGCGAGGATTTCGCGCGTAACCTGGACGATGCGCTGAAGGCACAGTTTGCCCGCTGCACCGCCGTGCCGGCCTGCAAGAAGCAGTTCGGCGACCCGGATCAGACCCTGTATCAGCTGCGCGACGCGCTGCGCGCGAATCCGCACGAAGTCAGCTTCCGCGATCCGCAGAGCTACCAGACGGTGAAGCGGGTACTGAACGAGGATGCGCTCGCCAGCGTGGTGCGGATGTTCGCGTACACACCGGCCACCGCGGCGCTGTTGCCGTTGTCGATCGACGCGGCCGCTCACGGCGACGTCGGGCCGTTGCTGGGTCAGGCGAAGATCCTGTCCGGCGAGCTGTCCGAGTTGATGGGCAGTGGCATGCAGTACTCGGTGATCTGCAGTGAGGATGCGGACCTGCTGACGCCGCGTCCGCAGGATGCCGGCACCATACTGGGCACGCGCATGATCGACTCGCTCAAGGCGGTTTGCTCGGTGTGGCCCAAGGGCATTCGCCCGGCGGACTTCCATCAGCCGCTGAAGACCGACAAGCCGGTGCTGCTGCTGGCCGGCCAGTACGATCCAGTGACGCCTCCGCGCTATGCCGAGACGGTGGCGAAGGGCCTGCCCAACGCGCGCGTGCTGGTGCTCAAGGGGCAGGCGCACAGCGTCATGGCAGCTGGCTGCATGCCTCAGCTGATCCAGCACTTCGTCGAGCAACTCGATCCGAAGACGCTGGACGCCAGCTGCCTGGACCGGCTGCAACCGACGCCGATCTTCATCGACTTCAACGGTTCAACCCCTTAAGGAGCCGCGCCATGATCGAAGCAAGGGGGTTGTACAAGGCATTCGGTGCGGTGAAGGCCGTCGACGGCGTCAGCTTCACGGCTCGCGATGGCGAAATCACCGGCCTGCTCGGCCCCAACGGCGCCGGCAAGACCACCGCGTTGCGCATGCTCTACACGCTGACGACACCCGATCGTGGACAGGTGCTGGTGGACGGCATCGACGCGGTGATCGACCCGCTCGGCGTGCGTCGCCAGCTCGGCGTGTTGCCGGACGCGCGCGGGCTGTACAAGCGTCTGACCGCGCGCGAAAACATCGATTATTTCGCGCGGCTGCATGGGCTGCCGGAGGATCTGTTGAAGAACCGCCGCGACGCGCTGATCGCGGCGCTGGAGATGGACGACATCGCCGACCGCCGTACCGAGGGCTTCTCGCAGGGCCAGCGGGTGAAGACCGCGATTGCCCGCGCGCTGGTGCACGATCCGCGCAATGTGATCCTCGACGAACCGACCAATGGTCTCGACGTGATGGCCACGCGCGCGCTGCGCCAGTTCATGTTGCGGCTGAAGGGCGAAGGCCGTTGCGTGCTCTTTTCCAGCCATATCATGCAGGAGGTGGCTGCTCTGTGTGATCGCATCGTGGTGATCGCGAACGGCCGCGTGGTCGCCGACGAATCGCCGGATGCGCTGCGCGCGCAGACCGGCGAGGCCAACCTGGAAGATGCATTCGTGAAGATCATCGGCACCGACGAGGGGCTGGCCGCATGAATACGGTGAACAAGTCGCCGCGTCGCAGCGCATTCCTCACCGTGTTCCTGAAGGAGGTGAAGGAAAACCTGCGCGACCGGCGCACCCTGATGAGCGCGTTCCTGACCGGCCCGCTGCTGGGGCCGATCCTGCTGGTGCTGCTGCTCAACGTCACCCTCAACCGCGAGCTGGAAAAGGCCGAGAAGCCGCTGCCGGTGCCGGTGATCGGTGCCGAGTACGCGCCGAACCTGGTCGATGCCCTGAAGGTCGGCGGCGTGGTGCCGGGTGCAGCGGTGGCCGATCCCGCGCAAGCCGTGCGCAAGCAGGAGGCCGACGTCGTGCTGCGCATCGCCTCCGATTACGGCAAGGCCTGGCGCAAGGGCGAGCCGGTACAGGTCGAACTGTTCTACGACTCGTCGCAGCGTGATGCGAATACTTCGGTGGAACGGGTGACCCGCCTGGTCGAAAGCTATGCGCGACAACAGGGCGCAATGCGGCTGGTCGCGCGCGGGATGTCGCCCGGTACGGCCTGGCCGCTGCAGGTGGCCAGGCGCGACCAGGCCACGCCGCAATCGCGCGCCGTGCTGCTGTTCGCGATGCTGCCGTATTTCTTCGTGATCACCATCTTCATGGGCGGCATGTACCTGGCGATCGACCTCACCGCCGGCGAGCGCGAGCGGCAGTCGCTGGAACCGCTGTTCGCCAACCCGGTGGCGCGCTGGAAGATCCTG
>Ga0157371_10005297_pt1 | contig 10930 bp, 4 predicted proteins | sample C45metaG_FD_113462 | JGI IMG/M metagenome (GOLD analysis project Ga0157371, IMG submission 113462) | Corn rhizosphere microbial communities from Kellogg Biological Station, Michigan, USA - C4-5 metaG | ecosystem: Host-associated > Plants > Roots > Rhizosphere > Soil | place: USA: Michigan... | reverse complement strand
TTTTGAAAAAAAAAAAAAGAAAAAATGGAATGATGTATTTTTTATTTTTTGTTGCAAAGAGGACGATGTGCCATGGGTCGAAGGGATGCGCGTGCGTCCACCGATGCTACATCGGCTGCAATACGCGCTTGCTCGCGATCATGTTGCTGTTTTACACGCTTGACGCGTCGCTGTTGGAGTGCATCGCGTGTTTGTTCATCGTGTATGTTTTGTTGCACGTGGTTCACCATGTCGAATAGTGTGTCTTGCACAATAATATGCGGATCTTTAACGAATGCACAGTTGCATGTCATGAGCGTTTGGTCCAATGGCAAATAATGCGGTAGCGGTAAAATACTCGCGATCCACTCGGGCAAGATGTCGTTGCAATAAAAACGGTCGCATTGAATATATGTAAACGCGTCTTTCAGCCAAGAAATCAAATGTCTATCGCCTTCTTCGCTCGATGAACGTTGATAAACGCTGTCGCGGCATATATGAAAAAAGAGCTGTGGTATTTTTTTCATGCGTATGTTTTTTTGTGCAGGCGTGCGTTCAACGTGTGTATAAAAAATGCTGAAATCCGATTCAATAATTAGTTCAACACGCTGTGATGCCAACTCTGCACATGTTTGCAATATATTCCACATAGATACATCGTCATATTCGTATGTGGAAGCTTGATAATTGATCACCTCAAGCGTCGGAAATAGTTGAATACACAAATCCCGAACTACTCCAAATGTGCTTTCGATTTGACGACGAATGGCACGAAAATAACGGATGCGTTGCATCCAAGACGTGTCTTTTTTCTTGCCAATTCGCTTCAATATGTGCAAGTCGTCGAGTGCGATTGCTACACGCGTCAGCTTTGGCGTAATGTCGCAGTCGAACAGATCAACGGGTTCATACGGTATGCAAGTCGTATAAAGCGATTCCAGATGCACAAGTGAATTTTTTTGTTTTGCATACGCCACAAGATGATGTTCAAAAATGTTTGGTACGAAGTGATGATACCGTGTCATGGATTGAAACCAATATTTGACACGTGTCGACAATTCAAATATGCGACTGTCCAAGGAGCTAAACGTGTGAGTATTGATATGTGTACGTCGTGACCAAGCAATGCCTGCATGCGACGGTGGGCCCACTTCACACGACGGTAAATGAATCGTTTGCGCGTCCAACGGAATCACTGGTAGCTGACTTTGTGCATGCCCGTCGTACGTTTTCAGCTGATGTGTATACAACCAAAAAAACCATTGTTTGCATACGCGTGCAATCCCGCCTGTAAACGTATGCTGTGGCAAATAGTCAAAAATCAAAAGCCATATGTCCAGCGGCAGGTGAAGTGGCAGTGCACGTTCGTCTTTTTTTGTGCATGTTGCATCGTTGCATGCAGGATTCGTATGTTTTTTACGTCGCTTCATTGCATGTATGCACGCGCGTGTGTGTGTTGACACCGTCGTTTTTGTCATTGATTCAATTAAAAAAATATTGTTGTTTCTTATTTAAAAAAAATTTTGCTTTAAAATTGGTTTAGAATGATCTTTTTTCGATTTTTTTTTTTTTCATTTTTTTGTAGGCAACAAAACACATCTCTCTCTTCCACCCATTCCTTTTTGTTCAAACGCCGACGTTTTTTAGTTGCCGTGCTTTTTTTTTGCGCATCACTCTTTTTGAATTTCGTAAACGAAAAAAAGGAATAATCGCATTTGCGTTTTTTTTTTTTGAGATGGATCCCTTATTTTATGCCATGGCCCAAATGGGATTGCAGGATTCAAGCGACATGGAAGATGATGATGTTATTCAGGCGTTGCCTATATTGCCGGAAACGCCAGAAACATCGGCCGCGTCAGTCATTCCTGCACCGCTGCCCATCCCCATTCATATGGGGTGGTTAGGCTTGCAAAATAGTCGACCGGTATCGATGTTATATATGCCTCCAACTACAAATGGTGATTATGTCGTTCAGGATCAGCTAGACACACTTGCACTCCTGTATGCAGCGGTACATGTAACGTTTGATGCGCATCAAAACGTGTTTACGTTATATGCACTTGACAACACATTTCTCATGTTTTATGAGGCTGCTATGACAGCATCAAAAACCATGGTTGCATCAGATACCGAGAGCGACGACGATGACGAAGTGGTCAGGGCTGAAATAATTTCCGACGATGAGCTTGACGACAGCACCCAACAATACAAGTCGAATTCGGATCTTATTGCGTCCGTGTTCAAATACGAATTAACACATGATGTGCTACTGTCGTGTATGAATGCGACACAGCCTGGCAAGACACGATTGCAATTGTTTGCAGCGCAGCTGATGGAGTTGATTCAGTATGATGCCTCATCATCGCAATCGTCGTTTCGTTTGTATCCATACATTCGCTACGAAGAACACGATGTCGGTCATATGTTGAACGTGAAAAAATATACACCCATTCAATGCGACGAAACTGCATTCCGTGTGCCGACATCGTCTGAAATAAGTGCCAATGTGAGTGTATGTGATTTGTTCCACCTTCCATCGTCCAATATTCAATGGCGTGACCCGAGTGCCGGCATTGGTTCGACGCTCAATCAAATCTGGGCATGGATCAAGCCAAAGTTTCAAACCGATAAAACGTCGACGCGCGACCCAGCACAGTTCAACACCGTTTCCGAACTGAACCAGTTGCGTATCATGCTGACGGATCCAAGCGAGACGGCGGAAAAACGACAAAACTTCCTTGACAGCATCATTGCACACCACACAAATCAATGGCGTCAGGCGGTGGAAAATCAGTGTACATTTATCATGTATGAAAACCGAACACATATTCAAGTCGATCGCGTCAACAAGTTTACGCAGCTACTGCGTCGTTTTACGCGTCAAACACGTGCCGATGAGCCGTCAATCACCGTTCAAGACATCGATTCCATTCTTGACATGCGCATCAATGAACTAAACGAGCCGTTTGTTGTGGAATACATTGCCGATGTGACGGATCGCATGACATCGGAAAAACAACAAACGCTCACATGTGCCGTCGTGTATCGCAATCACGATGAGTATGCTCAGGACCAACAGAACGGCTATCTGAATGCCAAAGTCAACTTTCATGCGCAGGTCAATCGTCTGATTCAAGATGGCAAGATGATATCGCGTTCGATTCGTGTGACGGTCCCCATCAAGTCGCATTGGTCGCTACTGAGTCAAGACAAGGCGTTTTCCGATGTGATTGTCCCGCCGGCGGCGGTTGATCCAAAAGCTGCCGCAACGCTGTTACAAAAAATCGAGTCGCGACATGAGCAAATCGAGCGCCACAATGCATTGGAAGCGAAACTCGCCGCCGCCGAAAATCCAGAGTATCGCAAGCCACGCGATGCCATGTCGATTGTTGCAACCATGCAATGTGCCTTTTTCTCCAAGGACGATGTATCGCCGCACGGGCACGTTGTGCGCTTCTCATTCACGTATGCTAATATCGACCGTTTTCGCAACGATATGAATCAACAACTACACGATGCAGTCAATCATTTCCTTCTTGCGACAAATGCTGCATGGGCAGAATCTACCAAAGGTGGCGAATCCAATGGTACATGGCTCTGGATGAATCCACTTGCAACAAACAATGCACCGACGCTGATCGATTGGGTTTGGTCGACATCGCGTATTGAAGCGCGTGCTGCGCATGCGCTTCAAGACAGCGACGCATGTTTTGCACGCGTGGATGTCACGTATCAACTTCAACGCGACGACGAAAGCACACAGATGTTCATATTGACCGATTGTATTTCATACCTAACACTCGAAGAATACAAGCATGATAAACGCGCGCCGTTTGAAACCAGCCGTTATGCGCAAAAGTTCCGTCTGATCGAAAAAAAAATACCCGATTGGACACGTGCGCGTATCAAGTGCGTGGTAAGCAATCCGCATGAAATGTATGCATCCGTCATTCGCGCGGTCGACACTTCTGTTTCGGCATATCGACTTGCAGCAAATAAGCGCGAGTATGCCATACCTTCCAAAAATGCCGCTGTTCAAAAAGTAGTTGTACACGTTCCGAATGTGGAGCTGTCGGACGTACCGGCGTTGGAAAATCTCGAAGAGATTGTTGTTTTAAATAAGACGCATAAACCACTGCCAAAAGGCGGTAAGGAATATTTTGATAAGGTTGAACAATGGGTACAAATGCAAAATGGTAGTGAACCGACGGATGTGGATGCAGCGGTTGTTGCTGGGCCGTCTAAATTGTCTGGCGGAGCGCCGTTTCCAAACAAAAAGCAACCTGCAAGTGTATCGTCTGTGTTGGAAAATGACGATTTGGATGAGACACCGCCGGCCTTGGACATGTCTGATGTATCGATTGCCCTCGCGCCTGCGCCGCAACTCTTGTCGCAATGGCAAGCGAACAACGACGTACAATCACCGCCTGCACTCGACGTAAACAAAGCCGACCCTGCCTCGAACCGACTTCACCAGTGGAATCATACGACCAATGATGCTGTTGTTCCACCGAAGCGTACGACGCTTGCCGGATTAGCAAAGTCGATGAAAAACATGTTTCTATCGTCTGGAAAACTTCCGCCAATCGATCAACATGCGACCCTTTTCCCTCCAGTGGGCGCAAATGAACAAAAGGCGGACGATCGGGTACACATTTGATACAATTTGCAACTGACCATGTAGCGGATTTTTTGTGTATGCTTTTTTTTGCATGTAAAAAACCAAAAAAATAAAAACATTTTTTTTTAAAAAAAACTTTTTGTGTTGTTTTTGTGAAAATTAACATGTTGTATGCGCGGATGTACTTTTTTTTGGCTGCGTAGAAAAAAAAACGCACATGTGTGCCATGCGTCGAGCATCCATTGTATTTTTTCCAAGCGCATGTGCTACGTCGTGTCAAATCGAACGCTATACGCAGCATCCGGATCCGCTTTTTGACGCGCTTGATGTGTGTACGATGGAAGATGAGCTTCCCGAAGTCGCGACAGATGACACTTGTTCCATCTATACTCGATTTCTTTCGTGGTTAACGCGCGTGTTTGCGCTGGTGTTATTTTGCGGATGGTCAAAAAAGGAAAGCATGAAATCATGTCATCGTTTTTTGTTTCGTCGTATGAATTTCGGTCAATATGAGGATATCGAACAATGCAAAAAACGCGGGACGGCGGATATTGCGTTTGGCGTCGCGCGCGGAGCCGCCACGACATTCGTGCGCTGGGCTCTGGTGGATCAAGAAATCAACGAGCCGGCATATCCGCGTTTTGTGCTACTCGAAGCATGTCCTGCATCCTTACCACACTCGCTCGAGTATCGATACGGCAAACGTATTGCGTCGTGGATCGAGTATGTACTTGAGCGCATCACATCTTACTCATCGCGCGACGCACGTATTCTCTCTCCGCTAGCTGTGGCATATCGTTTTCCGCACACCATCCCGGTTGCGTTTGTTACATCAAAGCGTGATGCAGTCGTGTCGTTTCGTGATACGCATAATTTGATCGACGTGCTTCGTTTGACCGGACATCCACACGTGCATGTATTGGAATTACAAGATGCGCCACATCATGCATACTATGAAAAAAGCAAACGCGATCGCCACGCCTATAAACAGTTTGTCAGCCAGATGAAACATTTGTATCTTTGATATTTTTTTTAAGTTGTTTCTGTTTTGTTTTGTTTTTAAAACAAAAAACCATTTTTTTTTGTGATAGTTTGGATGTCTGTTTGATCGGTTGTTTGTTTTTTAAAAAAAAAAAACTGGAATACATCTATTTGTCAATCAATCGCGTAGCCAATTTTTTTTTTTTTGCGTATGTTTCGACTCACTCGTTCATCAAACGCACATAGCGTTCCGTGCATACAAGATGACGTGATGCAGTGGGTATTTTTACCGATGTTGACATTGCACGATCAAGCTTTCATGGCCCAGTGTAGCCGAAGGTGGCGAGATATTGTGGCTCGTTACAATCCGCGCCGCGTGTTCGGCTTGAAGCAAATTCAACTCGGGTACGCTATTGCACAGCCCGTCCGATCGAAACTCGAACAAAGCGAACGCGATGCACGTTTGCGTCTAAAACGCGTTCGAGACGCAATGTTGTCGCCAAATACACACGCTCACGATCGCGCGCAATATTATCGCATTCAACAATGTATTCGCACACTGAAGCGTGCAATGAATATGCACGGTTATGCCATGATCGGTGCCGGATATATCACAGGCGCGGATTTGGAATTGCTGAGTCGTGGTTATTGTAGCGAAATGTTACCGTATACACACGCAAATGCCGTGCGCTATCTCATCATGCACTCGATTGTGAGTTTTGCACAGACGTGTTTTTTATTAATCGACAATGGCCATATAACGTTTCAGGAGATTTTTGCATTTGAGACGATTTATGTTATGCGCAATTATTATGATACAGATTTGACAGAAACAGATATGACGCGGTGGAGCACACAGCGACGTGTATATGAATCCGACGCCGGCTCATTAATTATTCAAAGCATCCTCGATCGATCCATTACATACGCACAGGCGTGTCAATGTAGTTATGTTATTTATATGCAATGGAAGCACAAGCGCAACATGCCTTATGCCATGCATCAATTGTGGCGACGGATGTTGCGCGATGGTTTTGCAACGGAGATGTTATGCAAACATGGCTTTTTTCAGCGGCATACGGACATTTTACAACGTCCCAATGTTTTCGCGCGCATACAGCAATTACGTCGTCAGAATTTCAAACCTATAGCAGAAGTGTGTCGGGGAGGCAATAGTATACAAGTGATGGATGCATTAACAAAACGCGTACTTGAGTTGTATGAATGTTGATAGTGTAAAAAAAATAAACAAAAACAAAAACAAAACATTAACTCGTGTACAAATTCACTATTTATTATGATCGCTTGTTCCATTTTTGATCGCACTCGGACCATTTTTTATTGCTTGCTGTAAACGTTTTTTGTTGTTGGGGTTTTTTGAATGTGTGATAACGAATGGTGTGTCGCCATTCAGTCGTTTCAAAGGCGGGCCACAATCCAATTGCTTCATGAGCGACGGTCCGTGCAGTCGCTTCAATATCCAAAATTACGATATCGTCTTTTAAAAGATGGTTAGGAAAACGATCGGCATCTTCTGCAGTAGTAGTATACGTCTGTACATTGTCATTGTCGGTTTCTTGTTTCCAGTCAAAAAAATTATAAATTATTTTCAATTTTTTGTCGTCGAATTTAATTTTTGTTCCATATGTATTGTGATGCTTTTGCTCCCAACACGTAAGAGCTGCTGTTGTCATCAATGTGCGTTGCATCGTGCGTACGCGTTCGAAACGTTTGGATAATATATCATCGCATGATTGCAATTCGTTTCGTACATCAACGCTGTGCGCTGTTTGTAGTTCATGTACGATTGGTATCTGTTTTGACCATGTGTCTTTGTCCAAAGACGCAATGATGCGATTGCGCCACACATTATAAAAATTAGTTGTATCTTGTTCATTACCCATGATTTCATTCAGACCGGGTTTAGAAAAATCTTTTGAGAACATTAAAGATTTGACGACGCCGATCATAAGAAATGGATCGTATGGGTACAGCTGGCACAACGACGCAATGAATTCTGCTCGGAAGATCCATGTACCAGGTGCGATGTGGTCGCGTGTATATAATTGCTTCAGTTGTTTTTTTAAAGGAAATATACCGTACGGCTGGACACTTCGTTTCTCATTCAACCACGACATGGATAGCGGTGTTACGTTTGTGTCTTCTTTGTGCATAATTTGTATGTCCATCGGGTCGTATTCAATAATTTTTTTAACACGATCCAACACGTTTATCTCGTGTGTGAGATCGTCGTAATTTTCGATGAATTCGATCAATTCTGTTTTTCGCTGACGATCAAAATGACTCATTTCGTTGTTCCTGTCAAGTTTGTATTGTGTCGGTACATGGACCATATAACGCTTTTTAAAATGATCGTTTGGCGCAGTAGCATGAACGATGTTGCATAACCCAGCACGTGAATCATTGAGAAGATTGCAAAATATTCGTAGCGTCGAAATCGTATGTCGAATATGCGAATTTGCATTATCCGAAGGATAGGAGTGCATTGCTTCTTCAAGCGTGTTCACCTTTCCAAGTGGTAAAAAGTATTGTGATGCACTTAACGCGATGGTTATTTCTAGGTCGGAAACATATGTCCTACTTAGCTGTTCTGAACTGTTCAGTGGTATATTACAAAAGTATGCAATTTTAAGTCGCGCTAACTCAGATTGTGAAAGTCTCGCATCTGCTTCCGGGCTCGGAAGTATGTCTTCTGTAATCCACGATGATTTTATATCGGCAAGTCTTTTTTTTATTTCGGTATTGGTGGCTTCGTCGTGTGTTAATCTTTGAAACTCACTGCGTGAAATCGTTTTCCACATGTCTGGATGCAACAAAAACATAGCCTTGCGTAAGCTCGATTCATGCGCAATTGTGTTGGACGATATAAACATATCCACAAACAATGAACGCGGGTGATTCATACATTCTTTAACCAAACGTGTAAATAACGGTGATATGGCTGCATACACCTCACTTTCATCAAGCATGAGACGATGCATTTTGTTTATGTCGTTTGGCTTCTCATGAACCATTGCATCGTAGCAATTTACGTCGTCCGACCACCTGATGTTTTCCTGAATAGACGGCTCAAAAATGCGCGGAAAATTATAAATAAAGTAGTCGAATTCAAACACCCCCGGTATTTCTTTTATCGGGAACGCCATTGCGCTTGTTGCTCTGTCGCTATTCGACCATGCTTCAATGTTGTTAGTAACAACAAGCACATTCGGAAGAATAGGTTGATCGGTAGATGTTTCGCATGTTGATAATACACCGTTAATATATGTTATAGTGTGTATGTGCGACATGGAATTTTTCAATGAAGCTTTCAGCGCTGATGATGATGATGCGGATTTTTTTGCATATTCAATACGAGGTGCCGTGTTTTCAAAGATAGCAAATTCAGTGTGTATGTTTTTTTCGTCAAACGATGGATCCGTGTACTTCCAAAATAATTTTAAATAATTTTCTGGGATAAAATCATTTGATCGACTATGCGAATCGGGATCTGGGTCGTTCTTTCTATGTATACACGGCGTATGTTCAGACGATTGCATTTTTGCGCATTGTAATAATTCACGACTTGTAAAAATCACGCGTGGGATTTTCATTGTCTGATTGGATAACACAAAATGTGTGGAGCAGAATTCTTCTACGACACGTGCCATATTGTCGGTTTCAAACGTGAGATGCTGGGTAAGATACGCACCATGCGGATTTGATTGTATGTATGAAACGCTGTTTTTCGAAAACATCATTTCTGTGTCGTTGGATGAATATGTATACAAATGATCAACCGCATGGAAAGGCTGTTTGCCATTTGAAACACCTGTTACATGTGCAATTGTATTAGCTTTTGTCATTGCGACGTTCGTCATGGAAGCCACGCGATTTCTTTCGTTGACGTACGGTAACGTTCCGCGCATATCGAGTGTCCATTTGCGTTTTGACGCGAGCATAATAATTTGCTTATACCCCATACCATGTCCACCTGCATTGGGAATGCACATGTCGGTAAAAAATGTGCCGCAAACATAATTGGCGTTTGCCTCGTTGATTTTTGACGTTTTTGCAACCGGTAAAAGCGTGCGCATGTTAACCATGTGATGTCCGACTTGAAGCGTTGAAATACGTACTTTTTCATTTGGTATTTTTTGTATGGATAGTTCCAATAAAGGCGTTTTTTGTCCGTCATGCGCTATGGTGTAAAATGTGATAAATAAGCCATGTTTCGTATGCGAAATCTCCTTACCGACAAACGCACCTGTCCATAATCCATACCGACCAACAAATGAGTCGACGCCAAATTCCGGTAAAGCTGTTACATGTTTTTGTTGTTTGTCGTTTACTACGTTTACAATATCGCGTGCAATACCAACATTAAATTCATGTAATTTCTTTTTGTTTGCAATGCCATGTTTTTTTCCTGGATCGGCAGTTATGTAATTTTCGTTTTCGTATGTAAACGGCCATGTTGTATTCGATGCGATCTTGATATTTCTCGCATGAAAACGCTGTACATCCAACGTCACTATGACGTTATAAAGTTCTTTGTTGTACTGTATTGCTGAGATTGGCACGCCCTTTCGTGCTAGGTCAAAACGTAGGCATGATGTGTGCACGTGGGTCCACGCTATGTCTTCGTTCATTTGTAACACCAACTCAACGAAATCTTGAAAAAGACGATCGTTCTCTGAATCCGATTTCATACAGTAAACATGAGACCATATAAGAGTTGCTATGTTCTTCACAATTCGTTTCCATGTGTTGCTACGATGCGTAAATCTTCGAACTAATTCATCGGTGGATGCGTCGATGGCATTTTGTATGAAATCACTGTAAAAAAAAATCCGTCCCTTGGAGTCTGATTTTAGCGCATCGTACGATTTATCGTATTTACTGCCACTTTCAATACTGGTATTGTACGGAATACGCGTCGATAGAGTGGTTCCGTCTGAACTGGTTCCTAGCACATACAGTTGAGATGGAATATGATATGTTATGTTTTGGATTAATGGTAGTCCGTTGGTGGAATAGTGATCCACAGATGATGATGCTGACGACGACTGTGCATACGGCGACGGAAAAAAAATCTTATCTTTATCGCTATCGCGCAGTTTGATGTCTATTTTCTTTTCCATACCAGACGGCATATCCATTTGATCAAGGCTTGACAATGGTTCATGTTGGAAAACCGGCTCATCAAATGTTCCCTCCTCAGGATCAGCTGCAAATATATCTGGTGTTGTTTCTGAAGCCGTCGATGAAGCTGCCGCTGGGTGTGCCGCTGGGTGTGCCGCTGGGGGGGCGGCCGAAGCTTCCGCTTCGTGTTCCATATCGATATGT
>Ga0157371_10005296_pt1 | contig 10930 bp, 13 predicted proteins | sample C45metaG_FD_113462 | JGI IMG/M metagenome (GOLD analysis project Ga0157371, IMG submission 113462) | Corn rhizosphere microbial communities from Kellogg Biological Station, Michigan, USA - C4-5 metaG | ecosystem: Host-associated > Plants > Roots > Rhizosphere > Soil | place: USA: Michigan... | reverse complement strand
GAGCAGGCAAGGCAGGAAACGAAGAGAATAGCGAGACTATTTTCGAGTTTCATAACGAAGGCTGAGATAATTTTAGCCACAACCCTTCGGGACTAGCGTGTTTTTTGCCGCTACGTTGTTACGAACTACTCATTTAGAATAACTAAATTTCGTATTTCGCGCCTAGTATCGCCTAAAAAACACACGTAGTCGCAAACGTAGACGAATTGTCAACAGACCCTACTTGAAGTTACTTTGTTTTATCTCGTTTAGAACAATCCATGACAGCGTCAGTAATCCCATCGGCAGCTTTTGATTCTGTAATCGTACAGCCATTTTCCTGATACGTTCGAGTTTCCTTAGAAAACTTATGATCTTTCGGAAGCGGTGCATTACATGGCTTATCGGTCTTTACATTGACCATTTTCACAGGTCCATCATTATAGATCGTTACCTTACAGCCTTTTACGACATATTCTTGTTTGATTCCACCATACATTTCATCTTCAGAAGCAGCAGATGCGACATCACAGGCCTCATCAGCACTACATAAGGTCCCTGCTCCAGCCACTTCAGCTCCTGCAGCTTCGACTGCTTCAGCAGCAGCCTCTTGCACTTGAGCGTCTACAGATTGCTTCTTTGCATATGTATTTGAAATACCCATCACCAACAGCAATGCCAACGTTAATTTACTGTGCTTATTTATTAAATTCATAGGTTTATCCTTGTTTTCTATCTACTTGATAGCAATACCCACCATAAGCTTATTAAAGTTAAGATGATTTTATTGTCTATTTTTAGTATTCTACTCTATTCACTTCACTTAGTTTTTGGAATATGCCTGTCGAAAATGCACCTCAACAAGGGATTACGTTGTATAGCCACGAGGATGACTTTCGTTCACATTGGATTAGATTTCTTCTTGCAGAAAAACAAATTAAACACAGCTTGATCATTGTCGAAGAAGATGATGAAGATTTGGCCAGTTTAAATCCATATAATCAACTACCTATGCTGATTGAAAATGATTTAAAGCTGTTTAATACCAGTATTATTTCTGAATACTTGGATGACCGTTATCGACAAAATAAACTCTATGCGGATGCTCCAGCACCACGCGCAGAGCAAAGACAGTATATTTGGCGCTTTGAACAAGATTGGCTTAAACTTGCAGATATTATGCTACGCCACCCAGATACACTCAATGAAGCGGCAAAAAAGAATGCACAAAAACAATTAAAAGATACTTTGGTATCCCTTACCCCACTTTTTCAACATTATCCTTATTTTATGTCTGAAAACTTTACAATTTTAGATTGCATGTTAGCGCCAATTTTCATACGGTTAAAACATATGGGAATTGAATTACCGAAACAGCAATCTCGTCCAATTTTATTATATTGCCAACGGATTTTTAGCCGCCCAGCTTTTTTAAAGTCGATGACTTTTAAAGAGAAAAACAGATATAGTGAATTTTTGGCAAAATTCTAGATCGCAAATCAATAGAGTATTTTTTAATGTCTGAACAAGAATTGAACTTAACCCCAACTCGACCATACCTTGCACGCGCAATATATGAATGGATTTGCGACAACAATTTAACGCCATACTTACTTGTTGACGCAACCAAACCCTATACCGATGTACCACAACAATTTGTACAAGACGGGCAAATTGTGCTGAACATCGCGCCACATTCTGTGCATATGTTAAATATGACCAATGATGCAATTACCTTCTCTGCTCGTTTTAGTGGTGCATCTAAAGATATCTATGTGCCTATAAATGCGGTATTAGGCTTGTATGCGCGCGAAAATGGACAAGGATTATTCTTTGATCCAGATGAATATGCCAATGTGCAAATAGATGAAGATGTTTTAGAATCAAATACTAGTGAAGAAGTAGAAACTAAAACTGAGGCACCAAAGAAAAAACCAAGTTTAAGAATTTTAGAATAGAACAAGGAGAACTGAATGGCTTTTGATCTCGTACAATACTTTGCTGAGCAGATAAAGATTCAAAAGCCTCAGCTATTATCTCAATTAGAGCCTGCTCAACGTATAGCACATATTGAAGAACTCAATGCTTTAACGTTGGGTAAACTCATTACGCTATGGCGTAAAGATGATGATGCGTTGTATCAAGAAATTCTTTCGCAAGATCAGTTATACAGCCAAGAAATTTCTCGACACCTCACCACCTCTACTCAGAATAAATCCAGTTTAGATAAATCTATACTTGAACCAGCAACAACGGAAATTCTTGAACTACAGCTTGCTGAATTAAAGCAACTTGAAACAGCAGGAAGTTTAGGTAAGCGAGGGCTTCGAGAATTGGTGATTGGGCAAATTGAGCACCTCTCAGGTCAGGCGAAAGATTGGGTTTGGTCAACAAACGAACTAACCGAACTGATTGGCTCTCAACCTGTGCCTGAAGAAGAGATATCATTAGATGAAACGATGAAGGAGTTTAATCAAATGGTCAATGTTCAAAAAGCAGATCTTCATACAGATCACCAAGACGTCGTAGTAACCGAAACGGCAAATCCTACTTGGGCTAAAATTGCAGAACCTGTGGTGGCACTTGTGGTTTTGTATATTCTTTTTGAAGCAGCGACGAAGCTTTTTGCTTAATTTAGTTTGATAATTAAAAATTATAAAAAGCGATCGAAATGATCGCTTTTTTTCATGTAAAAAATACTTAAGTAATTTTAATCATTTCACGTGATTAAAATCACAGTAATAATATGATAAATGATAAAATATGCACAATCATAATAAATATTCAAATCACTATTAAGTTAAGCTTTTATTGATAAAAATAACTAAGCAATTTATTTAACTTTAAGATAGATTTTTTATAATAACTAATGTTAATTTAAAGCAATGAAACTCTCTAAACTTTAAGAAAAATTAACAGTTTACACAGGAGGATAATAATGCAAGAAATATACTGATTAAATGCCAAGCAATTAAACATTAAAAAAATTATTTTACTGGAAAAAGAACAAATCTAGCGTTAACTTAAACTAACTACGACCGTTAAAAAGCAGTTTACACTTTAATTTTTTAATATTAGATAAGTGATATTATGAACAATCAATGTATCAATATCGCAATTTCAGGCTTAGGTTTAACCACCTCTGACGATCTTAAAATAAGACTTAGAAAAATTTTACCAACCAATATTGGTATAAATTGGACAAGTGTTTCAGATCAAAATATAAATTGTATTTTGATTAATGAGCAGTTTTTTGAAAATAATAATATCCAGAATATTATCCAAAATAAAAATATTCCTTATTTAAAAATTTCAAAACATAGTGAGCATAAAGAAAGTGCAGAAGATAATTTACTCTGCATCCCGATTTATGACGAATTCACGTTGAAAAACTGGGTCAATATCAAATTACTGCATAAGACCGAAACAGAACAGTTAGAACTTAGCCAAGTTCCAGATGATGAAGCTGAGGATCAACTTGAAATCAAAGAAATTGATTTTTTTGCAGCGCTTTTCCATCACGACAGTCGCAAAGTCATTTTAAATGATCATCTCGGCACAATAGCGATTATCGACCATCATGCACATCTGGCATGGCTAGAAGCCACCCGTGAAGAATACCAAACAGATCGCTCGATACACTATACCGCGGCAGTCACTGCGGACTTTATAAAAGTTTCTCGTAAACGACAATTCAACTTAGAAAATTGGTTATTTAACCTAATTTGGAAAAACCCCAATTTAATCACCGTACCCGCAGCTGATAAATATTATCGTCTCAAATTCTGGATTCAGCCCAATGAGTTGGATAAGAAATTACTGTTACAACTAAGTGCATGCTTTATTTCTGGGGCTGAAATCCAACATGTCTCAGACAAACTCAACATTCCAGTCGCAACCGTGCAGCACTTTGTTGCTGCGAATTTAGCCATCCATAACGCTGAACTAATTTCAGCCAAAGAAAGCCTATTTGATAAAACACCAAATAATACTGAGCAAACGGAAGAAAAAGGGATTTTAAAAAGCTTTTTTAACAAATTAAAAAGTCGATTTAAATTTTAAGGGATAAATACACGATGATTATTCAGAAGTATAAAATTGTTTTTGCAGGTTCAATGGGGGCAGGTAAAACTGAAGCGATTAAATCATTATCAGAAGTACCTGTATTAGCAACAGAAGCATTTAACACCGATGATCGTAGCCATAAAAAACTAAACACAACCGTGGGAATCGATTATGGCGAAGTAACGCTAGATGATGGCAGTAAAGTTGGGCTATATGGCACACCAGGACAAGGTCGCTTTGACTTTATGTGGGGCGTGATATGCAAAGGCGCGATTGGTACGATTCTGTTGATTGATCATAGCTTAGCAACCCCCTTAGACGAACTGGAATATTACCTCAATATTTTTAAACAATATGGTGAAAACATTGTGATTGGAGTCACCCATATCGATGATGATATGAATAAGCCAACGCACCAATACCGTCAATGGTTGATGGAACGTAATCTAAATTTACCTGTATTTTTTATTGATGCACGCAAGAAAGCCGATGTGTTATTGCTCTTAGAAACCTTGATCACCACATTAGAAGTAAAATATTTATAGACTATTGAGATGTATTCGCTTACTGGAAGTGTATTCGGATACTCAAAATCACTATTTAAACCCGTTATTTAAGCAACGGGGAAATAAAACCGAATCCACTTGATAGCATAAACCAATAAAATCTTTAGCCTTATTACTGTTTGTAAGGTTACTGTTTATAAGATTGCATGAATTGTTGTTTGTGACTTACCTTGTGCTTTAGACTGATACATCAATAAATCTGCCTGATGCGTTGCATCATCGACATCGTCAGGTAATTCATTGTAAATACCAATCCCCATACTAAAATCAATACCGAATTTTTGTTTTAAGCCACTAAATAAAAAACTATTTCTAAGTCGTTTTGCGTAGTCCTCGATTCCTTTTAAATCAGTATCTTGTAAGATCACTACAAATTCATCACCGCCCATACGAGCAACCACATCAGAATGGCGCGTCGCCGCTTTCAGTACATGGGCGAACTCAACCAAAACATCATCACCTTTGCTATGTCCATAGGTATCATTTACAGCTTTAAAGCCATCTAAATCTATAATAGCGACGGCTAAAGTTTGTTCTTTTTTGCAATATCGCTTTTTTAATGCCTGATACTCTAAGTTAAAAGCGCGAGTATTATTCAGTGATGTCAAAGAATCTTTCATTGCCATTAAGGTCATTTCATTTAAATTATTTTTTATTCTCAGCAATAAAAAAGCCACCACACTAAAGAAGCCTAGCCTTACACAAGCATTCCAGAATGGGATAATCGAGTTTGTATACTGGTGCCCTGCACTATAGTCAGCATATAACCAAGTAATCCCCGATAAAATAACTGCAATCATCGCGATATGCTTATTGTCGTACCATGCAGCAATAGAAACAGGAATCAGATAAAACACAGCAAATGAGTATTCATAGCCTGTCGCCAGATCAATTACACCTAAAATAATGATAATTAAAAGTAAACTAATACGACGCACAACCATCGAACTCATCAACAGATACGTCTCCAATTGTTTAATCATTTAGACATCATCCCTAGTCCAATAGCAGTAAGCATTTACAACAGCTTGAATATAAAAACCCAAAACAGTAACACTTCAAAAACAAACTAAAGCTATGTTTTAATTAATTTTAATAATCGAATTCAGACTTTATTCAGTCACTTATAGTTAAAATATTCAATAAAGTAAAGTTTTGAGTATGATGATTTTGAACTTCTTATGGATAATTTCTTAATTGCTTTGTAGTTAAGTTAATTAGATCAAATAAAAGGAATTGTACAGTATAATTTTTATCGAATTTTTCAGGATGAGCGGGAAAACAACTCTGGTTTACTTCAACTATTAAAACTTTGTAAGTTTTAATCCTATTGCCTATAAACTTGTGATTTATAGCGTCCTAAGCCGAATCGAGACCTTTTGGGTAAGTACTACACTCACGTTGTACGTAACTGGTAGCAATCTACTCTTTTCGATCCCTTACATCCTTGAGATAAATATTAACGAAATCAGCTCGGGATTATTTTCCTAAGATAGATTAATTTTTTTGTTTTTTAGGAAAATTTTCCTTGGAAAGTCACTTAATAAAGAAAATTTTCCAAGAAAGTATATTTAATGATTTTTTATTGCATAAATTCTAAAAAAAATGCAAATTTAATTTATAAATTTGCATTTTAGTCACTCTATTTCAATTGGCACACGCTTCAATCTGCTGAGTTAAGATACATCTTTTAGTGAAGTGGCTTTACTATCACGCAAAATATCTTCCAAACCTTTGCTATCCTGATTTAAAAATGCGGTTAAACTTGCTTTTACCTGTTCAAGGGTACTGTGTTTGATTGCAAATACTTCTTTATTTTTCCGCGTCATCAAGCCAAATAATTCACGTTGTGGGAAAATCAATTTGATATTGCTTTCTATCTTAAATTCAAAATCTTCACTTTTCGCATAAGCATTTAATGTAATTTTTAAAAATGCTTCTGACGCTGGGTTCAACACTGTAAAAATAGTGTTTCGACCATCCAGTTGTAATTGTAAAACACGTTGACGGCGCCAACTGATACTTTCAAATTTAGCCAATATCTCAGCAATGTCTAAATCGCTCTCGTGCTCCATCTCACGCTCATTGGTGTGATTAGGATACTGAATTTGAATTTCAAACTTGTTCATTATTTTATAACGCATACCCTTAAAATCTATTTGTAGTTTAACAATACTCTTTAAAATTAATAGCGATTTAAACTAAATATTTATAAATTAATTATTGATTTTAAAGTAAAAATTGCACAATCACTCACTATATTCAACTTTTATATGCACTAGGTATATTTTACCTATTGGTCAAATAATCAAGCGCGCTTATTGCTTTTTTTACAGATCAATAAGGAAGCTCAAGCTTCCTTATTTTATATAGAAGATGTCAATCTCTAGTCGTTATGCCAAACGATGCTCTTGTAGCATTTTTTTATGCATCAATTGTCGATATTGTTCTGTCATATCGTCGATTTGACCGTTTAGAAATAAGTTTAGCTGTTCTGAAACTTGTGATTGGTTTAAGTTTTTATACACCACATCATATTTCTTTTTACGTGTTAAAAGCCCAAGAAACTCTTTACTTTCAACAACCAGTTGGATATTGCTGTCGATCTGAAAAACAGGATCAGCTTTACTCGAGTGTGTATTTAACTGGATATGTAAATAAAGTTCTGTCTCAGTGTCTTGTACAGCAAAGGAGATATCAGAATTTTCAACTTGTCCCTGTGTCAGGAATAAACGACGCCAATTAATTGCATAAAATTTTGCACGAATTTGCTCAATGTCCTCCGCCTCAAATGACACGATATCTTGTGCAGGCAAATTGATCTCAACCTCGAACTTTCTCATTGTTCTCACCTATCCATGTGATGTTTATATTATGAGCTATTAATACCACTTATATCTTTGTTTTAAAACAATTATTTATGTTAAATCATTAAAATTTATTACTTTTTATCAAACACGCATCACAAAAATAAGATTATTTATTGATGAAGTTTTTATTAATTTTTCTATTTTTATATCAACCAGTAAAAAGTATCAGCATAACTGCCAAATTATTTTAAAAGATAAGTCAGCGTAAGACCTCAATATGACTTAAATTAATTGATGTCTAAATAGACATCAATTGAATAGATATACGTTCTAGCCTTTTTAATATTATGCTGTTCCACCACATAAAGATGGAACAGCAGGTAAAATTGGTGATGGTTAGCTTCTTAACAACAGCAAACACATCCCTTAATTTTTTCACGAGGCCAATTCATCTTTGCTCGTTTAATTGCCAACTCACTTGTCGCAAAAAAGCCCAGTAGATTTTGATTTTCCGCCTTAGGTAAATGCTCACAAGCTTTACTTGCATTGTGTACCTCATATGCACCATTGGCTTGCGCATTTACATTGATAATAAATTTGTCCATCATAAAAGTTTCCCCCAATACTCTTAAAAAGGCCTTGAGATTAAATCCATAAAAACGATGTTTTTACTAATCCCATAATAAAAGTATGCCTTTATGGTGCAAAAATCAATCTCTCTTTTAGCTATTAAAAACATTTATAATTTCAAATTGTAAATATAAAACACTACCTTATTACGGGTTTTAGTTTTACCAAAGATGATGAATAATTATAAATTATAAAAATGCATGTTTCCCTACTGGCTTAAATTTTAAGTGATGCAACATTAGAATATTTTGTGTGTTGCTTTTACGTTCTTATTTCTTTTCATTCCACAATTAATATTAATTTTCTTTTCTATTTGGAGTGAATCTATTTTTTGCGTAATAAATTCTATGACTTCTATTGCATAAGGACTTAATTCTATACGTTTCCCTAAACCAATAAAGCTAAAAAATGAACTCAATGATTGAAAAATAGATCCCTTTTTATTATTTGAATCCTCTGATGATAGCTCTACAGCCAACGTTGAAAACACAAATCTTTTTGAAAGCCCATGAAATACAACTGTTCCATAACCATCTAATTCTATTAATGTAATTTCATTCCACTTTATAACAAAATGGTTCTTTTTGTCCTTATATTGCACACCATCTTCATCAATTCGATAAGTTCCAATACTGGATTTATTCAAATACCAAGCACCTAGAAAAAAGAATACTGTCACAACAAGCTCAAAAATTAAAAAAAATGAATTATCTTGAATATATTCTATTAAGCTCATCCCCCTCTCCATCTTGCCGATATGCCATAAACCCTATAAAAATAAGCATTAGACCCATTAAGGTAGCTGCAATACTTATACCTTTATATAAAGAAGTTGCTTGCGGAATATAGTATATTTTAGCCATATCTAATTATCTCTATTAACAACTATTTTTTCTAAAAAATAATTATATTAATCCGTTATAAAGTTTTCTCTTTTTTTCTTCATTACCCAACGCACTAAAATAATCATCAAGATAATACCAACAATCACCACCAATACAGGAACAATAAGTGATAATACCGATACCACGATTGCCCCAATCCACTCACCTGTAGACACCAAAGGATTGGCTATTCCACCTGTCGTTGCAGTAGATACACCACGAACTGCAACCGTTCCCATTTGTACAGCTGTTGCTGTACCACCACCAACGATAATCGCAGCCGCCCAACTTGCAAACTGTGACATTTCACCTGTACTGACCGCCATGGTGGTTAATGTTCCAGCTACCATCGCTGCTGGCGTGGCAATAGTATCTAAAGCATTGTCGACCCAAGGAATATAGTACGCGCCAATTTCACAAATAGTCGCGACAGCTAAACCAATACATACCGATGGTATCGCTAACCACTCAAAACCTTTCATTGGCTCAAACCAGCCCATCAGTGATGCAACACTCATCACCAATAACGGTACAAATACACGAAAACCGCAGGCGGCACTTAAACCAATGCCAATACATAAACTCAGGATTGTTTCCATAATGATTTATCTGCCTTTTTCTCGTTATCTTTTGAACTATTATTAAATTAACAAAAAGCCCTATCACTGGATAGGGCTTTTGCTTAAAACAGGGAGTATCTGTTTTATCTGTGCGGCTTAGCAATCTTATTTTTTAAATTGATTGCCAAGGCATTTGGTACACTGGGGTAAACGATCTGTACCAATTTCTAAGTAAGTGCGATGTCCGCATTGGACACAAAAATAGAAGCCTGTTCCGGGTTTTTCGCCAGCAGTAACCATTTTTGTTCTCCATAGGTTTTAGAAATGGTGAATAAAGTATAACCATATTTTGATGTATGTCTACTGTCTATTTCCAAAAATGATGGTGTCATTTTTGCAAAAAATACATCTTATGGAAAATATATAAAATTTACAATGTATTAGCCCTAATCGTAGAATTACGATATGCCCGCACTTAAAATTTTTCCGTTTCTAACCATAAAATTTATAACAAAAAATTAAATACAGTTATGGTTGACAAAATATTTCAGGCGTAATATTGAGCTCTTTGGCAGCATGCACTAGAGAAGATAGAATCCAAAATATCTGAGGAATTTGTCCAGCAACTTTTTCCCCTCTTTTTAATTTCTCAAACTCGGGTATTAATTTTGATTTTGACAAAAATGAGCAACAAATTACGCATTTACGCACGATATATGGCTCCTTATATAAGTCATTTAAAAAGTTATTTAAATTAGATAATTGGCCTTTCCTACATCTTGGTATATTTGATACAACATTTTGACCTTTGTATACTTCAGTAAATTTTGTTTGAATTTTCTTATTTATTTGTTGATCTGTGAACCATAAATAACCTAAATTTTTAATTGCTTGACCTACCACTTCATGCAAATAACTAGCTGAATTTGAAACATTTTTATGCTTTGAATGTATAAATTCAATAGTTTTTTTATCCTTATCTAAAACTATATGATCACACCATTCGACTCCTAAATCATCACAAAGGATATAATCTGCACTACTGTACATATTTTCAACTTTTTTAAAGAGCGATGTATCCACAAAATCGGTGTAGCTTTCATCAAGATCACCTTTCTCGGAGGAAACCGATGTTAATTCATTCTTGATTATTAGAATATCTAACAAGCTATCAATTTGATTAATACCTGAAGTATCCTTATAGCCTCTTCCACGCGAATACATGAATTGAAAATCATCAAAACAAATGCTATAGCTTTTTTTTGTATTAATAATTTGAAGCAAAGACCTTTCAATACCAGAATGGTCTATTACAAAAAACTTTTTTAGAAATTGTGAATCAAGTGTAAAAGATTTATTATTTTTTTTAATTAATTCAAAAGAAAACCCTTCTAAATTCAAACTATCATCAATTGAGTAAGTTTTTGATAAAAAGT
>Ga0157371_10005291_pt1 | contig 10935 bp, 8 predicted proteins | sample C45metaG_FD_113462 | JGI IMG/M metagenome (GOLD analysis project Ga0157371, IMG submission 113462) | Corn rhizosphere microbial communities from Kellogg Biological Station, Michigan, USA - C4-5 metaG | ecosystem: Host-associated > Plants > Roots > Rhizosphere > Soil | place: USA: Michigan... | reverse complement strand
TCATATTCAGGCCCAATGATTTTTTTTCCCAGACGATGCGCTTGTTTTCCAATAACTGCGTCACCGTCCAAATAGCGGGGGAAAGTTTTGGTTGCCGAACCTTTATTTTCGAGCGAATTTCGAGGTCGCCCCCCTCCAGGATTACGATGTCTAGGATCGATTTTGTCCACGTATTCCAATGGGAAACATCGGTCAAAATTCTGAATATTTGATCTGGCGTACATCTTATTGATGAACTTCGTTCCAGAATATATTTATTGCCCATCTGTTGTGTCCTCGGGAAAGTTTTCGATATATTAAAGTTACATGAGTTGGGTTGATCTCCGACTCCATATTTTTTAATTTTTGAGAATGTTCATCCGGATTTAGATTTGTAATCTAAAAACCGACAAACGTCGCTATTGAGCAATGCTAGCAGGATTAACGACTTTTCCTTTATTAATAACGAGGTTGATTTTTGTAAGGTTATTAAGGTCTTCAACGGGGTCGGCATTGAGTAAAACCAGGTCGGCTTTTTTACCAACTGTGATGTTGCCAAAATTATTGTCCTTCGCTAATATTTTAGACGGATTGATCGTCGCAGATTCTATAATCTCCCAGTTGCTGAGCCCGCTTTGCTTCATTGCCAACAGTTCATCAAAAAAGGAAGAAGCGTGTTGGGTTCCTATGTTTCCTGCGTCTGTTCCTGCCACGATAGTTACGCCACCATCAACCATCCTTTTAAGATTCACCATTCTTACGGAATCTTCGTGCGACAACATGGCTTTGATTACAGGGCTGTTAAACCTTTTTTTGTACATGCCAGCGAGCGTCGAATCCGGCAGGCGTTTAAGATCATTGATGGAATTAAGTTGCCCCGGATCAGAAATAGCCTTGTCCCAGGCTGAATAATTCATATTCTGGGCAAAGGTTTTAAAATAACCATCTTCCACGATAAGCGTTGGACAGTCTATCACGTTGTGTGATTTTAAAAGTTTGACAAAATCATCAGACACTACTTCATCGTCCACTCCATGCACCAGGTAATCACAACCACTTTCCACGGCAAGTTGGGCAGTAATTCTTTGCGTTGCATGCACGGCAACTTTCAGGTGATGTTTATGAGCCTCATCAATAATGGCTTTTGCCACGGGTTCAAATTGCCGCGCGCTCGATTCTATGCTGTCTTTATTTGAGTTAACGATATACCAGATCTTTATAAAGTCAGGATGATAGGGCAACTCTGCCTGCACGCCTTTGATTCCGTCTTCCGGAGTGTGCACCAAAATAAAAGGTTCTTCATTCCCAATGTTTTTATAAACCGGCGGCTCATATGACGTGAGCAAAGGCCCTGTCATAAATATGTGCGGCGCATAACTTTTATTTTCAAACGAATCCCGCTGCTGCAAAAAATGAAAATTACTTCCCACGTCAAATACAGACGTGATGCCTGCTTTTATATACCTGCGCAACAACTCTTCCATGTTGTCATGTACCCAATCGATTTCCTTTTCATATGGGTGATACTTACGAAGATCAATAGCGTCGGGTCTTGTGTACAGACCACCACTCTGAAAAAAATGCACATGCGCATCCGTCATGCCAGGCATCAGGTATTTTCCTGTGCCATCAATAACGGTAACGCCCCGCGGTATTTTTATTTTTTTTGAAGACTGAATATTTGAAATTATGCCATCTTTTACCATCACCGTTTGTGCTGGAACCACCTGCCGGTTTACCACATCCACAATGTTTACATTGGTAACATACAGTTGGCAAATAGCCGGTAAAGCAAAGCAAGTAAGAACGGTAAACAAGAAGATTTTTAATTTTAGCATAAGTAAGTTTGATAACAAGTGAAGTAAATTTGAAGGAGTAAATTACAACAATTTATTATAAGATATTTTAGAAGGGTTGTATGGGATTAACTATTGACAAAGAGGAAAATAAAAACCAGCAGATCACTTTTGAATAAGTTTGACTAATTCCTATCTTCAACAATAATTTCTTATGGCTGTTATCATTGATTACGAAGACCAGTATTTGCATGACTTTCAACGATTAAATCTTGAGTGGCTGGAGAAGTTTAACCTGCTTGAATCGCACGACCTGGAAGTATTAAATCATCCGCGGGAGAATGTAATTGACAAAGGAGGTTTCATTTTTATTTTAAAAGAAGATGATGAGGTCATCGGTACTGCGGGTATTTTTAAATTGAACGATCACGAATTTGAGCTGATAAAAATGTTTGTTGCGCCGCAATATCGCGGCAGGAAATATGGCGATAAGCTGTTGGCAAAATGTATTGCCAAAGCAAGAGAAGTGAAGGCTTCAAAAATCATCTTATTTTCCAATAGTCAACTGCACAGCGCTATCCGGCTGTATGAAAAATTCGGGTTTAAACATGTAGCGGTGATTGATGCACCTTTTGTAACTGCAGACATCAAAATGGAGTTGGATTTGAAGTGAAAAGTTCTATTCCTTACTCATACCATGATCTCAATATAATTTCCCTCGGGGTCTAGCACTACGCTTTCATAGTATCTGTCGCCGGTGATTCTCGGTTTACTTTCTATTGTGTAATTATCGCGGCGCAATCTCTCCGTCAGTTTATTCACCGCTTCTTCACTGCCAACGGAAATGGCAAAGTGTGCTATTCCTTTCATTAACCCGCGCTTCCCGGGCTCGCCGGTAATGTCTTTGCAGCTCATCAACTCAAGACGTGTTTTGCCATCACCAAATGCCAGGAAGTAAGAAGAATAACCTTTCTTTTCATTGGTATATTTTTCACCGCTGGTAAAATCAAAATACGTTTGATAAAATTCTCTCATCAGTTCCAGGTCGTCAACCCACATTGCCAAGTGTTCGATTTTCATAAACGCGGTTTTAGTTGCTTTAAATGAATCACGATTTATTCTTTTTTCAAGTGGTTTACTAACGTTGATGGTTAAACGCAGTTATTTCAGTAAACCAACAAATTCGTTTAATTTTTGTTTTACTCTTTCCGGTTGCAAACATACAGACAGATATTTATTCGTTGCAGAGATTTGCGGCGGCAACTCCCGCGTTCATATAACTAATGTTCTATTGAATCGCCTAGTGCACCTCAATAAATTTGCTTCAGTAATAAACCTTAAACCGATAAACGATGACAGCAACTGAACAAATAATTCCTGTAACAGGAGAAGATTCAGGAATCATTATCAAAAATTTTCGCCGTCCGTCCACCGACGTTATTGAGCGGCTTTCAAAACTTCCCATCGCCAATATTTCTGATGCAATGAACAAACACGGCGTAATGAACTATGAAATACGGCCTGTATGGCCCGGTTCCCAATTTTGTGGCCCGGCGCTCACCTGCGGAAGCCTCGATCTTACCGTAAAGATCTATGCGCTTTCTTTAATTAAACCCGGAGATGTGTTTGTACAGGCTTCCGGTGGGGTTCATGAATATGCGTGTTTTGGAGAATTGGGTTCTACAGGTGTGAAGAGCCGCGGTGGCGTTGGAGCGATTGTTGACGGTGCAGTGCGCGACATTAATGGCATTCACGAAGTGGGATTACCTGTTTTTGCCCGCTCGGTTACTCCACGCAATTATCATTATCCTTTTGGCCAGCCTTATGGTTCTGTAAACAGGCCTGTTGTCTGCGCCGGTGTTTTGGTAAATCCGGGTGATGTGATCGTTGCCAGTGATGAGGGTGTGGTAGTAGTGCCTGTGGCAATGGCCGAAAAAGTGGCGACTGCTGCAGAAGAAATCCAGGCAGGAGAAAACCAAAGACGCGAAGGTATAAGATCAGGGAAGATCCCGTATCATCAATTGGAAGAACAATTGAAAGCCGCCGGTTTTACTATAAGGTAGGTCTAAGGGACTACGAAACGGTTGCGGCGTTTAGATGAGAAGTAATGAACGGTCACAGGTCGGGAGACCTGTGCAAGAACAGAGAATGAATCTTTTTTACAAGTGGTTAAACTAAAAAGGAATTCTTGTTTTTTGTTCTTTTACTGTTGGATAACGTTAATCGTCCTGAGTTGCAATCTGTTTCAACCTCAGGACAGCAGTTCTCTTTTGTCACTGACATTCAAAGTATAGCAGGAAATTCTTATCTTTAATAAATGATCAAAACAACCGCGATAAGTTTAGCATTTCTATCTATATTTCTTTTTAATCAATCTTACGGTCAGTACACAAACATTACACTAAAAGTAACAGACTCTTTAAGAAGACCTATTATATTTTTCGAACCGATTAATGGGCATGCTAACAGATATGTTCCTTCCTATACAATAAAAAATACTGATGCTAAACGACTAGTTGTCGAAAGGAAAATTAAAATTAAGGAGCCGGTTGCAATTGAGATTCGTTTTGGATTTGAACCTTTGTGGTTATACCTCGAACCGAATCAAAAAATCTATATTAACATCAACCTTAATCATTTTACATCTAACAGTACAAATGGGGGTTTAAAAATTTCGGGTCAAAATTCAAAGGGAAACGAATATTTCAATGAATTTAATTTTTTGCCGGGCAGAAAATTTAAGCTAATAGATAACATCATTTCAAATTGTGAAACTGGAAATGCTCAACAAGAGATCAAGTGTTTTCAACAAAAAGTGGACTCATCCCTTCAATTTCTAAAAACCTTAAAAGATAAAAAATTAATCACTTCAAGTTTTTATCAACTTATAACCAATGACCTCAAATTGGCCTATGTAAGTGAGTTTGGTGTTGAATTATTACGGTCCAAATTAGGAAAAAAAGAGGGCTACAAAATCATGGATTCCTTATATCAGATATATAATCCCCAAAATAAGCAAAACTTACAAGGATTTTTTAACAACACGTATTATTACCGGTATGGAATATATGAAAATACTAAATCTTACAACTCGGCTCTATTGCAAAGAGACACTATTCTTCAGATAAATAATAAGGGTTACAAAGTTTTAAAAAATTTTATTCCGTTTATTTATTTAAAGGGTGAGATAATGAAATTTGAATGGGGAATGGCACTTTACCAATACAAAACTTTTTTTCCTGAAAAATTTCAGATCAACGACCTTGACTATTATTCAGCAAGATTCCCTGATTCATGGTTGTACCATCATGTTACTCTAAAGCCTCAAAAAAACAAGATCACACCTTCGGATATTGCCTCAAAAATTGATTCTACAAAAATTAGAATTTTAGATGCAGACAGTCTCAAATCATTCAGCGGGGTGATTAATCGGTTTTTTAGAAATGAAGTGGTGTACGTAGATTTCTGGGCAACCTGGTGTTTGCCTTGTAAGGAAGAGTTTAGCTTTAATAAATTTGTGGATAGTTTTTGTATCAAACATCATATTGAGCGATTATATGTCTCCTTTGATTTACCTTCTGCTAAACAAAATGTTTTAAAAAACATCTATTCTTTTAGACTTTATGGCAAACATTTACTTTTAAATAAACAAATCTTTGATGACATTATTGAGAAGATTTATAATGGTGACAGCAGGTACAGTATTCCAAGATACTTGATCATTGATAACAACAAATTAGTTGAGATAAACGCAAAAAGACCGAGTTCCGGAAAAGCATTGTTTAATCAATTAAAAATATATATTGATAAATAAACAGAACAACGCAGGATTCGTGCAAATCAGTAAGACTTCTTCTACTGCCAACCAATCTTTATTACACTAATAAAAAAATATGAATAGAAAGTTTATTTTAATCTTCATAGGCTTTTTTCTATTCCTGGAAATGAAGGGCCAGAGCATAAAGAAAATAAAAGTGCCAATGTCTTTAGTGACAAAAAAAATTCCTTTTGCTTTATCAGGTGCATGTATGACCAGGATTTATAATGGTAGTAGAAATAAGTTTAAGGGAATTCCTGATTTTTTAACAACAAAAAACAGTATTATTAAAACAATTTATTTTGGGTGGAACAGTCCTTTAAATAATATGTTTTATTTACTTATTGGGAGTAAAGACGACAATAACCGTATTTGTATTATTGATACCAATAAGGACTTGGATTTTTCTGATGATTACCAATATTCTTACAACGAAAATGTTCTCAAAAATGATATACTAATGCCCGCGCAACCGCTGCGATTCAGATATTCATATGAAAATCACGATATTGAAAGATCACTTTATTTAACACCTGATTTTCATCCGGGAAACTTCAAATATACAAGCACTATTGAGCAAAAATATTTTGTTGTATTGAATTTGTCTGAGTGCAGAATGGGATCTTTTAATGTTGAAGGTGAAAAGTATACACTCGCTGCCGCTATGCCCACACCCAGAGTTACCTACGACAGCCAAACAGTTTTTTCAATCATAAATTCAGAAGGAAAGTTTCCTTCATCCACAAATAAATTAGGGTTCTATAAAATAAATGAACCTTTTGTAGCAGGAAAATCAAAGTTTAAAGTAAATAATATAGCTCCCTCAGGAGATTCTGTGTATTTAGAATATATAGGATCACGTAGTCTGAAAGAAATAGGGTATCAAAATGGATTTTATGCGCCTGATATTACAAGTACTACTCTTGGAGGAAAGGAATTCAGTTCATACCATTATCAAGGGAAATTTGTTTTAATTGATTTTTGGGGGACGTGGTGTAAACCGTGTATTGCTCTTATACCTGAGCTTCGCAAGCTTCATAACAAATACAAGAAATTGGTTTTAGTGAGTGTTGCTTGTGAGGATAAGGGGCAGGATGTAGTAAAATCAGCAGTAAAGAAATTGAACATGAATTGGATCAACTTGTATGAACCATTCTCTGGAAGTGAACCTCTTATCAAAGCATTCGAGGTTAATACCTTTCCTACTACTATTTTGATTGATCCAACCGGAAAGATAGTGTTTAGAGGTCACACTGAAGATTTCGAAAAGCTGGTAAAGTTGTTGAAGGAAGATATGGATTAATTTAAATTCAAAGGAGCTTATTTAAAAGTAAGTCTAAGAATGTGGTTCGTGAGAAATAAAATCCAAAAAACGGTTCAGACAAAATAATCCATTTCTAACTTTATCCTCCTAAATTAGCATCTCACAATTACATTCATATGTACAAAATGGAACAAACGTGGCGATGGTATGGGCCCGATGATCCGGTAAGTCTTCAGGATGTAAAGCAAGCGGGCGCAACCGGCGTGGTTACTGCGTTACATCACATTCCCCATGGCGAAGTGTGGACTAAAGAAGAGATCAATAAACGAAAAGCTCAATTGGAAAAAGAAGTTTTGCGATGGTCTGTTGTTGAAAGTATCACTGTTCATGAAAGCATCAAAACAAGAACGGGCAACTACAAAGATTATATCGAAAAATACAAATCTTCTATTCGCAATGTAGCTGCTGCAGGAATTCCTGTGATCACTTACAACTTCATGCCGGTGAATGACTGGACGCGCACTTCACTTAGTTATAAAATGCCCGACGGATCGCTGGCGCTTTATTTTAATTGGGTTGACCTGGCAGTTTTTGATTTGTATATTTTAAAAAGAAAAGGAGCTGAACTTTCTTATCCGAAAAATATTTTGCAGCAATCAGAAGAAAGATTTAAAGGATATTCTGAAGAACAATTAAATGCTTTGGCAGATGTGGTGATGGCAGGAATTCCCGGTGAGAAAAAAGGTTCGACACAAGAGATGTTGAACAAACTGGAATTGTATAAAGACATTGACAGAAATGCTTTGCAGGAAAATCTCTGTTATTTTCAAAAGGAAATAAGCGAAGCTGCAGAAGAGGCTGGTGTTAAGCTAGCCATTCATCCTGATGATCCGCCTTTTCCGATTTTAGGTTTGCCACGTGTAGTAAGTTCAGCAGAAGATTTTGATTACTTTCTGAACAAAGTCGATAATAGTTCCAACGGTGTTTGCTTTTGCACCGGCTCACTTGGCGCTTCTGCAAAAAATAATCTTCCTGAAATGGTTAAATCCATCGGTGGTAAAATTCATTTTGTTCATTTAAGAAATGTGACCAAAGATGAAGAAGGCAATTTTTATGAAGCGGATCATTTGGGCGGCGATAATGATATGGTCGCAATCGTAAAAGAAATATTGAAACTGCAGAAGGAATATAAAAAATCATTACCTTTTAGGCCCGATCACGGCCACCAGATGCTTGATGATTTGAAAAAGAAAACCAATCCCGGGTACTCGGCGATTGGCAGATTGCGTGGGCTTGCAGAAATGAGAGGATTGGAATTGGGACTGCTTGATTCAATTTAGGAAATTCAATTTTTTCAATAAAAGTTCATTTACTAAAACAATTCTATGCAAAGACGTCAATTCATTAAAAACAGTGCCGTTGCAGGCGTGGGTATCAGCCTTACCGGTTTACAACTTTCTTCTTTTGCCCGCAAGAGTGCCGCCGATAAAGTGCGTGTAGCCGTAATCGGTACTAACGGTCGTGGCCTTGCTCACATTGAAGCCTACCATACCATTCCCAATGTGGAGATCGCTTACATCTGCGATGTAGAACAAAACGCACTTGCGAAAGGCATTAATCTTGCGGAAAAATTGTATGGTAAAAGACCAAAACCGATCCAGGATTTCAGGACAATTTTGGATGATAAAGACCTTGATGCTGTGTCTATTGCGACGCCGGATCACTGGCACACGCCGGCAGCGATACTTGCATTATCGGCAGGCAAACAGGTTTATGTTGAAAAGCCCTGCGGCCATAATCCTGAAGAAGGGGAAATGTTGGTGGCTGCACAAAAGAAATACAATCATCTCGTTCAAATGGGCAACCAGCGCCGCTCCTGGCCAAATATTAATGAGGCAATGAAATTAATTCACGACGGCATTATTGGTGACGTATATTATGCGAAAGGCTGGTATGCCAATAATCGGGGATCTATTGGTCATGGTAAAGTGGTGGCTGTTCCTCCAAACCTCGATTGGCAATTGTGGCAGGGGCCTGCGCCACGTGAAGATTATCGCGATAATTTGGTTCACTACAACTGGCACTGGTTCTGGAATTGGGGAACAGGAGAATCGTGCAACAACGGCACTCATGAAATTGATTGTATGCGCTGGGCCTTGGGTGTAAATTATCCATCCAAAGTGGTTTCAGGCGGCGGCCGTTATGCTTATGATGATGACTGGCAAACGACCGACACGCAAATGATCACTTTTGAATTTCCCGAAAAGAAAGCCATAAGCTGGGAGGGAAGAAGTTGCAATAATTATCCGGAAGCAGGAGGCGGAAGAGGGTTTAAGATTTACGGTAAAAACGGTACGCTGGAAAACAGCGGCAACGATGATTATAAAATTTTTGATAAGGACAACAAACTGATCAGGGAAAGTAAGAAAGAAGAAAAGTCCGATGTGATTAACACGACAGGACCTGGTGTCCAATTGGATGCTTACCATTTTCAAAATTTTATTGATGCAGTGAGGGAAGGAAAGCCTTTGAATTCGCCGATAACTGAAGGGCATAAAAGTGTATTGTTGTGCCATCTTGGAAATATTGCTCAACGAGTAAGCCGGGAGCTACATTGCGATGCAGCGAGTGGAGGAAAGATATTACATGATAAAGAAGCGCAGGCACTGTGGAGCCGCGACTATGAAAAAGGCTGGAGGCCGGATATTCAAATAGGTTAACCATAAAATCACACGATAAAGAATTCTGATATGAGATTAAAACTTTTTGTTGCTGCACTGGCATTGTTGTCACTTTCGGCTTGTAGTTCATCCTCCTCTTCTACGAAAGAAGAAGCTTCCGTTGATCTTTTTAATGGTAAAAATCTTGACGGCTGGCACCAACTTAATGGTAAAGCAAAATATGCTGTTGAAAACGGCGAAATTGTTGGGACCACCGTTGCCAACACGCCCAATTCTTTTTTGGCTACCGACAAAGAATATGGAGATTTTATTTTGGACCTTGATCTGAAAGTCGATACTGCGATGAATTCGGGAATCCAGATCAGGAGCGAAAGTTCGCCTGATTTTAACAATGGCCGTGTTCATGGTTACCAGGTTGAAGTGGATCCATCTTCAAGAGCGTGGAGCGGCGGTATTTATGACGAAGCAAGAAGAGGCTGGCTGTATCCTTTGACCTTAAATCCGGGCGCTCAAACTGCTTTCAAAAATGGCGATTGGAATCATTATCATATTGAGTGTATCGGCAATAATATCCGTACATGGTTGAACGGAGTTCCCGCTGCTAATTTGGTTGACAGCATGACGCACAAAGGCTTTATCGCCTTACAGGTGCACCAGGTTCCTGATGAGGCGCATGCAGGTGAAGAGGTGCATTGGAAAAATATAAAAATTAAAACTGACGATTTGCAACCAAGTCCGCCCGACAGCATTTTTGTTGTCAATCTAATTCCAAATACTTTATCAGAACAGGAAAAGAAAAACGGCGTTCAACTTCTCTGGGACGGAAAAACAACCAATGGCTGGAGAGGAATTAATAAAGATCATTTTCCTGATTCAGGATGGGTAATAAACGATGGGGTACTCACCGTTCTTCCTTCAAATGGCCAGCAGGAAGGGCTTGGCGGTGATATTATTACTGATAAAGAATATGGTGCTTATGATCTTCAGTTTGATTTTAAACTGACACCTGCCGCCAACAGCGGCGTAAAATATTTTGTAAAAGAAAGTTATGATACGCACGGCATGTCCGGCATTGGCCTGGAATACCAGGTGCTCGATGATTCGCTTCATCCAGATGCAAAGCTGGGGCGCAATGGCGACAGAACCTGCTCTTCTTTGTATGATTTGATTCCGCGCAAAAATATTCCTGCAGCTTTGAAACCGGTTGGCGAATGGAACCGGGGAAGAATTGTGGTACGCCCTGACAATCATGTTGAGCATTGGCTCAATGGTTACAAAATGCTGGAGTATGATCGTAATTCAAAAGAATTTGACAGCCTTATCGCGATCAGCAAATACAAAAACTGGAAAAATTTCGGCCACTGGGATAAAGGATATATTCTCTTGCAGGATCATGGC
>Ga0157371_10005289_pt1 | contig 10936 bp, 7 predicted proteins | sample C45metaG_FD_113462 | JGI IMG/M metagenome (GOLD analysis project Ga0157371, IMG submission 113462) | Corn rhizosphere microbial communities from Kellogg Biological Station, Michigan, USA - C4-5 metaG | ecosystem: Host-associated > Plants > Roots > Rhizosphere > Soil | place: USA: Michigan... | reverse complement strand
TTTAAATGCACAACAATTATATATGCCGCGCAACATTAAACTGGCTTATAAAAACGGAACCCGCTCACTGCAAGGGCCTCCGGCGAAAAATTACTGGCAGAATGAAGGGAAATATGACATTAACGAAACCGTAACTCCTGCAACAAAGGTGGTGTCCGGCCAGGAGAATATTGTCTATTCAAACAACAGTCCCGATACACTAACGGTTTTGGTTATACGCTTTGTAAACAATGTACATAAACCAACCTCGCCGCGCGGAGGACAAATGAGTGAAGATTTTTTTACTACCGGGTTAGACATTACTTCTTTTTCGGTCAATAAAGAAGACTATCAGGTTGATAGTAAAAACTGGGGAACTGTCGGTGTGGTAAAATTGAAAGAACCATTGCTGCCACATTCTTCAGCAAATGTGTCTATCGCCTGGAACTATCCTTTATCTAAACAGGACGGGCGCGAAGGACAAATTGATAGCACTACTTTTTACGTCGCTTACAGTTATCCCCGCATTTCTGTCTATGATGACTATAACGGTTGGGATGTGTTGCCACATACGCTGCGGCAGGAATTTTACAATGATTTCAATGATTATAAGCTTTCTGTAAAAGTGCCAAAGAATTTTGTGGTGTGGGCAACCGGCGATCTTCAAAATCCGGATGAAGTTTTACAGCCAACTTTTGCAAAGCGCCTCAAAGATTCTTATACTTCTGACAAGGTTATACATATTGCCGATTTCAAGGAAATGCAGGATGGAAAAGTAACACAGCAGAATGACTGGAACATTTGGAAGTTCAGTGCCAGCCACATTACCGATGTATGTTATGCGGTAAGTGATCATTATGTTTGGGATGCCGCAAGCGCTGTAGTCGATCCAAAAACCAATCGTCGTTCAAGTGTGCAGGCGGCTTACAATGACACCGCTAAAGATTTTCATCATTCAGTTGAGTGGGCACAAAATTCTTTGAGATTTTTTTCAACCCAATGGCCCGGCGTTCCTTATCCTTTTCCAAAGATGACCGCATTCCAGGGACATGCAGATATGGAATATCCAATGATGGTGAATGATGCAACAGTAAGCGCTAATGGCCGTTTCGGAAATGCAGGTTTTAAATTTGCAGAAATGGTGCAGGACCATGAAATAGCACACACTTATTTTCCATTTTACATGGGCATCAATGAGAAAAGATATGCGTTTATGGATGAGGGTTGGGCTACCACATATGAATATCTCATCGGCCTGGAAGAAAACGGCAAAGCCTATTCCGATTCCGCTTATAAAAGATTCCGGATAGAGCGTTATATTAATGATCCTTCTACAGACGAAGACCAACCAATCATTACCATGTCAAACCAGGAATCGGGTGCAGGTTACGGAAATAATTCATATGGAAAAGCTTCTTTGAGTTATCTGGCTTTAAAAGATTATTTGGGCGATTCAACTTTCAAAAAAGCATTACACTTTTACATGGATGCATGGCATGGGAAACACCCGATTCCCTGGGATTATTTTAATTGCATGAGCACCGGTTCCCGGCAAAATTTAGACTGGTTTTTCAACAACTGGTTTTTTACCAACAATTATATTGATTTAAAAATTGATACGCTAAAAAAAGGAAATGGATTCTATACGATCAATGTGAAAAATGTTGGAGGTTTTGCTATTCCTTTTGATCTAAAAATTAGCTATGCAGATGGCGAAACAGCCAACATGCACGAAACACCGGCTGTTTGGAAGAAAAATCAAAAAGAACAGGTTTTTAAAATTTCAACCAATAAGATTATAAAATCAGTAGCAGTGGACGGAGGTATTTTTATGGATTACACCCCTGCAGACGATGTTTGGAAACAATGATTTAAAAGATTTAAAAACGAAAAACAGGCGTGCAATAAGTGTGCGCCTGTTTTGTTTTTGCAAAATAAAAATCTCTCAAATTTATAGTTTTACTCAATTAGGATGGTTCTTTACTTTTATTCCGTCATTGAAAACATTTTAAGATATAAACCGGTTCTTCAAATAAATTTAATCTTATAGATGAATTTTTGAATTATCTGCATTAACTTCGCCTTCTTATAAAAAATGAAACAACACGTTACTTATATTACGTCTTCCTGCATTGCAACTATTTGCATTCCTGCAACTACTACAACCCGCTAAGGGTTGTACGTTTCTATATCATCCATTGGGCTTTCGCTGCACACCTCCGGGAAAAATAATTCAAAACAAAAATTTAATCGTTAGAAAAATATGCGTGTTTTAAAATTTGGCGGCTCATCGGTAGCCAGCGCTGAAAATATAAATAAGATCGTTTCCATTTTAGAAGATCGTGTAAAAAAAGAGAAATTAATTGTGGTCGTCTCAGCTTTGGGGGGAACAACGGATGCTCTTCTAAACAGCGTGGTTCTTGCTTCCTTAGGCGATGAAAATTATAAGGAAGAGTTGCAGAAAATTGAAAACCGCCACCTGGAAATGACGAAGCAATTAATGCCGGTTGCACAGCAAAGCCGTGTGTTGAGCATGGTAAAACAACATTGCAACGAGATTGAAGACATTTGTAACGGTGTGTTTTTGTTGCAAGAACTTACTTCGCGCACCAAGGACAGGATTATGAGTTATGGAGAACTGTTATCATCTCAAATTATTGCTGCTAAATTTCAATCGATCGGGTTTAAAAATAAATGGATCGATGCAAGGAAAATAATTATTACGAATTCGAATTTTGAAAACGCCGTTGTTAATTTTGATGATTCCAATCCAAAAATTCATTCCAGTTTTCATGACGCGGAAGAATCGTTTTTTATTGTTCCGGGATTTATTTCTTCAGATAAAAACGGCATCACGACTACATTAGGAAGATGCGGATCTGATTATACAGCATCGATTATTGCCGCAGCAGTTGACGCAACAGCACTTGAAATCTGGACTGACGTAAGTGGCATGATGACTGCTGATCCGCGCCTTGTTTCCAATGCCAAAATAATTCCGAAAGTGTTGTATCGTGAAGCAATGGAACTTTCGCATTTTGGTGCCAAAGTGGTTTATCCGCCAACTATCCAGCCTGTTATGAGAAAGAACATTCCTGTTTGGGTGAAAAGCACATTTTCTCCTGAACAACACGGTACGTTGATTGAAAACGAAAATACCTCTTCAAAAAAGAATGAAAGTAGTGTTCGCGGAATTTCAAGCATCAATAAGATTGCACTGTTAAGCCTGGAAGGAAGCGGAATGGCCGGTGTGCCCGGCTTTTCCAAAAGATTGTTTGAAACGTTAGCAAACGAACAAATAAATGTTATTTTAATTACCCAAAGCTCTTCGGAACATTCAATCTGTGTCGGCATCGAGGAATCATCTTCTGACAAGGCTAAAGCCGCGGTAGATGAGGCTTTTGCTGTGGAAATTGAAAGGCTGGTAGTAGAGCCATTGATCGTAGAAAAAGACCTTGCGATCATTGCTTTGGTCGGTGATAAAATGAAAAGCCATCCGGGCATCAGCGGAAAAATGTTTAGTGCGCTGGGAAGAAATGGCATCAACGTGAGAGCGATTTCACAGGGATCATCCGAAAGAAATATATCGGCAGTTATTTCTACAAATGATGTAAAGAAAGCAGTAAATGTATTGCACGAAGATTTTTTCGAAACTACTTATAAGCAAGTGAATTTATTTATTGTCGGCGTTGGAAACGTAGGATCACGGCTGCTTTCACAGTTATCGCTTCAGCGAAACTATTTGCAAAAAAATCTGCGTTTGTCCATAAGGGTTGTAGGAATCGCCAACAGCAGCAAAATGTTGTTCAATGCGAATGGAATTGATTTGGAAAACTGGAGAACGCTTTTGCAGGAAGGCGAAAAAATGAACCTGTCCGAATTTGTAGATACGATCAAGACAAAGAATCTGCGTAATTCGGTTTTTGTTGATGTAACGGCTAATAAAGATGTAGCAAATCAGTATGCAGAAATACTGGAGAAGAGTGTGTCAATTGTTGCGTGCAACAAAATTGCTGCATCCTCTTCTTACAATTATTATGAAAAGTTGAAGAACCTCGCACGGGAATTTAATGTTCACTTTCTTTTCGAAACAAATGTCGGTGCAGGTTTGCCGGTTATTGGCACGTTGAATGATTTGTTGTTAAGTGGCGATAAGGTCAACAAAATTGAAGCGGTATTAAGTGGCACATTAAATTTTGTTTTCAATAATTACGACGGTAAAAATACTTTTGCAAAAGTGGTGAAAGAGGCACAGGACGAAGGTTTTACAGAACCTGATCCAAGATTAGATTTGGGTGGTGTGGATGTCGTAAGAAAAATTATGATCCTCGCACGTGAATCGGGGGAAAAGATAAATATGGAAGATATTACCAACAATGGATTTATGCCGCCCGAATGTATGCAAGGTTCTGTAGAAGATTTTTATAAGTGCATGGAAAAACATGAAGCGCATTTCAAAAGCATTTTGGATGAAGCAAATAAAGCGGGAAAAAAATTGAAATTTGTGGCCGCCTATGAAAACGGGAAAGCGAGTGTGGGTTTGCAGCAAATCGATTCAGCGCATGACTTTTATCATTTGTATGGAAAAGACAATGTAGTTGTATTTTACACAAACCGTTACACTGGCCAGCCTTTGGTAGTTAAAGGTGCAGGTGCCGGAGCGGATGTAACAGCTTCCGGCGTATTTGCTGATATTATAAGGGCGGTGAGGATCTAAACAAATTAAAATGAAAGAAATAAAAGTTCTGGCTCCTGCTACAATCGCCAATTTAGTCTGTGGATTTGATATTTTAGGCATGGCATTGAAAGCGCCTTTCGATGAAATGACTGTATCGTTAACAGATGAACCCGGAGTTATTATTAAACATACCGATCAATTCAACCTACCTGAAGAGCCTGAGAAAAATGTTTCCGGTGTTGCTCTTATGGCATTGATGGAAGAATACAAAAAGCCGGTTGGCTTTCATCTCACGATTCACAAACACATAAAACCCGGTAGTGGTTTGGGTTCCAGCGCTGCAAGTTCTGCAGGCGCTGTTGTGGCCGCTAATCATCTGTTGGGAAATATTTTTTCGAATCAAGACCTGGTTCGCTTCGCCATGAATGGAGAAAAGATGGCGGGTGGCGTAAAACATGCAGATAATGTTTCTCCCTGTATTTATGGAGGAGTTACTTTGATTAGATCTATTTTTCCGCTTGATATTATTCCGTTAAATGTGCCTGATCTTTTTATAACCATTGTTCATCCGCAGATTGAAGTGCGCACTTCTGATTCAAGGCAAATTTTGAGAAAAGAAGTTCAATTGAAAAATGCGATAAAACAATGGGGAAACATTGGTGGATTGATAATGGGTTTTATGAAAAATGATATTGGGTTAATTGGCCGTTCGATGGAAGATGTGATCATTGAGCCGGTGCGGAGTATTTTAATTCCCGGGTTTGATGAAGTAAAAGTAAAATGCAAAGAAGCAGGAAGTATTGGAGGCGGGATTTCAGGTTCGGGACCTTCCATTTTTATGTTGAGCAAAGATGAAGCAACTGCTCAAAAAGTTGAAGCGACCATGAAAGAGATTTATGAAAAAATAGGAGTTGATTATAAAACGTATGTGACGGCAATTAATCCTGAAGGTGTAAAGGTTGTAGATGCATAAACTTTTATATTGTTGTAAACAAACAAAAAATGAAATATTACAGTCTGAATAAAACCGCTCCTGTTGCCACTTTCAAAGAAGCTACCATCAAAGGTTTGGCGCCTGACAAAGGTTTATATTTTCCTGAAATTATCCCAAAGCATGATGCCGATTTTTATGCCGGCATAGAAAATTATTCAAATGAGGAAATTGCTTTTAAAATCATTCAGCCGTATGTAGCTGATGAAATTCCGGAAGAGGAATTAAAAAGAATTGTTGCAGAAACGATCAATTTCCAAATCCCTTTAAAAGAAATAAATGATTCCATTTCTTCGCTGGAATTATACCATGGTCCTACCCTTGCATTTAAAGATGTTGGTGCAAGATTTATGAGCCGTTGCCTTGGATTTTTTGTAAAAAACAATGATAAAAAAATAACAGTATTGGTCGCCACCTCCGGGGATACAGGCGGAGCAGTTGCTAATGGTTTTTACAATGTTGACGGCGTTGAAGTGGTGATTTTATATCCTTCCGGAAAAGTGAGCAGTGTGCAGGAAAAGCAATTGGTTACTTTAGGAAATAATATTCATGCGATTGAAGTGAAAGGGAATTTTGATGATTGTCAGCAAATGGTGAAGCAGGCGTTTTCTCATGAATATTTAAATCAAAAATTATTTCTTACTTCTGCCAATTCAATCAACGTGGCGCGTTGGCTTCCACAACAATTTTATTATTTGTTTGCCTGGAAACAATGGCGGGATAAAAAAAATCCGCCGGTAATCAGCGTGCCGAGTGGGAATTTTGGAAATATTTGTGCGGGGATTTTAGCACATGTTTCCGGTTTGCCGGTGCAACATTTTATCGCTGCATGCAACGCCAATAAAGTAGTTCCTGAATTTTTATCTACTCAAAAATATGAACCGAAAAAAGCAATTGCGACCATTTCAAACGCAATGGATGTAGGCGATCCAAGCAATTTTGTAAGAATACTTGAATTGTTTCATCATCAATTCAAAGAACTAAAAAATACCCTCAGCAGCGTAAGCATTTCTGATGATGACACAAGAAAAACGATAAAAGAAGTTTTTGAGAAAGAAAGTTATTTACTCGATCCTCATGGCGCTGTTGCATATCTGGCTTTGCAAAATTATTTAAAAGAACATAGACAACAGAAAGGCTACATTCTGGAAACTGCGCATCCGGTAAAATTTTATGATGTCGTAGAACCGGTAATTCACGAAAAAATTCCAATCCCCGATAGTGTTGAAGGAATTTTATCAAAAGAAAAATTGAGTACCGTAATGGAACCTGGTTTCGAAAACTTGAAAGAATTTTTATTGAGGAGATAAAGTAGTCTGGTAGCTCCTTCGTTTTAGCAGCAATAGTAAGTTTAAACTTTCGTTATATTTGTTACATGACGGATCTAAATTCAATAAAGCAAATTCTTGCTGATTTAAAACCAGAGCTGGCGGACAGATACCATGTTCGTTCGATTGGTCTTTTTGGTTCTGTTGTCCGCAATGATTTCACCCCTTCGAGTGATATTGATATAATTGTTGATTTCAACCAACCTATCGGTATTGAATTTGTTGATCTTGCTGAGCTCATCGAAAGAAATCTTAAGAAGCGCGTTGATCTGGTTTCCAGAAATGGAGTTAAACCGAAATATTACCACGCCATTGAATCTGAAATTATTTATGTCTAAAAGAGAGCCACTCCTTCTTATTGAAGACATAATCGATAGCGGTAATAAAATTATTGAATACACAAATAATCTCTCATACAATGATTTTACAAACGACAGTAAAACGATCGACGCCAATTTCTGGCAGCAGATGACCATCCAACCAAACAAACTAACAACTACCAAACTGTGAATAGATTAAATAAATTTAAAAAGCATTTCCTGTTTTTGTTGCTTGGAATTTTCACTTTTTCGCCTAATCTTACAAGTGCGCAAACTCACAAAACTTATTCGCATAACACAACTAAAAAAGGAAAGCAAGAAAAGAAAGTGCGGGCCCATTATGGAGTTGCCAGTTATTATGCTAAAAAATTTAATGGAAGGAAAATGGTAAATGGCGAAATTTACCGGCCGGAGAAATTTACAGCAGCGTGTAATGTTTTACCGTTAAACACCCTCATAAAAGTGACTAACCTCAAAAATAATAAATGGGTCATTGTAAAAATAAAAGACCGGATGAATCCGAAAAATAAAAGGTTAGTTGATCTCTCCTATGCAGCTGCAAAAAAACTTGGTTACCTTTCAAAAGGATTAACAAGAGTAAAAGTAGAAGTCGTACGTAAATAAAGCAAGAATCTGGCTTATTTGTTGATTTACTGTAATTTGAGTTTCATTGAACGTTCAGAATCATACCGAAATGAAAGCTTTAAAATCAGATTCCACTTATTTAAAAAAAATCAGGAAAAATATAACTACTCTTTTAAAAAAATCTCCAGAAAAATTTGAAGATGAAGATTACCATAAGCTGCGTGTTGAAATAAAAAAACTGAAAGCACTTGCCGGTTTTGTTGAATTTTCAAACAAAAAATTTTCAAAAAAGAAGCAGCTCAAACCATTTGCAAAAATTTATAAATACGCCGGGAAAGTGCGTGAACTTCAACTGGAAGTCTCCTTTCTTCAAAAAAATAACCCACAGTTTATTGAGCAATATCTTTGTGATTTGGAGAGAAGAATTGAAAAACAAAAAAAGAAATTCGCTTCGCTTTCCTTTAAAAAGATAAAACGGAAAACAAAAAAGGCTGTCAAAACATTTCAAACTTTTTTTGATAAAACAACCTCGGCAGATAATTTTCAATTCATACGAGGTGAAAGAGAAAAAATCAGCAAGCTAAGTGATCAGTTACCTTTGAAACCCGCTAACGCTCATGAATTACGTAAAATTTTAAAAGAAGATTTTTACAACAGGAAAAGAATGGATCAAGCTTCACTAAAGATAAAAGCAGAAGACGATTTTCTGGAACTGTTGGGCAGTTGGCATGATTGCGTAGTGTTGAACAACCAAATAGGAACGTCAATTTTGAAAGCAAAAATCAATCCTGCAGAATTAGGAGAATTATTAAAAATAAATGCAGAAGTTTCGGCCAAATCTGAAAAGTTGTTTGCTGAAATAAATGACAGATTACGACAAGGAATATTTAAAACGATGGTTTAGCAAAATAAAAATCCAACTTATTCATTGTTCTGCTGTGCGAATCATTTACAAATCCAGCGGCTTCATTTTTGGAACTAAAAATTGCATGATGATCCATGCAAAGAGATAGGCACTGGCACAAATGCCAAACATGATGTAATAGGCAATTTCGATTTTTCCGATAGAGCGATAATATACAAACATGTTTTTCTGGACCAGGGCCACGAGAAGAAGGCCGCCTAAACCGCCAAACATGCCGCCAATACCCGTAACCGATGCTGTTGCAGATTTTGGAAACATATCACTTACCGTTGTAAAGATATTGGCGCTCCAGGCCTGGTGAGCGGCAGCAGCGAGGCCGATAAGTAACACAGCAAACCACATATTATAGCTTCCTGCGATCTGCGCAAAAATGATAGGAATGACCAGCAGGGCGAAGACTAACATTGACATTTTACGTGCCTTAAAAACAGGTGAACCATTTTTAATCATCACCAATGGAAGCCATCCGCCACCAACACTTCCAATGGTTGAAAGCATGTACACCAACGCAACAGGAACAGCAATTTGAGTTAAAGTAAGATGATATTGGCTTTGCAAAAAATCAGGTAACCAGAATAAATAAAACCACCAAACGGGATCGGTTAAAAATTTTCCAATTGCGAAAGCCCATGTCTGACGGAAGGTTAATAACTTCGCCCATGATATTTTTTTTCCGGCCTCTTCTTTTTCTGCAGTTTCCTCCTTGTCGCTATTGATGTATTCAAACTCTTCCTTAGAAAGCCTTTTTTCTTTAGAAGGAATTTGGTACAAAATCAACCATAAAACCAGCCAAATAAAACCTATCAAACCTGTAATAATGAATGCCCATTTCCAACCCCATGCAACGGCAATAAAGGGAACGGTTAGTGGCGCTACAATCGCTCCCACATTTGATCCTGAGTTAAATATACCGGTTGCCAATGCACGCTCTTTTTTCGGAAACCATTCAGCAGTTGTTTTGATGGCTGAAGGAAAATTACCTGATTCTGTAAGACCTAAAAATGAACGAACAACCGCAAATCCCAAAACACTTGATGCGAATGCATGGCAAACAGCGGCAATACTCCATAAAGCAGTTGTAAGCGCATAACCTGTTTTGGTTCCTAATTTGTCAATCACGCGTCCCGCGCCCACCATTCCAAAAGCATAAAAAAACTGGAAAGCGATTTCAATGTTGGCATAGTCAGCGTCATTCCAGTTCATATCAGCCGATAAAGTTGATTTCAGTAAACTGATGACCTGCCTGTCGAGATAATTAATAGTAGTGGCAAAAAATATCAAACTGCAAATCGTCCACCTATATTTCCCAATTTTTGCCGGTACGCTAATTTTTTCTTTATTACTGATCGTGTTCTCAATATCAATGGAATTCTGCATAACGTTTTTTAATTTGAACTTTTTATTTGAGAGATTTCAATATGTCAAAGGCCTGCTTTGCCAGTTCCTCAATTTTAGAATAGTTTTTTTCTTCCAGCAGTTGTTTGCTTACGAGCTTACTTCTCAGGCCGACAGCGCAAACACCGGCTTTCCGCCATTTAGCAATATTATCTTTATCGAGGTCCACGCCGCCGGTGGGCATAAACAAAAGATCCGGAAACAGTGCGTTTATCGCACTCATAAATTCAGGTCCCAAAATATTTCCGGGAAAAAGTTTTATCATTTTTGCACCTAGTGTTTCAGCTCGAATGATTTCTGTTGGCGTCATACAACCGGGAACCCAAAGCATATTATGCTTATCACAAACAGTGGCAACATCTTCTACAAGACCGGGACAAATAATAAAATCAGCACCTGCATCTATAAAAGTTTGCGCCATCCCGCCATTTTTAATTGTGCCGATTCCCAGATACATATCTTTCAATTCTGTGTCGCAGAGTTCGCGCATTTTTTTAAAATTCTGCAGCGCCGCCTCACCGCGATTAGTATATTCAACAGTCCTAATGCCCGCATTGTATAATGCTTTCAGCACTTGCAGGCTAACTTCTGTATCTTTGTAAAAATAGAGAGGCAGGATTCCTTGCTCAGGGATCAATTGCAATAAAACGTCTTTCTGATTCATCAATGAACTTTTATAATTGAACAATGTTATCGGAATTCTTTTAGTAATCCATATTTTTTTATGCAAACGTT
>Ga0157371_10005288_pt1 | contig 10936 bp, 11 predicted proteins | sample C45metaG_FD_113462 | JGI IMG/M metagenome (GOLD analysis project Ga0157371, IMG submission 113462) | Corn rhizosphere microbial communities from Kellogg Biological Station, Michigan, USA - C4-5 metaG | ecosystem: Host-associated > Plants > Roots > Rhizosphere > Soil | place: USA: Michigan... | reverse complement strand
CTGTGACTGGGAAAAACACCATATTAAAGCGATTCACCTGTAAAGTATGAATACTGGTAATGAAACCTGGTTGCTCAATCGCAATACTGTCAGATTGGATTAAATGTGCATTGAGAATTCTTTCAATTGCATCTACAGCACCATGGGTAAATTCAATTTCAGAATTTTGATTATTTACATCAGCAAAAATTTCATTTCGTGCAAACGCTTCAAGCACTGAAAGCTTGGTACTGTCTCCATATAAATACGAAGTATTAAAATTAAAGTTGATTTCATTTAATTGAGGTAAAAAATTCTGACATGGATTTCCATGCGCGAGGTCAAAAAATGTTTGATTGGTTTTTTGAAGATTTTCAAAACGATTAATTTGTGGACTTTTGCGAACTTGAGTGCCAGCACGCCCTTTGGATACAACAATCCCCATTAATGCCAAATCTTTATAGGCGGCAGCAACTGTATTACGATTGACTTCCAGCTCAATGGCCAAAGCACGAATATTGGGTAATAATTCCCCCTCATTCAAAATTCCATTCTGAATAAGTTCTCGAATACTATTTTGAATGTCCTGAGACGTTTTACCTTTAATTTCAGCCATATAGATCCAATCATTTGCTTCAAGACCTGATCAAGTTATTTAACCAGTCTTCAAGTACAAGTTTTGCTTTATCTGCAAGTATATTGCCATAATATTGATTCTCAAGCCTTAAATTCAAAATGTCTATCTTATGTAACTTTAATTCGTCAGTATGCCCGATGAGCCATCTTTCAAATTGTTTAGGATCTACTTCAACATGAAATTGTAATGCCATAATATTATTACCTATACTAAATGCCTGATTTGGATAGTAAATTGAGCTGGCTAAGTGCGTCCCATCATTAGGTAAATCAAATGTATCACCATGCCAGTGTAGAACATGTATGCCTTCAAGAAATCTTAAAGGAGATGTAAACGCCTGAGCACTTAAAGATAAACGGCTCCATCTTATTTCTTTGATATGGCCGGGATATACTCGCGCACCCAAAGCAGCTGCAATCAGTTGAGAACCTAAGCAGATACCAAAAGTCGCATAATTTGCTATTAATCGTTGCTTCAATCCCGCGATGATTTCTTTTAAATAAGGATAGGTGCTTAAGTCATATGCACTGATTGGCCCACCAAGAATGATAAGCGGGTCTGTTTCTTGTAAGACCATACTCAGATCATCTACGCCTGCTTGAAAAACGCTAATATCATAGCCCAACTGTTTAAGTACAGGGCTAAAGCTTCCGGTATCCTCAAAACTTAAAAATTGAATCACATTAATGACTTGGTGTTTTATCATGTTCATGTTTGTCTCTGGAGCAATAAATGTGGATGAGTGATATGAATCAAACTGAATTGGATGACTCTTTGTTTTGCTGAAAAACTGAATCGGCTGTTGTATGTTGATAGGAGTATTGAGAGGACAATGTTCTCATCTGACCATTTTGATAGATTAGAACTCGCATATCTTCAGTCACTTGTACAAACTCAACCTCAATAGAATCCATTGCTGTCAGTGTTGTAATCAGTTCTTGAATCGAATTTGGTGAGGCAAGATGATTGGGTGTAAAAGTACCGAGCAACTTTTTTTCTCGGTATATATTGATTTGATAATGAGTTTTCATCGTGATGCTCTATTCAGTCGGCCAGTAATAACTGTCTGGTTTGGAACGTGCGCCAAAAATTGCTTGTCCAATCCTGATATCTGTTGCACCTTCAGCGATCGCAAGTTCAAAATCTCCAGACATGCCCATTGAAAGCCGTTGTATCTCTGGATATTTTTTTGAAATTTGATCTCTTAATGCTCTTAAAAGCTGAAAACACTGCCTGACTTCAGTAGGGACATGGCTATGTATTGCCAAAGTCATCAATCCAACGATTTTTATGTAGGTAAATGGCTGACATTGTTCTATGAAATGTTCTAGCTCGAGAGGCTGAATGCCATATTTACTGCTTTCGCGTGATGTATTGACTTGGACAAAGACAGGCATAATCCGCTTTTCTTTCTCTAAGGCGCTATTCAGTTTGTAAGCAAGTTCGATGCGATCTAAGGCATGGAATTCACTGATAAATTGGGCTACATATTTCACTTTATTGCGCTGCAGATGCCCAATCAGCACCCATTTTAAATTGCTAAGTTGTTTTAGTTCCTCATATTTACCCTTGGCCTCAAGAACTTTATTCTCACCTACACAGTCATATCCTAGCGCGTGAATTTCCCGAACATGTTCTGCTGGAAATGTCTTACTGACAGGTAATAGCCTGATTTCAGAAGGATCTCGGTTCGCCTTGAGGCAGGCTTTCTCAATCGTTAATTTAATTTCACATAGCTTTTCTGAAATAATCTCGTTGAGCATAATATTGACCTATGACAAAACTATTTATTGTATAGAACAATATCATGAGCTTGCTCAATAAACAAATGTTTAAAGAACACGCCTCTAAGCTAAATCTATTTTTGGCAACTGGTTTGGAAAATAGTGATAGGTACTTGAAATGAGGGGGATTATTGCGCTGCTCGTCTGCAGTGGATTGGCTGAATGCAAATAATAGAATCAGTAAAACATGTCTAGATTTTGTGATCACACAGCATCAAGAAAACGCTAAAAATTTTAAATATAAAATATTTGAAGTGGGGAGTATTCAAATCAATCATTTTGATGACTGTATTGGAATGCAATATGTTTTCATAGCAAGTATATGAAAATTTAGGAGAAAATATAAAAAGCCAATGATTAACATTGGCTTGTATTATTTCATCGTCTAATGATATGTATCAATTCCTTAATTTCTGTAGTTGAATATCATTCATTACAACTGTTCCACTTGATTTAGGAAAAGTGAAAGTCAGTTTACTTAAAAACAAGGGATCAATTCCCTGAAAAGCTTTAAGCGGGATACTGACCATATTTAACGCTTCAGCAGTTTTAGCTTTATAAAACTCATCTCCTTCTGCACTTAGAAGAGGAATTCCATTCACTTTTTTTCTTGGAATTGTGTAAAGAGCATCACTAAAATCGCTAGCAGTTATTGTAGATGTTTTACCATTTGAATCTGTCAGTTCGATATTAACATCCTGTCCTACATCTACAGGCAACGCAACTCGGAAGGTCAAACTATCATAGCCCTGAGTTGAGACATTATTTAATGGCAAACTATATACAGGATTGGCTTTCTCCCATGACAATTGTAGTTGATCAGGAGACGAAACCAATCCACCTGTGTAGGCTGAAGCTGTCTTATAGAATTCTGGAATAATAGGATTAGAACATTTCAGATTTTTATCGATGTCCTTTCCACCAAGATAAGATTTACATGAAATAATGCCATTCTGTAAGAAACCAGAGAATTTATTCAAGCCACCTAACAAATTTGTTGTTAAAACATTATCATCCTCAAAGCGTTGAATTAATTTACTACCATTCTGTTGTATTGTAACAATTGCTCTTTCATCACAAGTTTCATCACCTTTCGGGCAAGCTGATTGTGGCAATTGGCCTACAGCATTCCAATAAGATTTAAATTGATTTTCGTCACCAACAAAATAACGCATGAAGCTATTAATAATAAATTGCCCCATATTACGTTGATCAACTGGATTTAAACGCACTGAATCTGGGCGGTTTGCATTACAAAATGATGAGTCACTATACGCAGCTTCCTGGGTGGAATAATCATCATTTAACCATGTCGTGTTGTAGAAATTATGGTTTGCTCCTCGTACAAGCACCTGAAATTTTGGGGCAGTATCATATTTCATACTGAATCGATTATTATCATAATTATTTACGCCTTGCAGGTCAAAGACATCTCCATCACAAGATGGTAATAGTGTTGCAACGGGTACATTGGTAATTCCTTTAATTTCTTCGAAATCCGTAGGTGCCAAAGCAAAAGCCGCTTTAAAGTTATAGGGTTTCACCGAATCTGTTGTTTTTGAAAAGCTAATATTTTTTGCAAGCATTAATTCAAGTAGCTTATTTTCATTGCCTGATTTTGCTTCTTCAATTAAATCTGGGAAATTTTTAAAATTATTAGGATTGTTCAGCAAAGCTTGTTTAAATAGATTTATATCATTACCAAAACGTGCTGTATTAAACTTAATGGCTAGATATATGCCTTGCCCACCACGTGAATGTCCCATTATACCAATACTGTTAAAATCTAGTTTTCCTTTGAGTTCGGTTAATAAGCCTGCTCCGCCAAAACGATCCAGTTGTTCCAGTTTATCTAAAGTACCTAAAACAAGCTGACCACGACTCTGAGAGGATGGATCTCCACCTGTCCCATTGATATCATTGGCATCAATTGATAGTACAACATATCCCTGTTCTGCTAAATTTTTTGCCAGATAATCATATCCTTTATAGCTTGGATCACGAGTAGAATGCTGTCCATGTAGAAAAATAATGATCGGAAATTTTTTTGTACTGTTATTTAGATTCATCTGTGGATATCGCACCCATCCATGAAAAGGTACAATTCTCACATCACTTGCTTTAGTCTGAACAGGCTGGCCACTATCACGCCAATCGGCTTTTCCATTAACAATTAAGTTCCCAAAATTGTATTCAATAGCGGGAGAAGAAATATATTTTGCCTCTCCAATAACATCAGGCGCTCGCTCCATAAAGCGCTTATCATCTCCAAATATACCATTCACTTTAACCCCAGATGAGGGATTCGAATTAGTCGAGGTATCAAGTGAAGAACTCTCTTTATTTTCAGCAACTATTTGCGCTGAACCCGCTACAGGGCCAGTATAATTATCCTTATCTGAACCACAACCAAATAGAAGAAAACCTGTAATAGATAATAGTATTAATTTGGATTTTTTTTTCATCTCACGCTCATATCTTAATCAAATAGTCATTTTTACTAAGCAAAAAAAATGCCAAAAAATTAAGATGTGACCAAATTTAGCGATTGATAATATACATCTAAAAGAGCATTAAATTTGGTTTAAACTAAATAGCATAATTGTTGGTGACTAAAACCCAAAATAAAATTGTATCTTTAACTAAAGTATTTTGATATGACAACTCCAATTCACAAGCTATAAATATCTATATTACCGTGAATAACTAACTTTATATCTTAAGCAATACTCACAGACTGCTTATTTATCATGAGTTATTACTCAATGATCAAAATAAAGTTATCAATATGTATGGGAATATTTTGGTAATTTTTTTTTAAGATTTATCATTCATCTAAAATATATTGTTATATTGAGTATTCACAAGAAAATAAAGTAGATGCGGTTATGATATTGGAATTTCTTTTACCTGATGCACCATTATTACGGGAAATTGCTAAACCCGTGAAAGAATTTGGAACCGTAGAGCTTCAGATTCTTATTGAAAATATGTTTGAAACAATGCGAGAAGGACGTGGTGTCGGATTGGCTGCTCCACAGGTTGGTATTCCACTTCGGGTTATAGTTTTTGAATTTTCAGGAAGTGAACGTGCACCAGATGCAAATCCAATTCCTCCAACAGTGCTTATTAACCCTCGGATTTCTTACGCTGAAGGGGAGGTAGAAGACTGGGAGGGATGTTTTAGTGTTCCTGGTCAAAGAGGGTGGATTTCACGCCCTAATCTTATCCACTATCAGGCACAGGGATTATATGGTGAGCATCTTGAAGGAGAAGCAGAAGGTTTTCATGCAAGAATTATTCAACATGAAATTGATCACCTGAATGGAATTCTCTATCCTGATATTGCAAACCGCATTGAACTATTTGAGAGAACTTAAATATATTGATGAAATTTCAGTGGTATTTATGATCACAAGATTCTAGTCTATAGCTTCACTTTGACGAACAATTCTGGATGTTGTTGGTTCTGATACAGCATAACTTGCAGCAACATAAAATAAGGTACGGGCTTCTCTCCAACAGTTTAAGCAGAGTCAACCTGATTTTTAAGACAAGTTCCAGTGGTTTGCCTTTAGAAGGAATTTCATCAGCGTATGTTCAATCATTAGAGCGAATGTTGAACGAAATATGCCTGTATAATATTTAAACAGAGAATCTAAAAGACTTTTAGTCAAAATATTTCATACACAGGTCATGCTCAGAAAATCTGAAATTTTATAGAATGAATATTCATCAAAAAATGAGTTTTTTGATTTATGAAAAGAATTGAATATAAGAAATTATAAACTTTACAATGATGAACTCAGTGATTATAAATCAAAATGGATTAATTGAGGACAGGCCCAGTTCTCTTCAAGAAAAAATCGGCTCCTGAATTCAGTATATTAATCAGCATACTTCTACTAAATTCTTTTTTAGCTGTTACATTCAACATACCTAAATTTATTTGTAAATCACTTAGTAATAAAATAATTTCATCTTGTTGAGTGCTCAATTCAATATCTAGCTTTTTTAAAGCATCAAGTAGCTTATTTAACTTTGGGCTTAAAAACTGATCATAAACTTCTATTTGAGGGATCGTTGCATTAATCAATGGAGTATATTGAACGACATTGATTAATATAATCAATTTATCATGAATGATTTGATAGTTTTTTTTATGTTTTGGACCAATTAGCCATTCATTATAGATATATGTGTTTCCATTATAATATCGGAGCTTTTCTGGATCTAAAATATAGCTGTGATCTTCGATTATGATTTGCATAAATTTTCAAAATATCGTTTAAAATAAAGACAAGTAGAGAAATAAGTTTTTTAAAGTCCTAAAAATAAATCTCTACAGTAAATGTATCGTTCAGCAACAAATTCACTTCGTTACGACCTGACTTTATTGAGTCAAACCAAATAATATTTTGTGTGCCAAACTATCCTGAGTTGGATCCATCACTGGTACCTTCTCAGCAACTTTATATGCGCGCTGAATAGCAGGGCGTTCACGGATGGTTTCTAACCAGACTTTAAGATGTGGGAAATCGGCAAGCTTTATGCCATGTTCTTCATGATGAACAATCCAGGGATATGCTGCCATGTCAGCAATTGAGTAATCTTGACCTGTAATGAAAGTACGTCCGTCCAGATGTGTATTTAACACTTTATAAAGCCGTCGGGTTTCATTGACATAGCGTTCGATTGCATAAGGAATTTTTTCAGGTGCATACTTGGCGAAATGCTGGTTTTGACCCAACATTGGTCCAAGTCCGCCGACTTGCCAATACAGCCATTCCAATGCCATGATTTTTGCTCTGGGTTCATTGGATAGAAATAAACCACTCTTTTGAGCCAAGTATTGAAGAATTGCGCCAGATTCAAACACACTCAATGGCTCACCACCATCATCTGGGCTATCATCGATAATTGCTGGAATTCGGTTATTGGGTGAAATTGCAAGGAATGCTGATTTTAGTTGATCCCCTCGACCGATATTTACAGGCGTTACATCATATGCAAGACCTGCTTCCTCAAGAAAAATAGTGATTTTATGGCCATTTGGCGTTGGCCAGTAATGTAGGTGGATCATAGGATGATGCCTTGATAAAGTTTTGAGCGGGAATAAACTTATTTAAAATATGATCAGAGATAACAGCTTCACTGAATGTTGGCGGTATAACCCTGATCTTTTAGCGTTTGTTATAAATCAATAACCGTAACACCATCATTACCATTGAGTCCCAGTACCATACTCTCAGCAAATTGAGGCTCTTTAAGTATTGAAATCACGTGATCACCAAAAGCTCTCGGTGGCATTGGTAATCCGAATCGTGATACAAATTCTTCAGGTGTAATTCCCATGGCAGCTGCATAAGCCCCTGCTGCTGAGTCACCAATGCCCGTACCAAGGATCATCATGCGAGGAACGATGGCCTGAAACTGAATACCAAGATTTTTATCTTGCGAAAACAAATTGGCATATTTGGTCATGAACCAAAGCGCACGTTTAGAACTGGCGTAGCCACCTGTCATCTGAGAACCAGACTCAGCGGCACCACTAGATCCCACTAAAACTCGGCTGCCTGGATTCAGTGGTGTTTTTAATACAGCTTGAAACCAGAAAAAGGCTGCTTTCACATCAGTTTCCCAATTGATAGAAAACTCTTCCCAAGTTAATTCATCCAGAAGGCCCATTCGCGGTGCTGCTCCAGCATTTAACACAAGGACATCTGGACGAATTTCTGCAATGATACGATGTGCCGCAGCTTCATCTGTGATGTCCGCAGAAATTGTATAAACCCCTAACCGTTCAGCGACAGCATCAAGATCTTTGGCATTACGTGCAACGACAGTTACTTTTGCACCTTGATCAACCAGCGCTTCAACTAGACCTAAACCGAGACCACGACTACCACCAGTGACCACAACTTTTTTATCTTTCAGATTCATGAAGATTTCTCCAATGTTTAATAAAGTGATGTACTACTAAAACGATTGAAGCCTTGGAAAAGAGTCAAAAAAGCTTATAAATTATTTTAATTTGATCTAGCGATGTAATTTCGACTCGACTTTTTATATCAGTTGATTGGTCGTTGATCATGTGGATGTAGATTAATGGATCAGCAAGATTAGGCAATGCAATGGGACGGTGTTTGAAGTGATTTTTAGGCAAGATAAAGTTTCCTAATTTGCACTTATTAACTTTAAATCATGGTCTACAGTTGAATAGATAGGAGAATGTGCTGGTAATGCTTAATTATGATAGGGAAAAGTTCAAATATCGATTAGAAGAGAATAGGGAGGAGGAAAAATTTGAGCAAGATAGACAAACAAAACAAAGCTCTCAATAGAGAGCTTATTTGTAAAAATGCACATGCGATTGTATGAGTGACATCATTCAATTTTGAGATGTACTATTTTTAAACGACAAAAATCAATGATTTTAATTTCATACGTTCAGCCGCAGTATTAAGTAAATATGGTGCAATGAGGCGATGTGGAACTGTCATCATTTTCAAAGTGGGCCCTGATAACCATTTATTCCCCTGGCTAAAGAAAGACGAGAAGATCACTTGAGATTCCATCACGTTGATAACAATGCATATTTGAATATCAACTGAATCTGAATGAACAACCATCATGATGAAATCTTCTTGCTTGATCACTGTTCCTGATTCTAGTGATTGCCAGTGTGATTCAGATTTGGATTTAAATCCCAGCGTATTCCATGACTGACTAACGATCTGATTGATTGCTGGAGGGGCATTGGCAAAAATTTCATATGCCCATTTTTCAGCACTGTAATTTTTAGTCATCATGGGAGTTGGAATATCAATGCTAAAAGCATCTTCATAGCCAATATTTTCTAAAGGACATACTTCACGTGCTAGATCTGGAATACGGATTGCTTGTGCTTTCATGGCATTCTCCTTAAGGCATTTGGCTCATCAACAATAGCTATATTCAATGGCGAATGGGTTTGAGTATGATGATGAGCCTAATGGTTTATTTATTTGGGGTTAATTTCAGCTCTGCATCAGCGGCAACATATCGCACATAGCGGTAATCTCGAATAAAGCTTATCTTGCCTTCATGCCATTCCAGCCACATGATATAACTTGGTTTGAGGTCTATACGGTTTTCAAAGACAGCAATGACCTCGCGATCTCCAAGCCATGCAGGAACCAGCCAGATGTGGTCAATTTTTGCGTAGGCACCAAAGAACATGGAGACATCGGCAGCGCCAACACGGATAGGATGAGTAGACTGACTGAGTTTGACATCATCAGAAAGTAATGCTTTTAGCCCATCCCAGTCACGTAGGTTAAACAGCTTTACATAGTTTGCTACTGCATCAGATGTTTGTCGGGCAATTTGTGCTTCCTCAGTGGTTGTGTTGATTTCGCGCAGTCGAGCACGTCCACGAGAAAGATGGGCTTTTACTGAGTCTACTGAGAGATTCAGTAGGGTAGCAATGTCTACAAGAGGCTCGTCAAGAACATCTTTAAGAATGATGACACTGCGCTGAAGTACTGGGAGTTGCATAAATCGTGAAACCGCCATTTTAATTGTTTCCTCACGCATCAGCATCTCCATCGGATCAGAGGTATTTATATCTTCAATATCATGGTCAATATCAATGTCTTCTGTTATTCGAATGGCTCGACTTCGGAGTAAGTCAAGTGCTCGGTTATGTGCTACACGGAATAACCAAGCTCGAAGCATTTGAAAATCTTGTATTTTGTCAATCACAAGTAATGCCCGAGCAAGCGTATCCTGAACGACATCTTCACCTTCAATGACAGAGCCCATCAGTCGCGAACAGTAGCGATGCAGTTCAGGACGAAGCTGTTCTGCCAGAGTAATCAGTTGGGCCTGTTGCATGTGAGGCTTAGGATCATGGTCTTTATTCAAATTGTCTCACCATTCAATCATGGTCACAGCGGTATGGCCGTTGCAACCTAAAAGGATAATATTCATATCAATGACCTGACTGCTTTGTCATTTTGCGGTCACTGTAATTTGTTGTTGAACAAAGATTTCTATTGAGCTTGAATCAAGTGCTTTAGATCCGCCAATAAGGTTAATTTCTATCTGCACAGCACCACGTTAATGTTTTTGTTTAGATAAGCTATTACTAAAACGATTGAGGAATATAAAAAGAGTCAAAAAGTTGTAAATAATTTTAATTTTGTTTGAAGCTGCTTCAGTTATTTTATGTGTTTTATTGATATTTTGTTGAATCATTCTTTTTTATCATGAAATTTAATCAGTTATTTTTTTTATAGTCTGGCTCAAACTTTTTATGAGTCCGATCCTAAAGTATGCTGGAACACTATTTAGCTAAGAATAGAAGTGTCAGGATATATAAGTACCAAGAAAAAGTGCTTGGTTCTGCTTGTTATTGTGAGTCACCAGATTAAAAGCATGGATTGGCACAGTTGATAAACAATACACAGCAGGTCTTATTTTTATATGTAATTACTATATTTTTGACCCTGTTCTGCTTATACTGTGCAGCAATTAAGATATTTCATTTTTT
>Ga0157371_10005287_pt1 | contig 10937 bp, 10 predicted proteins | sample C45metaG_FD_113462 | JGI IMG/M metagenome (GOLD analysis project Ga0157371, IMG submission 113462) | Corn rhizosphere microbial communities from Kellogg Biological Station, Michigan, USA - C4-5 metaG | ecosystem: Host-associated > Plants > Roots > Rhizosphere > Soil | place: USA: Michigan... | reverse complement strand
CGCGGTGGTGTTCGCCGATGCCGAAGTAGTCAAGGCCAACCTCGTCGGCCAGGCGGGCGCGTTCCAGGAGATCCGCCAGGCGCTGTTCGCTGCTGACCGCAGCTCCCGTGACGGGGTCCTGGTGGACATCGCCAAAGCTGTAAACGCCTAGTTCCACGGGGTGCTCCTTCTTGCGTGCTGCTGTTGTGATGGTGGACCGGCCTGCAGCCCAACGCCATTATGTGTTGCTTTACAGATCATCTTACTCAAATATGATCTGTTGTAAAGCGGAGTGATGCTTTATGATGGATGTCATGAGCAACGGTTCCGCCCTTCACATCCTGCCCGCCGGCCCGCAGGAGGACTTTGGCTGGACGCTGGGCGTGCTGGTGCGCAACTACCAAAATTCCTCCGGCGCCGTCATGGGCGGGTTCCCGCACGGCGCCCGCGGCTACCAGGTGCTGGTCGCGGTGGCCGGTGGCGAGCTGCCCAACCAGTTGGCACTGGCGCAGCACCTCGGGATCGACCGCACTGTCATGACGTACTTGATTGACGACTTTGTGAAGGCCGGCCTGGTGGAGCGCCAGCTCAATCCCGCCGACCGCCGGGCCCGGATCATTGTGGCCACGGCCCGCGGCGGGGAAATGCTGGCCGAACTGCAGCGCAGCATGGCCCAGGTTGAGGACGTGGTCCTGGCCGCCCTGGAACCGGACGAACGCAAGGTATTCCGTGCCTTGCTGAGCCGCGTGGCCTGTGGGTCCCCGGAGGCGGCCGGCTCCGAGCTCGGAGCCTGCGAGGCCGTGGAGCAGATGCTTGGCGGCGGGGCGTAACTTTCGGCTGGTGAAGCTGGCGTTGAGGTTACCGCGTTCGCTTTTTTGGCGCGGGACCAACCGAGTGGCCGGGCGAGTAAGAACACTGGACGAGTTGTTGGGGCAGCGGCTTGTCTCTCTCATCAATACGCTCAATGAGGGCATCGACACCGAGACGGCCCAGCTCGTCGGCAGGCGAGATCAATACTGCAAGCTCGGGGTCCGCCATACTGGCAATATCGACGGATGAGGCTATTGAGATGATGGATATATCTTGTGGTATGGCGTATCCGACAGTCTTTAACTCGGCTACGAATCCCGGTGCCGAATGCTCATTCATGAGTAGCACGCCTGTAACGTCAGGATGCTCGGCCGCGAATTCCCTTGCAAGTGCCCGCCCGCCAGCGGGAGTTTCCAAGCCGCTCATGACCGAGCCGACCAGCCCGCGTTGCAAGGTGACTTCCCCAAAGGTATTTCTGGCCCTTGCCACGGGGCCGTAGCCTCCGAGTAGCTGGCTACCTATGCCGCCGTCGATGAGGACAAGATTGGTGTGCCCACGCCGGCTAAGCCGGTCGATTGCATTCTCCACCGTAGTCTCGAAATCTACGTCCACAAAGGATATTCCCTTGGTGTCGCGAGTACGCCCAATCAGGGCAAAAGGGACCGCTCCGCCCGCAAGTTCTACAACCCGGGGGTCGTCGAGCTGGACCTCCATGAGTAGGACGCCGTCCACGAGCCCGGATGCCGTCAATTCAGAAACGGCCTCTGCTTCGTTGCTCATCGGCCACAGGACCAGGTTGTAACCGCGGAGCCTGGCCTGGTGGGCGGCGCTGGTAAAGAACCGGACCGATGTAGAAGAAAAGCGATGCTGGAGCGCAGGGTACAGCAAGGCCAGCACATGGGTCCGGCCTCTAGCCAGGGCACTTCCGACAGCATTGCGCCGGTATCCAAGGTCTTTCATGGCCTTCTCGACCTTGGCGCGCGTCTTGGATGAGACGGGCTTTGAATTATTTATGGTGAATGAAACAGTCGCCAGTGACACGTTTGCCAGATTGGCCACATCCTGCATCGTTGCCATGGCACTCCTCCCAGTTGCTCTTGGTCAAAGTTACCTCACCGGCTTCCCATTATTGTGGACCAATGCCGGCGAATAGTAAAGCGCTTTAAAAAAGTCTTGACAAGGCCGCCAAGTCACGGCAAGATCGATCGCATTAGCAAAAAAGTTAAGCGCTTTACCGGCCAAGTCCCATTCAAAATGAAGTCAGGAGCAGAGCAATGAAGCAGATGCACTCTCAGGCCCCAAGCCTCCGGGTGGCACTGATTGGCCATTCATTCATGGGCACCATCCACGCTCAAGCCTGGCAGAGCGCCCCGAGATTCTTTGAGCTGGGGTTGAAGCCGGAAGTGGCCGTGGTTTGCGGTCGAAATGACGACGCCGCATCCGTCTTCGCAACGAAATTCGACATCCCGCAAGTGGAAAACGACTGGCGGAAAGTCGTGGCCGACCCGTCCGTCGACGTAGTGGACATTTGTACGCCAGGGCATCTTCACAGCCCAATCGCGCTGGCTGCCCTCGCCGCGGGCAAACATGTTCTCTGTGAAAAGCCACTGTCCAACTCCCTTGGCGAAGCCGAAGAAATGACTGCAGCGGCTGAAGCCGCGCAGGAGCGGGGCATCCAGTCGATGGTTGGCTACAGCTATCGGCGCACTCCGGCCCTGGCCCATGCGCGCCAGCTGGTGTCTGAGGGGAAGATTGGCAGGATATTTCATATCAGGGCGGTTTACCTTCAGGACTGGATCGTTGACGAAGAATTCCCGCTGGTCTGGCGCCTGCAGCGAGAGCACGCCGGGTCAGGAGCCCTTGGTGACATTGGGGCACATGTTGTTGACCTGGCCCAGTACCTGACAGGGCATCACATCACTGGCGTCTCGGCCCTAACTCAAACCTTTGTCAAAACCCGGCCATTGGTGGCCTCGTCAGACGGACTCAGTGCTACCGCAAGCGACGAACGAGGGTCCGTCACGGTTGACGACGCCGCCGTTTTCATTGCCCGCACCGACAAAGGTGCACTCGCAACCTTTGAGGCCACGCGCTTCGCCACGGGCCGCAAGAACGCCTTACGGATCGAGATCAATGGCGCCCGGGGGTCCCTTGCCTTCGATTTTGAGTCGATGAACGAACTTTGGGTCCAGGACAACACCGGCTCCCGCGCGTCCTCAGGGTTCTCGCGCATTCTTGTGACCGAGCCGGAACACCCCTATATGGATGCATGGTGGCCGGCTGGCCACGGGCTTGGCTACGAGCACACGTTTGTTCACGAAATTGCAGATTTTGTGCGCAATATAGCGGCAGGGACCCAGCCGTCGCCTTCGTTCCGCGACGGACTTGCAATCCAGCGGGTACTGGCGGCCGTGGAAGCCAGCGCTCAGGCCAATGCCGTTTGGACCGCGACCAACTACGAATTCTAGACCAGAACAAACACCCCAACAGAACCAAAGTAAAGGAGCTACCCATGAATATTCGCACCAAGAAGCACATGTACAAAGTTTTGGCGCTTGCGGCCGTCGCCCCATTCGTCCTGAGCGCCTGTGGTGGCGGGAATGCCAGCAACAGCGGTGGGGACGCCAGCAAGTTGACGCTCCTCGACTACTACAACAACGAACCGGACAACACCATAATGAAGGGCGCAATTGACAAGTGTGCCGCTGAAGTCGGCGTGAGCATCAGCCGAGAGGCCGTGCCAGGCAAGGACCTTATCCAGAAGGTGCTGCAAAAGTCGTCGTCCAAGACGCTTCCCGATGTGTTGATGCTGGACAACCCGGACCTGCAGCAGATTGCCGCCACGGGCGGCCTGGCCCCGCTCAGTGATTTTGGCGTGGACACCTCGGGGTTTGCCAAGGGCATGCTCGAGGCCGGCAGCTACCAGGGCAAGGTGTACGGGCTGGCACCCACGGCGAACACGCTGGGCCTGTTTTACAACAAGAAGCTGCTGGCCGCAGCAGGGCTGAAGCCACCCACCACGTGGGCCGAGTTGAAGACCACCGCCAAGGCCCTGACCAAGGGTAGCCAATACGGTGTGGCATTCTCCGCGATCGCCACCTATGAAGGGGCGTGGCAGTTCCTGCCGTTCATGTGGACCAACGGCGGCGACGAGACCAATCTCGACTCACCGCAAAACAGGGAGGCCCTGCAGCTGTGGAAGGACCTGGTTGACAGCGGATCCGCGTCCAAGGGCGTCATCAACTGGTCTCAGGGCGACGTCAAGGACCAATTCATGGCTGGCAAGACGGCCATGATGATCAACGGGCCGTGGCAGATCCCGGCGCTCGATGCGGACAAATCCCTTGAGTGGGGCTCGGTGCAGGTGCCCATCAACAAGCCCGGGCAGACGCCCGTGGCCCCCCTCGGCGGTGAAGTCTGGACGGTGCCGCAAACGGGCAACAAGGCCAAGCAGGCCAAGGCGGCGGAGTTCATTAGTTGCTTCACCAAGGACAGCACGCAATTGTCCCTTTCCGAGGCCCGCTACACGGTCCCGACCAAGCCTGCCCTGGCCAAGGAATTCGTTGCGAAGATGCCGACCATGGAGTCCTTCACCGAGCAAGTTGCCAATGCCCGCTCCCGCACAGGAAAACTTGGCGACGGCTGGCCCAAGGCCGCGACAACCATCTACACGGCCATCCAGCTGGCGCTGACCGGCAAGGCGAGCGTGGGCGACGCCTTCAAACAGGCTGCCAACGGCTAACGCCCAAACCATCCCCGTGGGTTCCGTCGCGACAGCGGCGGAACCCGCTGAAAGGTCACCATGACTTCTCAATCCCTGCAAACAGCGGGAGAAACCAGGATACGGTTCGCCGGCCCTGCCAAAAGTCAACCGCGCCGGCCGCGTGTCCGCTTCGACCGGGAGACGACCACAAAGGTCCTCTTTGTGGTCCCTGCAGGGCTCTTTATGGTCCTGTATTTCGGCTACCCGGTGGTCAAGAACCTGACAATGAGTTTTCAGGACTTCACGACCAAGACGTTCTTTACGGGTGAGGCCCCCTGGATCGGCGTGCAGAACTATGTAACGGTTATCAGCTCAAACCTGTTTGGCCCGGCCATGCTCAACACGGCATTGTTTACCATTGGATCGATCCTTGGCCAGTTCGTCATTGGCATGGCATTGGCGGTGTTCTTCAACAAGAAGTTCCCGCTGAGTGGGTTCCTGCGTGCCATGCTGCTCCTGCCCTGGCTGCTGCCACTGATTGTTGCCAGCGCCACCTGGCGCTCCATTCTCGACCAGGACTCCGGGATCCTCAACCAGTTCCTTGGAACTTTTGGCATTCCGGCAGTTCCGTGGCTGACCAGCCCGTCTGTGGCACTCATTGCCGTCATTATTGTCAACATCTGGATCGGCATACCCTTCAACGTCACCTTGCTGTACGGCGGCCTGCAGGATATTCCGGCAGAACTGTACGAGGCCGGGGCACTTGACGGCGCCACCGGCTGGAAATCTTTCTGGCACATCACCTGGCCCAACATGCGTCCCGTGGTCAGCGTTGTCCTGGTGCTTGGGGTCGTTTACACCATCAAGGTCCTGGACATCATCCTGGGCCTGACCAACGGAGGGCCGGCCAACGCCACCCAGACAATTGCTGTGCGCTCCTACCAGGAGTCCTTTGTGAACTTCCAGTTCGGGGTGGGTGCGGCGTTCTCCAATATCCTGATCCTCATTTCCCTTGTATTTGCCATCATCTACCTGCGGGCCAACCGCCGCGCCGTTGACGAGTAGGAGGGCACCATGGCTACAACACATCTCACCGCGCCCGTGAACCACGCTGCGGCGCAGCGGATGAAGAACATCCGCACAAGAAGCTCCACGGTGCTGGGCATCATTTTCCTGATCATCATGCTTTTCCCGATCTACTGGATGATCAACGCCTCCCTGCAACCATCAGGCAACACGTTGTCGGCGAGTTTTCTGCCCTTGAACCCCAGCTTTGCCGGATATGAAAAGGCCATTGCAGACCAGGGCAAGAACTTGGTCACTAGCCTTGTCATTTCGCTCGGCACCGTGGTGGTCACCCTGGCCATTGCGGCACCGGCCGCCTATGCGCTGGGCCAGTTCAAGTTCCGCTGGATCAGTTGGGCGCTGCTGGCGATCCTGATCGCCCAGATGATTCCGGGTGTCGTCATTGCCAACGCCCTCTACGCGGCCTACAACGACCTTGGCCTGTTGAACACTTACATAGGCCTGATCCTTGCCGACGCAACCAGTGCCATTCCGTTCGCAATCTTGATCATGCGGGCGTTCATGATGAGCATCCCGCCCTCGATCATTGAGGCGGCCCGCGTTGACGGTGCGGGGCAGGTGAGGGCCTTTGTTTCCATAGCCCTTCCCATTGCCAAGAACGCAATCATCACGGCTGCACTCTTTGCCTTCTTGTTCTCTTGGAGCGACTTCCTCTTTGCCCTGACGCTGACCACGACGGATGAAATCAGGCCTGTGACATTGGGCATTTACCAATACCTCGGCACGCAAGTCTCCAACTGGAGTGCCGTCATGGCCACCGCGGTTCTGTCCTCGCTGCCGGCGATTGTGCTGCTGGTCATCGCCCAAAAGTACATCGCTGCCGGGGCGACCGGCGGTGCCGTCAAATAGCCCGGACCGTCGCCCGCACGCGCAAGCTACTTCAAAATCGTCGAACCAAAACGAAACAAGAAAGTGAACCCCATGTCTGGAACCACCAGCCCCGCAACCCCCATCAAAGTAGTCGTCTGGGGTGAAAACCGGCATGAACAAGTTGAACAAAAGGTGCGCGACATCTATCCCACTGGCATGCACACCACCATCAAGGAAGGCATTGAGGAAAACCTTGGCACCGGGGTCGAAGTGAGCACCGTAACCTTGGATGATCCGGAGCACGGGCTCACCGAGGAAGTCCTGGCGGCCACAGATGTCCTCGTCTGGTGGGGCCACGCCGCCCATGCGGAAGTTTCGGACGAAGTGGTGGAAAGGGTGCACCAGCACGTGCTGGCAGGCATGGGGTTGGTGGTCCTCCACTCCGCGCACTGGTCCAAGATTTTCGGCAAGCTCATGGGTACCACGTGCACCCTGCGCTGGCGTTCCGAGGAAGACCGGGAGATTGTCTGGACAGTGGACCCCACCCACCCCATCGCCCAGGGTGTCCCGCACCCTTTCATCATTCCGGCCCAGGAGATGTACGGCGAATTTTTCGACGTGCCTGCTCCCGACGAACTGATCTTCCTCTCCACCTTTACCGGCGGCGAAGTGTTCCGCAGCGGCATGACGTACAAGCGCGGCTTAGGCAAGATCTTCTTCTTCAGCCCCGGCGACCAGGACTACCCCGTCTATCACCAGAAGGAAGTCCGCAGGATCATCGCCAACGGTGTCGAATGGGCCAGGACGTTGCGCCCCGGGCGAAGCGTTCCTGTGCTGCTCCGCTACGAAACCGAAGACTTCTACAACGGCCGCAGCTACCAGGGAGCCATGGAAAATTGAGCACTTTCACCACAGTGAGCGCTGTCGGGCCGCTGCGCCTGATCCAGGTCGGAGCCGGCGGCATGGGCCAGGCGTGGCTCGACACCATCACCGCCAACCCCGACGTGGAATTGGTCGGCCTCGTCGACCTCAACACCGACACGGCCCATGCCGCACTCGCAGCCCGCGGCCTGCAGGACATCGTCGTCGGCACGAGCATCGGCGCCGTCGCAGCGGCCACTGGGGCACACGCCGTCGTCAATGTCACGGTTCCCGTGGCCCACCATCCGGTCAACGTCGAGGCCATGTTTGCCGGTCTTCCGGTGCTCTGCGAGAAGCCGGCAGCACCCACCGTGGCGCAGGCGCTGTCGCTCGCTGCCAGTGCCGAGGCCAGCGGGCAGCTGCTGATGATCAGCCAGTCGCGGCGCTACTTCAACTCGCTCACGCAGCTCAAGGCCGTGGCGGGGGAGCTGGGCGACATCGGCGTCATCAGCACCGAGTTCTTCAAGGCCCCGCACTTTGGCGGCTTCCGCGAGGAGATGGACCACGTGCTGCTGCTGGACATGGCCATCCACCCGTTCGACGCCGTCCGGCACCTGACGGGTCAGGATCCCGTGAGCGTGTACTGCGAGGAATTCAACCCGAGCTGGAGCTGGTTCCAGGCCGACGCCGCTGCTACCGCCATCTTTGAGTTCGCCGGCGGGCTCCGCTACGTGTACTCAGGCTCGTGGTGCGCCGACGGTGCCGAAACCTCCTGGAACGGCAGTTGGCGCGTGAACGGCGCGCGGGGGACCGCACTGTGGGACGGCGACAACGCACCAACTGCGGAGGGGATCGAAGGCGCAGCGCTGGAGGTTCCCGCTTCCGACGGCGGACCGGAGGAAATTGCCGGATCGCTGGCCGAGTTTGTGGCTGCGGTCCGCAGCGGGGAGGTCCCCGACGGGGAAATCCACTCCAACGTCCACTCGCTGGCCATGGTGGAGGCGGCCGTACAGTCGGCCGGGACCGGACAGCGGGTGCGCATTGACGATGTCATCACGGCCGCATATGCGCAGGCGCTGGATGCCGAGAAGAACGCGGACGTGTTGGCTGTGCTTGCCGGGTGGGAATCGCCGCTCGCGGCGCTCTCCGGTGCCGGGCGGGACGTTCGCGCGTAGAGCGGCCGCATGAATGAAGGGTGGGGTGCAGCGCGGCGTCGCGTTGCACCCCACCCACGTTGCCCGTCGGCTCAATCTTCGGCTCCGGCACCGAGTGAAAGCCAGTTCTCCCGGGTGGCGAGGGCGGCTGCGTCGGCGTCGCCCATGCCTGCCAGGCGGATGATCTCGGCATGCGCGGTGACGGAATGCCGGGCTGAGCGGGAGCTGAAACGCTGCCGCTCCACCCGGCGCAGCAGGGGCAGCGCCTGCTCCAAGATGTCCGGGATCATCCCATTGCCGCAGGCGTCGAGGAAGACTGCGTGGAAGTCGTCGTCGGCAGCCAAGGCGAGTTCGACGTCGTCGTGCATCAGGGCGTGCTCAAAGCGTGCGTTGGACTCGGTCATGGCGGCCAGCTGCGGGCCGCCCAGGTGTGGAACCGCCAGGCGGGCGGCCAGCTCATGCATGGACGCCACCACCTGCTGCGCGTTCACGGTGGATGCCGGGTCCAGGGGGGCCACGATGGTGGCCCGGCCCGGCTTCGCGATGACCAGCCCGGCGCGCTCCAGCCGCAGCAGGGCCTCCCGGATGGGTGTGCGGCTGACGCCCAGCCAGGCCTCCAGCTCGGGATCCCTCAGGCGTTCGCCCGCGGCAAAGGTGCCGTCAACAATGGCGTCTCGGATGGATTCGTAAACGTCGTTGCGCAGCAGCGAACGCTTGTGGATGCCTTGCGGGGCGGGTGTGGGCATGGAACTTATGGTAACCCGGAGCGGGGCAGTCCGGCGGAATGGTTGACAGTGGCGTTTATGGCATGCAATATATTGCATATCGAACTGCGATGTCATCCGCAGCACCCGCCCACCATTGAGGACCGCCACCATGGCAATCACCGACTTTGAGCGTTACCCCCTGACCTTCGGCCCCAGCCCCATCCACGACCTCCCCCGCCTGACGCAACACCTGGGCGGCGCCAAAATCTGGGCCAAGCGCGAGGATTGCAACAGCGGGCTGGCCTTCGGCGGCAACAAGACCCGCAAGCTCGAATACATCGTCCCGGATGCCATCGCCCAGGGCGCGGACACCTTGGTCTCCATTGGCGGCTACCAGTCCAACCACACCCGCCAGGTGGCCGCCGTCGCCGCGAAGCTCGGCATGAAGGCCCGCCTCGTGCAGGAAAACTGGGTCGACTGGCCGGACCCGCTCAGCGACCGCGTGGGCAACATCCAGCTCTCGCGCATCATGGGCGCCGACGTCCGCCTCGACAAGGCCGGCTTCGACATCGGCATCCGCAGCAGCTGGGAACAGGCCATCAAGGAGGTCAAGGACGACGGCGGCAAGCCCTACCCGATCCCGGCCGGCGCCTCCGAACACCACCTTGGCGGGCTGGGCTTCGCCAACTGGGCGTACGAAGTCCAGGCGCAGGAGGAGGAGCTGGGCGTCTTCTTCGACACCATTGTGGTCTGCACCGTCACCGGCTCCACCCACGCCGGCATGATCGCGGGCTTCGCCGGGCAGGACCGCCCCCGACGCGTAATCGGCATCGACGCCTCCGCCACGATCGAGAAAACACGCGCACAGGTTGCCCGGATCGCCCGCCACACCGCTGGGCTGATCGGCCTGGGACGCGAGCTCCGCGACGATGAAATCACCGTCATGGAGGGCTGGGCCGGCGACTTCTACGGCATCCCCGTCCAGTCCACGCTCGACGCCATCCGCCTCACCGGCTCCCTCGAAGGCATGATCATCGACCCCGTCTACGAGGGCAAGTCCATGGCCGGCCTCATTGACCTGGTCCGGTCCCGGGACATTCCCGCCACCAGCAACGTGCTTTACGCGCACCTCGGCGGTCAGCTCGCCCTGAATGCCTACAGCGGCCTGTTCCGCTGACTGGCCTCCGCCAGTGGCCGCAAACGTTGCTCCGTACCAGCGGGCCTAGCCGAAGGAACGCAGCAGCTCCCTGGCCGTGGACTCATCCGTGACCAGTTCGTTGACGAAGCCGCCGCGGATGGCCGCCGCCAGCGGGACCACCTTGGCCGGGCCGGCCGTGACCATCAGCCGGCGCGGGATTTTCAGCAGGTCCGGCAGGGTGATGCCAATGAGCCTGTCCGTCACCTCGGACTTCACCTCGCGTCCTTCGGCATCGAAGAAGTGGCCGCACAGGTGGGCTGCAGCCCCTGCGGCTTCCAGCTCGGCCAGCGCCCCGGGGGAGACGGGGCTGTAGGTGCCGGTGCCGTCAAAGCGCTGCATGGACCCCACCCCGATCAGGGCCAGGTCGCTCCGCGGCCCCAGCTCCAGACCATGGGCCACTTCGGGGGATTCCAGGGCCTTCAGGCGGGCCGCCGGGTCTCGGTAGAGGAAGTTGGCCGGGACGGGGATGAAGTTCCCGCCCAGCTGCTGGCAGATGTGTTCACCGACGTGGATGCGCTCGTCGCCCGAGCGGTCCAGCCGGGACGGGCACGCCAGCAGGTCGATCACCGTCAGGCCGGCGTGGCGGCCGGGACTCAGGGACTTGGCCACGGAGGACAGGGTGCGGCTGG
>Ga0157371_10005284_pt1 | contig 10939 bp, 10 predicted proteins | sample C45metaG_FD_113462 | JGI IMG/M metagenome (GOLD analysis project Ga0157371, IMG submission 113462) | Corn rhizosphere microbial communities from Kellogg Biological Station, Michigan, USA - C4-5 metaG | ecosystem: Host-associated > Plants > Roots > Rhizosphere > Soil | place: USA: Michigan... | reverse complement strand
GATGGTTATGAAACCATCATGGTCAACTGCAACCCGGAAACCGTGTCCACCGACTACGACACCTCCGACCGCCTGTACTTCGAGCCGCGGACGCTGGAAGACGTGCTCGAAGTGGTGCGGGTCGAGAAGCCCAAGGGCGTGATCGTGCAGTACGGTGGCCAGACCCCATTGAAACTCGCCCGTGCCCTGGAAGAAGCCGGCGTGCCGATCATCGGCACCAGCCCGGACTCCATCGACCGTGCCGAGGACCGTGAGCGCTTCCAGCAGATGGTCGAGCGCCTCAACCTGCTGCAGCCGCCGAACGCGACCGTGCGCAGCGAAGACGAAGCCATTCGCGCGGCCGCCAAGATCGGTTACCCGCTGGTGGTGCGTCCTTCCTACGTGCTCGGTGGCCGGGCGATGGAAATCGTCTACGAAGAAGAAGAGCTCAAGCGCTACCTGCGTGAAGCCGTGCAGGTGTCCAACGACAGCCCGGTGCTGCTCGACCACTTCCTCAACTGCGCCATCGAGATGGACGTGGACGCCGTGTGCGACGGCACCGACGTGGTCATCGGCGCCATCATGCAGCACATCGAACAGGCCGGCGTTCACTCCGGCGACTCGGCGTGCTCGTTGCCTCCTTACTCGCTGCCGGCCTCCGTGCAGGACGCGGTTCGCGAACAGGTCAAGAAAATGGCCCTGGAACTGGGCGTCATCGGCCTGATGAACGTACAGCTGGCGTTGCAGGGTGATCGCATCTACGTGATCGAAGTCAACCCGCGCGCTTCGCGTACCGTACCGTTCGTGTCCAAGTGCATCGGTGTGTCCCTGGCGATGATCGCGGCCCGCGTCATGGCCGGTAAAACCCTGAAAGAACTGAATTTCACTCAGGAAATCATCCCCAACTTCTACAGCGTCAAGGAAGCGGTCTTCCCGTTCGCCAAGTTCCCGGGTGTGGACCCGATCCTCGGCCCGGAAATGAAGTCGACCGGCGAAGTGATGGGCGTGGGTGACACCTTCGGCGAGGCCTTCGCCAAGGCGCAGATGGGCGCCAGCGAAGTGCTGCCCACCGGCGGCACCGCGTTCATCAGCGTGCGTGACGACGACAAGCCACTGGTGGCCAACGTGGCCCGCGACCTGATCGGTCTGGGCTTCGAAGTGGTGGCCACCGTCGGTACCGCCCGCATCATCGAGGCTGCCGGCCTCAAGGTGCGTCGCGTCAACAAGGTGACCGAAGGGCGCCCGCACGTGGTCGACATGATCAAGAATGACGAAGTCACGCTGATCATCAACACCACCGAAGGCCGTCAGTCGATCGCCGACTCCTACTCGATCCGCCGCAACGCCTTGCAGCACAAGATCTACTGCACCACCACCATTGCTGCCGGCGAAGCGATCTGCGAAGCGCTGAAATTCGGTCCGGAAAAGACCGTACGTCGCTTGCAGGATCTCCATGCAGGACTCAAGGCATGAATAAATACCCGATGACAGTCCAGGGCGCTCGCGCCCTGGAAGAAGAACTGGCGCACCTGACCAAGGTCGTGCGTCCCAAGCTCAGCCAGGACATCGGCACGGCTCGCGAACTGGGCGACCTCAAGGAGAACGCCGAGTACCATGCCGCGCGTGAACAGCAGGGCATGGTCGAGGCGCGTATCCGCGATATCGAAGGTCGCCTGCAGAACTCGGTGGTGATTGACGTCACCACCATCGAGCACACCGGCAAGGTGATCTTCGGCACCACCGTGGAAATCGCCAACGTCGAGACCGACGAGCGCCTGAAGTATCAGATCGTGGGTGAGGACGAGGCGGACATCAAGCTCGGCAAGCTGTCGGTCGGCTCGCCGATCGCCCGTGCCCTGATCGCCAAGGAAGAAGGCGATGTGGTGGCGGTCAAGACGCCGGGTGGCGTCATCGAGTACGAGATTGTCGAAGTCAATCACATTTGACGGCTCGCCTGCCCGGCAGGTGAGCGATGTCGTCTGGCAACTGGCCCAGGTGTTCTGGGTCGGTGGCGTGTGGGTCATGCATTTTGGCGTGCTGCCGGTGCTGAGTCACATTGGCCTGGCGGCGCTGCTGGTGCACGACATCGGCCGGCAGGCCACTGCCGTGCTGATGGCGTTCGCCGCCGCCTGCGTGGCAGTGCAGATGGTGCTGCTGGTGCTGGCGCAAGGCGTGGCCAGCCTGTGGCGCGATGTGCGTGGGCAATTGCTGATCGTGGCGGGGTTGGACTGCGCCGCGTATTTTGCCCTGCAGCTCTGGGAGCCTTCGGCCGTGCGCTGGCAGTTGTTCTGCTACCTCGGCCTGGGGCTGACCGGGTTGTTCCTGGTGCTGCAACCGGCGCCGGGCAGGGCGCGTGAAGCGCGCCGCTGACCGACGGCATTCATCAATGGAAGCGATGAACGTTGGACAACTGCTTGTTGACCTGCGGGTTCTTGCGATAGATCAACGCCATTTTACCGATCACCTGAACCAGGTCGGCACGGCCGGACTTGCACAGGGCGGCGATGGCAGCCAGGCGCTGCTCGCGGTCCAGGATATTGATTTTGATCTTGATCAGTTCGTGATCGCTCAGCGCGCGCTCGAATTCTGTCAGGACTCCCTCAGTCAAGCCATTGTCCGCTACCATCAAAACTGGCTTCAAATGGTGGCCAATGGATTTGTACTGTTTCTTCTGCTCTGGAGTGAGCGGCATAATCGGACCCTTCGTCTGAACGTGTAAAAAGCGGCCGCCAGTTTACCCGAGCGCCCTTGGCTCCGCCCAGTTAATCACGACCCGTATTTTGAGGTGCCCAGTGGCCCGTTCCAAGACAAGCCTTAATTGGCTGAAAGAGCATTTCAACGATCCTTACGTCAAAATGGCGCAAAAGGACGGTTATCGCTCGCGTGCCAGCTACAAATTGCTGGAAATTCAGGAAAAGGACCGGTTGATCCGCCCCGGCATGAGCGTCATCGACCTGGGCGCCGCCCCGGAGGCTGGTCCCAGGTGACCAGCCGTCTGATCGGCGGTCAGGGGCGATTGATCGCTTCCGACATTCTGGAAATGGACAGCATCCCGGACGTAACCTTCATTCAAGGGGACTTTACCGAAGACGCCGTGCTGGCCCAGATCCTCGACGCCGTGGGGAATTCGCAGGTGGACCTTGTGATTTCCGACATGGCCCCCAATATGAGTGGGTTAAGCGCTGTCGATATGCCCAGAGCGATGTTTCTGTGTGAACTTGCCCTGGACCTCGCCGGTCGAGTGTTGCGCCCGGGCGGTGATTTCCTCATCAAGGTGTTCCAGGGTGAGGGCTTCGACGTGTACCACAAGAGCGTGCGGCAGATGTTCGACAAAGTGCAGATGCGCAAGCCGTCCTCTTCACGTGACCGTTCGCGTGAGCAGTACTTGCTGGGGCGGGGTTTCAAAGGGGTCGAACGGCCCAGCGACGATTCTTGAGGCGGCCGATAGCTTTTTTCAAATGGTGTATTGCGCCGGACCTGAATGAAGATTGAGCTGTCAAAGTTTCACAAAGCGTTACAGACGGCACCTGCAGAACTGTAGGGAATGTAGTAAGTTTGGCCGGTGATTATCATGCGAAGCATGCCTGCGCGGGTTGCGGGTAGCGGGCTTCAGAGGGTAGTGAATTGAACGATATGGCAAAGAATCTGATCCTGTGGTTGATCATCGCGGCCGTCCTCGTGACGGTGATGAACAACTTCTCCAGCCCGAACGAGCCGCAGACCCTCAACTATTCCGACTTCATCCAGCAGGTCAAGGATGGCAAGGTCGAGCGCGTTGCGGTCGACGGCTACGTCATCACGGGCAAGCGCAATGACGGCGAGTCGTTCAAGACCATCCGCCCGGCCATTGCCGACAACGGTCTGATTGGCGACCTGGTCGACAACAAGGTCGTGGTCGAAGGCAAGCAGCCTGAACAGCAGAGCATCTGGACCCAGTTGCTGGTCGCCAGCTTCCCGATCCTGGTCATCATCGCCGTGTTCATGTTCTTCATGCGCCAGATGCAGGGCGGTGCGGGCGGCAAGGGCGGGCCGATGAGCTTCGGCAAGAGCAAGGCCAGGTTGCTGTCGGAAGACCAGGTCAAGACGACGCTGGCTGACGTCGCAGGTTGCGACGAGGCCAAGGAAGAAGTGGGTGAGCTGGTCGAGTTCCTGCGTGATCCGGGCAAGTTCCAGCGCCTGGGCGGGCGAATTCCACGTGGCGTGCTGATGGTTGGCCCACCCGGTACCGGTAAGACGCTGCTGGCCAAGGCCATTGCCGGCGAAGCCAAGGTGCCGTTCTTCACCATCTCCGGTTCGGACTTCGTGGAAATGTTCGTGGGCGTCGGCGCCAGCCGTGTTCGCGACATGTTCGAACAGGCCAAGAAACATGCGCCGTGCATCATCTTCATCGACGAAATCGACGCCGTCGGCCGCCATCGTGGTGCCGGCATGGGCGGTGGGCACGATGAACGCGAGCAGACGCTGAACCAGTTGCTGGTGGAGATGGACGGCTTTGAAATGAACGACGGCATCATCGTGATCGCCGCCACCAACCGTCCCGATGTACTCGACCCTGCACTGTTGCGTCCAGGCCGCTTCGACCGCCAGGTCGTGGTGGGTCTGCCGGACATTCGTGGCCGTGAGCAGATCCTCAAGGTGCACATGCGCAAGGCGCCCTTGGGCGACGACGTCAATGCAGCGGTGATTGCCCGCGGTACACCGGGTTTCTCCGGTGCCGACCTGGCGAACCTGGTCAACGAAGCGTCGCTGTTCGCCGCACGCAACGGCAAGCGTCTGGTGGAGATGAAAGAGTTCGAACTGGCCAAAGACAAGATCATGATGGGCGCCGAGCGCAAGACCATGGTCATGTCGGAAAAGGAAAAGCAGAACACGGCCTACCACGAAGCCGGTCACGCGATCGTTGGTCGTGTGGTGCCCGAGCATGATCCGGTCTACAAGGTGTCGATCATTCCACGCGGTCGCGCGTTGGGGGTGACCATGTTCCTCCCCGAGGAAGACCGTTACAGCCTGTCCAAGCGTGCGCTGATCAGTCAGATCTGCTCGCTGTACGGTGGCCGTATCGCGGAAGAGATGACCCTGGGCTTCGACGGTGTCACCACCGGTGCCTCCAACGACATCATGCGTGCCAGCCAGATCGCTCGGAACATGGTGACCAAGTGGGGCCTGTCCGAGAAGCTCGGGCCGTTGCTGTACGCCGAAGACGATGACCAGGCGTTCCTGGGGCGCGGCGGCAGTTCGGGCAATGCCAGCGTTTCCGGTGAAACCGCCAAGCTGATCGACTCGGAAGTGCGCGGCATCATTGACCAGTGCTACGGCACGGCGAAACAAATCCTCACCGACAACCGCGACAAGCTTGACGCCATGGCCGATGCCCTGATGAAGTACGAGACGATCGACGCCGATCAGATCGACGACATCATGGCGGGCCGTACGCCGCGCGAGCCGCGTGACTGGGAAGGGGGTTCCGGCCCCACCGGGACGCCTATCCCGCGCGATGACCGTCCTGAGAGTCCGATCGGCGGTCCAGCCGCTCAACTCTAAGGTCTCTCATGACTTCTCAGCAGTACCCGACCCGGTTGCCTTGCGGCAACCGGGTTCTTGATTTGTCCCAGACGCACGTCATGGGCATCCTCAATGTCACCCCTGACTCCTTCTCCGACGGCGGCCATTTCAGCAGCCGTGATCTTGCCTTGCGTCACGCCGAAGCCATGGTGCAGGCAGGCGCCACGCTGATCGATGTGGGTGGCGAGTCCACCCGTCCAGGTGCCAGGGCGGTCAGTGCGCAAGAGGAGCTGGAGCGTGTGGCCCCTGTCGTGGAAGCGATCAGCCAGGCGCTCGATGTGGTCATTTCCGTCGATACGTCGACCCCGGTCGTCATGCGCGAGAGCGCTCGACTGGGGGCTGGGCTGATCAACGATGTGCGCGCACTTCGTCGAGAAGGCGCAGTGGACGCTGCCGTTGCCACTAATTTGCCAGTATGCTTGATGCATATGCTTGGCGAGCCGGGTGATATGCAGGACAATCCGCACTATGATGACGTGGTCATCGCAGTTGCGGATTTTTTGCGTGAGCGCATGCAGGTCTGCTGCGCGGCGGGAATAGCCGAAGAGAAGATCATTCTCGACCCCGGTTTCGGTTTCGCCAAGACCCATGAGCACAACCTCGGGCTGTTCAAGCATATGCAGGACCTGCACGTGCTGGGCCGTCCGCTGCTCGTTGGGGTGTCGCGCAAAAGCATGGTGGGCCTGGCGCTCGGGCGCCCGGTCGAGCAGCGCCTTGCTGGCAGCCTGGCCCTGGCCGCCATGGCAGTGGCACGGGGTGCCCGTATCCTGCGGGTGCACGACGTGGCAGAAACGGTAGATGTCGTTAGGATGATTGCAGCGGTAGACGCTGCTCGATAAAGTCTTGGAGCAATTATGAGCAGGAAATATTTTGGCACCGACGGCATTCGCGGTCGTGTTGGTGAGTACCCGATTACGCCTGATTTCATGCTCAAGCTGGGCTGGGCTGCCGGCATGGCCTTCCGCAGCATGGGTGCATGCCGCGTGCTGGTCGGCAAGGACACCCGGATCTCCGGCTACATGTTCGAGTCAGCGCTGGAAGCCGGTCTGTCCGCTGCCGGTGCCGACGTGATGCTGCTGGGGCCAATGCCTACGCCTGCCATCGCCTACCTGACCCGCACCTTTCACGCCGAAGCCGGCATTGTCATCAGTGCCTCGCACAACCCCCATGACGACAACGGCATCAAGTTTTTCTCGGGGCAGGGCACCAAGCTGCCCGACGAAGTCGAGGCCATGATCGAGGAGCTGCTCGATGCGCCGATGACCGTTGCCGAGTCCAGTAAGCTGGGCAAGGTGTCGCGAATCAACGACGCGGCCGGCCGCTACATCGAATTCTGCAAGAGCAGCGTGCCCAGCAGCACCGATTTCGCCGGCCTGAAGCTGGTGATCGATTGCGCCCACGGTGCCACCTATAAAGTGGCGCCGAACGTGTTCCGCGAACTGGGCGCCCAAGTGACGGTACTGTCGGCCCAGCCAGACGGCCTGAACATCAATGACAACTGCGGCTCCACCCATATGGAGGCCTTGCAGGCCGCCGTACTGGTGGGCCACGCCGACCTCGGCATCGCCTTCGACGGCGACGGTGATCGTGTCCTGATGGTCGACCACACCGGCGCCATCGTCGACGGTGACGAGTTGCTGTTCATCATCGCCCGCGACCTGCAGGAGCGCGGCAAGCTCTCCGGTGGCGTGGTCGGTACCTTGATGAGCAACCTCGGCCTGGAGCTGGCGCTGCAGGACCTGGCCATTCCGTTCACCCGGGCCAAGGTCGGTGACCGCTACGTCATGGCGGAGCTGAAGGAGCGTGAGTGGTCGCTGGGCGGGGAGAACTCCGGTCATATCGTCTGCTGCCAGTACACCACCACGGGCGACGCCATCATCGCAGCCCTGCAAGTATTGATGGCGCTCAAGCGCCGCGGCGAGACACTGGCGCATGCACGCCAGGGGCTGCGCAAATGCCCGCAGGTGCTGGTCAATGTCCGCTTCGCGGGCGGTGAAGTCGACCCGGTCGAGCACCCGGCCGTGAAGGAAGCCTGCGAGCGCGTGACCCAGGCCATGGGCGGGCGCGGGCGCGTGCTGCTGCGCAAGTCCGGGACCGAACCGCTGGTGCGGGTGATGGTCGAGGGCGACGACGAAAAACTGGTCACCGGCTATGCCAATGAATTGGCCAAGCTGGTCAGTGAAGTTTGCGCCTGATACGGCTTGCCAGTCATCGCCGTGTTGGGTAACATCTGCGCCCACTTTGACCGACGAGGTACAGCATGCGTCGCACTATGGTAGCTGGTAACTGGAAAATGCACGGTACCCGCGCCAGCGTCGCCGAGCTGCTGGTGGGCCTGGGTAACCTGGCACTGTCGGATGCCGTCGATGTGGTGGTCTTTCCGTCCAGCCTGCATATCGGTCAGGCAGTCGACGCGCTGAAGGGCAAGTCGATCGCGGTGGGTGCGCAGAACTGCGCTCACCAGCCCGAACAGGGCGCATTGACCGGCGAGCTCGCGTCTGGCCAGTTGGCAGATGCAGGCTGCGCGTTTGTGTTGATCGGCCATTCCGAGCGTCGCCAGATTCTGGGCGAAACGGATGACGTACTGATTCGCAAATTCGCGGCGGCCCAGGCCAGCCAGTTGACTCCGGTTCTGTGTGTAGGGGAAACCCTGGAAGAGCGCGAAGCGGGTCAGACGCTGGAAGTGGTAGGTCGTCAGTTGGGTGACGTGATCGAGGCGCTGGGCATCGATGCGTTCGTGAATGCGGTGATCGCCTATGAGCCTGTCTGGGCCATTGGTACCGGTCTGACCGCTTCGCCACAGCAGGCTCAGGATGTGCACGCCGCCATCCGCGCTCAACTGGCTGCAAAGAATGCTGATGTCGCGCAAGGCGCGCGACTTCTTTACGGCGGCAGCGTCAAGGCGGCCAATGCGGCCGAACTGTTCGGCATGCCGGATATCGATGGGGGGCTCATTGGTGGTGCCTCCCTGAATGCAGAAGATTTCGGTGCGATCTGTCGCGCCGCGGGAAACTGAGAAAATGCTGGAAACAGTCGTAGTCGTTCTTCATCTGCTGGGTGCACTGAGCCTCGTCGCTCTGGTTTTGCTTCAGCAGGGCAAAGGTGCGGACGCTGGCGCGTCGTTCGGGGCAGGTGCATCAAATACTGTCTTCGGAAGCCAAGGTTCCTCTACCTTTCTGAGTAAGTTTACTGCTATACTTGCCGCATGTTTTTTCATAACCAGCCTGGGGTTAGGTTACTTTGCTAAAGAGAAAGCTCAAGGCGTTTCTCTCCAAGGTCTCCCAAATCCAGCGGTTCTGGAAACACCAAAGCAACAACCGGTAGCTGACGATGTGCCGGTGCTTCAAGAGCAAAAGACCGACGTGAATACCACTGACGTACCTCCCGCTCAAGAGCAAAAGTAACAAGGGTTTCAAACGCAGTATTGCCGAGGTGGTGGAATTGGTAGACACGCAACCTTGAGGTGGTTGTGCCCATAGGGTGTAGGGGTTCGAGTCCCCTTCTCGGTACCAATTATCAAGAGAGCCCGCAGTAGCGGGCTTTCTTGTCGGTGGAAGCTTGGATTGACCCAGAATGGGTTCGGTCGTATACTTTCGCCCCAGCTTTGTCGCGGGATGGAGCAGTCTGGTAGCTCGTCGGGCTCATAACCCGAAGGTCGTTGGTTCAAATCCAGCTCCCGCAACCAGTTTTAGCAAGGCCCCTTTTCATAGGGGCTTTTTGTTAGCTGGACAGTTCTTAGCGCCGGTATTCAACGGCGTATCCGGGATGGGCGCTTCGCCCATTTTTTATTTGCACAGCATGCACGAGGGGGTTCAGGTGTCGAGCAAGCTAGAACAGTTGCAGGCCTTGTTGGCCCCAGTGGTCGTGGCCCTAGGCTATGAATGCTGGGGTATTGAGTTTTCCGCTCAAGGTCGCCATTCGCTTTTGCGTGTTTATATCGATAAAGAGGGCGGTGTGCTGGTCGATGACTGTGCGATCGTCAGTCGTCAGATTAGTGGCATTCTCGACGTTGAAGATCCCATCAGCGTCGAGTACACCCTCGAAGTTTCTTCTCCCGGCATGGAACGCCCGCTGTTCACCATCGAACAGTTCGCCGCGTACGCCGGTGCACAGGTAAAAATAAAGCTGCGCGCACCTTTCGAGGGTCGTCGCAACTTTCAAGGCGTTCTCCACGGTGTGGAAGATCAGGATGTCGTGATTCGAGTAGACGAGCATGAGTTCCTGTTGCCGATCGATTCGATCGACAAGGCCAACATAATTCCCAGTTTTGACTGAGACGTGCCAGATCCTGCGGATCCCGCGGATCCAATGGCTTGCGAAAGGCGAGGCGTACGATGAGCAAAGAAGTACTGCTGGTTGTTGAGTCGGTATCCAACGAAAAGGGTGTACCGGCCGACGTAATATTCGAGGCGCTCGAGATTGCTCTGGCGACCGCGACCAAGAAACGCTTCGAAGACGAAGTGGATCTGCGTGTGGAAATCAACCGCCACACAGGTGCCTACGAGACTTTCCGTCGCTGGACGGTGGTCGAGGAAGACGATCTTGACGATCCGGCCATCGAAACCTGGCCGAGCAAGGTTGAAATCGACCATCCTGGCGCCAAGGTAGGGGATGTCGTAGAAGAAAAGATCGATTCCATCGAGTTCGGTCGTATCGCTGCGCAGACCGCCAAGCAGGTTATCGTTCAGAAAGTTCGCGAAGCCGAGCGCGCCCAGGTGGTGGACGCTTACCGCGAGCGCCTGGGTGAGATCATCTCTGGCACCGTGAAGAAAGTCACTCGCGACAACGTCATCGTCGACCTGGGCAACAATGCCGAGGCGCTGCTGGCGCGCGAAGACATCATTTCTCGTGAGACCTTCCGGGTGGGCGTGCGTTTGCGTGCGCTGCTCAAGGAAATCCGTACCGAGAACCGCGGCCCTCAGCTGATCCTGTCGCGCACCGCGCCACAGATGCTGATCGAGCTGTTCCGCATCGAAGTACCGGAAATCGCTGAAGGCCTCATTGAAGTCATGGCCGCTTCCCGTGACCCGGGTTCGCGCGCCAAGATCGCCGTTCGCTCCAAAGACAAGCGTATCGACCCGCAAGGTGCCTGCATTGGCATGCGCGGTTCGCGTGTGCAGGCCGTTTCGGGTGAGTTGGGTGGCGAGCGCGTCGACATTGTCCTGTGGGACGATAACCCGGCGCAGTTCGTGATCAATGCCATGTCCCCGGCAGAAGTAGCAGCGATCATCGTAGATGAAGACGCGCATGCCATGGACATCGCAGTGGGCGCGGACAACCTGGCTCAGGCCATCGGTCGTGGCGGTCAGAACGTACGTCTGGCCAGCCAGCTGACCGGCTGGACCCTGAACGTGATGACCGAGTCGGACATCCAGGCCAAGCAGCAAGCGGAAACCGG
>Ga0157371_10005282_pt1 | contig 10943 bp, 13 predicted proteins | sample C45metaG_FD_113462 | JGI IMG/M metagenome (GOLD analysis project Ga0157371, IMG submission 113462) | Corn rhizosphere microbial communities from Kellogg Biological Station, Michigan, USA - C4-5 metaG | ecosystem: Host-associated > Plants > Roots > Rhizosphere > Soil | place: USA: Michigan... | reverse complement strand
CCCGAATCGGAACAGCCAGGCGCCAACGACCTGATCAACCCCATGACACAGAAGGGAAAGAGCGATGAGCCTCCGGCAGCTGCCTGAAATCCGTGCCGAGCGACGGCTCGGCGCCGCCCAGTTCGATATGCGACCCGACGCGCTGGAACGCTGGGAGCCGGAAGTGCGTGCTGCCGGCAACGACGCAAACAGCATCTCTATCTACGATTCGATCGGCGAGAACTGGGAGGGCACGGGCGTTACCGCCAAACGGATCAGCGCCGCCCTTCGTGCGATCGGCAGCAAGGACGTGGTGGTAAACATCAACTCCCCCGGCGGTGACTTCTTCGAGGGCGTGGCGATCTACAACCTGCTGCGCGAGCACCAGGGACGCGTGACAGTGCAAGTGATGGGGCTGGCAGCGTCAGCCGCAACGGTTATCGCCATGGCCGGCGATGAGATCCTGATGGGCGACGGGGCGTTCCTGATGATCCACAACGCCTGGGCGGTGGCCATAGGCAATCGGCACGACATGGCCGATGCAGCAAAGCTGTTGGAGCCGTTCGACGCGGCCATGGCCAAGGTCTACGCCGCCCGGTCGGGTGTCACCGAGGCGGAGGCGGCCCGGATGATGGACGAGGAGACGTGGATCGGCGCCGGCCAGGCTGTCGAGGACGGCTTTGCCGATGGGCTGCTCGACGGGGCCGCCGCCACCAAGGATGCCAAGCAGGCGTCGGGCGGGCGCAAGGCACTCGCCATGGTGGAAGCAGCAATGGCCAAGGCTGGCCACTCCCGCTCCATGCGGCGCGACACCCTCAAAGCGCTGTTCAACGGCAAGCCGAGCGCTGCCGACCCCGCCATGCCGAGCGCTGGCGGAAACGAAACCACGGCCCTGTTGCAGGGCCTTCTCGACAACATCAAAGCCTAAGAGGCCAACAAATGACCAAGATGACCCACGGCCGCGTTCCACGTGGCCTCGTTTCCGTGCGCGCCGATGGTGGCAGCCAGCCCGACGTGAAGGCGCTGGTGGAGAGCCTGAATAAGGCATTTGCCGACTTCAAAGCCGAGCACAACAAGCAGCTGGACGAAATCAAGAAGGGCAACGCCGATGCGCTGCAGGCCCTGAAGGTCGACAACATCAACGCCGATATCACCCGTCTGCAGGCTGCGGTCGACCAGGCCAACACCCAGATGGCAGCGTTCCAGATGGGCGGCGGCGGCGCCGGCAGCGACGTGGCCGACGCCGAATACACCGATTCGTTCCGTGCTCACTTCCGCAAGGGTGAAGTACAGGCGGCTCTGAACAAGGGCGCGGCCGATGAGGGCGGCTACCTGGCACCGGTGGAATGGGATCGTTCGATCACCGATCGCCTGGTCATCGTTTCGGACATGCGACAGCTGGCCAACGTGCAGCCCTGTTCGGGTGCCGGCCTGACCAAGCTCTACAACACGGGCGGCACGTCCTCGGGCTGGGTTGGCGAAGAAGACCCGCGACCGGAGACCGCGACCGCCAAGCTGCGGCCGCTCAGCTTCGGCTGGGGCGAGATCTACGCCAATCCGGCCGCCACCCAGCAGCTGCTGGACGATGCCGAGATCGACCTGGAGGCATGGCTGGCCGGCGAGGTCGAGCTGGAGTTCGCCAGGCAGGAAGGTGATGCGTTCTTCTCCGGCAATGGCGTCAACAAGCCGTTCGGCATCCTGACCTACGTGGAAGGTGGCGCCAACGCCGCCAAGCACCCGTTCGGCCCCATCAAGGCCGTGAACAGCGGTGTTGCAGCCGGCATCAATGGCGACAGCATCCTGGACCTGGTCTACGACCTGCCGTCAGCCTTCACCGCTGGCGCCAAGTTCGCCATGAACCGCAAGACCCAAGGCGTGGTGCGGAAGCTGAAGGACGCGCAGGGCAACTACCTGTGGCAGCCGTCGCTGGTGGCCGGTCAGCCGTCCACCCTGGCCGGCTTCGCTGTGCAGGACGTGGCGGCGACGCCGGACGTGGCGGCAAACGCGATCGCTGCGTTGTTCGGTGACTTCAAGCAGACCTACACCGTGTATGACCGCAAGGGCGTGCGGGTGCTGCGCGACCCCTACACCAACAAACCCTACGTGATGTTCTACACCACCAAGCGCGTGGGCGGCGGTGTGCACAACCCGGAGCCGATGCGCGCCCTCAAGATCGCGGCTTCGGCCTGATCACCCACCTGTCGGGCGGCTTCGCGCCGCCCGGCTTCAATCCTGTGTTCGAGGAGCCGCAATGGCAAAGTTCATCAAGCCCTTCCGTGGGGTTCCGGAAGGACAGATTTATCCCATCCAGTTTGCCGCCGGCGATGATTGCCCGCCCGAGCTGGAGGCCGGCGCACTGTCGGTGGGCGCGCTTAGCCTGATCGCTCACCCCCCGCCGCCGCTGACGCTGTTGGGCTCAAGCCTGCAGCCTTCGCGGTTTGAGTTCGCCGATGGAAGCGAACTGTCGCTTGGCGATGTGGTCAGCAAGGCGCATGCGGCCTCGGGCCTGTCTGTCGAAGCCTGGAATGAGCTGAGCGAGAACGACCGCGAGGTGGTGATCGTTGAGACGGTGCAGGGTCTGATTGCCGATACCACCGATACCGCCGATACCGCCGACAAGCAGAATGGAGCCGGCGACAAGGTGGCCCTGATCGGCCAACTGGAGGCGGCGGGTATCCCGTTCGACAAGCGCTGGGGTCCGGAGAAGCTTGCCGCAGCACTGGCTGAAGGGAAGAAGGACTGACATGCCCATCGTCTCGATCGCACAGGCCCGCTCGCATGTGCGAGTCGAGGCCGACTACCCCGAAGAGCAGTTGCAGGCTGCGGTTTCCGGTGCTGTGGACGCAGCGCAGGCATATCTCAATCGTAGGATCTACGAGAGCTCGGGCACGCTGGCTCAGGCGCGAGCCGGCTACCCAGCGGCGGTAAGGGCAGCGGCAGTAGTGCGTGACCAGGCGCTGGCTGACGCAGTGTTCATCGAGAACCGAGAGGAGCGCACCGCTGCGATCCGTCTTGCTAACGTTGCTTTCGGCGAGGCCACGGCAGAGGCGGAGGCCTGCATCCACGGCGTGGTCGTGAATCCCAGCATCGTCACGGCCGTACTGCTGACAATTGGTCATCTCTACGCGAACCGCTCCGACGTGGTTGTGGGCGCCCAAGCGGTAGAGCTTCCCAACGGCGCCAAGAGCTTCCTGCGCCCATATCGAAGGGTGATGATGCCATGACGCTTCAGGACGGCGATCTGCAGAGTCGCATCCGCTTCGAGCGGAAGTCCATTGCACGCGATCCGCTCGGCGGCCAAGAAAAGCCGGTATGGGCTGAGGTCGTGTCCGTGTGGGCCAAGGCTACCAACAACCTGGCAGCCACCACAGAGGCGGTGGCCGCCGGCGCCGACCGATACCGTGAGCAAGTGCGGTTCGACATCCGCCCGCGTGAAATTGATCCTCAATGGCGGATCGTGTTCCGTGGCCGCGCCTTCGATATCAAGAGCATCGCGCCCAGTAACGACCGTAGCGAGATGGCGATCATCGCCATAGCGGGGCTGAGCAATGGCTGAGCAGGTATCAATTCATGGCTTGGCCAGCTTGCTGCGATCGCTGCGGGAGGCGCCCAGGGCCGTTCAGGCAAGTGCGGTCCGAGCCGGTATGCGCAAGGGTGGCAATGTCATCCGCGACGATGCGAGGCGCCGTGCGCCAAAGGCGTCGGGGTTCCTGGCCAGCCAGATCATCACGCGCCGAGCCAACGCGCAAAACAGGTCCCGCGCAGGCGTCGGCAAGGACGGGGAGTACTTCACCGTTGGGGTGAAGTCCGGCCGCCGGCGCAAGTACGCCAACACCAAGCGCAACAAGCAACGTGGCCGAGCGGGGAAGTCCTACGTCGACCGCGGCTGGGCCTACTACTGGCGGTTCCTCGAGTTCGGCACGAAGAAGCAGCGGGCGTCGCCGTTCCTGACGCCGGCCGGCGAAGCCAAGGGTCCCGAGGCGGCGCAGGTGATCATCGATGAAACCCGGGCCGCGCTCGACAAGCAGCTGAGGAAGGAGGGCTGGAGATGATGGTTCCCCTGATCCAATCGCTGCTGGAAGACGATGCGACCGTCCAGCAGGTGCTCGGCGACCCCGCACGTCTGTTTCTGGGCAGCGCGCCCCAGGAAACGCCGCTCCCGTACGCGACGTGGGAAGTAGTCAACGGCTCGCCTACCGCGATGCTGTCTGAGCCGCCGCCGGCGGACGGCTGGCGGGTCCGCTTGACCGTGTGGGGCGAGAGCCTCAGCCAGGCCAACGGCGTTGCCGTCGCCATCCGAGATGTGATCGAGCGCGTGGGCAGCATCGAGTCGCACAACCCCACGCCCGACAGCGACGACACGGACGCAATTGGCATTTCATTCGACGCGCGGCTGCTGCAGCTGCGCTGATCCACACAACGGCAATCCACCGGCCCCGCAACGGGCTTTTTTCATGCCCGGCGACGGGCACAACGCAAGGAAACCCCTATGGGAAAGGTACTCAAGTCGAAGCACACCCAGCTGTTCATCGCCATCGGCGCGGCGGAGGTCATCAAGGTGACCCGTGTCCGTTCGGTCGGCTTCCCTGATGGCCAGGCGTCGGAAATCGATATCTCGGACTTCGATGACGACTGGGATCAGTTCGTCGCGGGCCGCAAGGCGACCGGCAGCACGAGCATCGAGGTGATCTATGACTCCGTCGATTCCGAGGCGCTGGAGGAACTGCATCGCACTGGCGCGGTGGTCAACTTCCTGGTCACTGCGCCGGCCAGCGAAACGGCGGGCGCGGCCAAGCCGGTGGCGGTCGATGGTGTCATCACCCCGCCGACGACGGTTGTGTCGAAGCAGTTCAACGGCTTCGTGCAGAACTTCGCGGTGACGGTGGCCGACAACGATGTGTGGAAGGCCACGATGACCATCCGTGGCTCCGGCGCAGTCGAAACGCACCGCCCGACGCCCTGACGGCAACAACGGCGCTGTCTCTTTCGGCCCACTTCGGTGGGCCTTCTCTTTGGCAGGGCGCGCGGATCCTCCGCGTGTTAGCCGTGCGCGGCCCGCGCGCCCTGTCGCCATTCAAGGAAACGGCCAATGAGCAAGACCAACGACACTCCCGAAACCCAGCCGCAGCAGTCCGTTAGCATCCTGCAGTCGTTCACCAGCCTGGGCATGTTCGCTTCGAAGGATGTGCACGCCGACATGATCACCCTGCCCAATGGCGACAAGGCGCAGTTCCACGTGCGCGAGCTGCCGGATGTGGAGTTCCGCAAGCTGTGGAGTGAAGGCGACCGCGCCAAGCTGATCGCGGCATCCATCTGCGATGAGGATGGCAAGCCTGTGATGAACGTGACGCAGGCCGCCCAGCTGAAACCGCTGGTGGCGGCAGAGCTGCAACGCGTGGCCATGAAGCACTCTGGCTTCGGCGAAGAGGCCGCGCAGGCCCAGGCCGACGCGGGAAACGACTAAGGCAGCGTGGCGAGGACTGGTTCTGGAAGGTCCTCGCCGGCCACCTGCACCGGCCGGTGTCGGAGCTGCAGGCGACCATGTCGCGCCGCGAGTTTCTGGAATGGTGGGAGTTCCACAAGCGCAATCCCATCGACCCGGTCAGCCTGCACCTGAAGCCCGCTGCCTTCGTCGCATACATCACCGCTGCACACAGCCAGGGCGGCACCAAGCGTGGCATGCAGCACTATCTGGACGCCCTTGTGCCCCGGTCCGACGAGGACGAGGCAGAGGACTGGTTTGATTCTCTTGGATGACCCATGGCCGACACCTTCGGGCGCTTCGCTGCGCTCCCCATTGGACCGTTGCTCGCTGCCCGAGATGGGGGGCTCACTCTCGCAACGACTGCCGCGGCCGATCTCAACCGGTGCGCGCGATCGGACTTCGCCGTGATCACCGGCGTGGTGGGTGTTGAGTTCGCCCTGTGGGGTGACGACGACCTTTCCGCCGTGGTCGGGTTCGTGACGCCGGCGGCGCCACTCAACCAAGCACCGGGCGCAAACGGGGAGGGGATCGGCTGGGAGCTGGCAACCGGCCGGCTGATACAAGGCATCGGCGCCATCGCCACGGGCCTCCCGTTGGTCCAGCACGGCGATATCGTCGGGATGCGGGTGTCCTTCGGGAGCCCGTCCCGGCTGCACCTCTATCTCAACGGCTCGCTGGTCCACCAGCGCGACCTGCTGCTGGCCAGCCCGCTGCACTTTGCTGCATCCCTGGCCGCAACCAAGGCCGGCGGCCTGTGCCTGGCCGTGAACGCTGGACAGTGGGGCGCGCGGAGCGATGCCGCGATCGCCGGGTGGCGGCTGGAGCAGGCCAAGGCCGCATCGATGCGGCTGGCTGATGCCGACTGGCTCTCCGCACCAGGCGATAGCCCGGCAAATGCCCGCTATGAAGGGTTGGTCGCCGAGGGCGTGAACCTGGTGCAGGAGTTGAGTTTCTGGCCGTGGGGCGGTGACCCCGTCTCGCAAACGGCAGCGGCTGAGTGCGTGGTGGCAGATGCCGAGGGCATGCTTGATGGTCTCGCGCTCTCGGGCGGCTCCGGTGCCTCGGTCCAGATCCTGCTGGTTGATGAGACCGCCATGCTCGCCGACGCGGCGCCGGTGTTCCGTTGCGCGATCGATCAGATCGAGATCAACGACGACGGCAGCAAGACCCTCCATCTGCGGGACGCGCACGACTATCTGGCCCAGCCCATCAACCGCGGCGTCTTCCTGCCCAATGTCGCGTCACTGGCATGGAAGCCGCAACCGGTCGTGATCGGTGCCGTGGCGAGCGTGCCGGCCGCTGGTGGCAACTCGGATGCCACCTCCATGTTCCTGGCCGATGGCCCGGTCTATGTCGACGCGGTAATGGATCGCGGCGACCTGATGGAGCCAGAGACGTTTGAAGTTGCGCCGGATCACCAGCAGCTGCTGATGAAGTCTCCGCCGGTGACGCCTGTCGTGGTGGACCTGTCCAGCGTGGGTGCCGGTATGGCGCCAGCAACGCTGTCTGTGGCCGTCGCCGAGATCATGGGGCGCCTGGGCATGGGGGCGTGGTCGGCAGCGGACTGTGCGGCCGTGGATGCGGCCTCGGGTTACGCCGGGGTCGGCTACTACGCAGGAACCTCGATCACGGGCCGCGACGCGCTCAACGCGATCCTGCCCAGCTATGGGACCGGGTGCTACCAGGACGCGACCGGGGTGCTGCGATTCGTCCGGGTGGTGGCGCCGGAGAGCTACGAGGGTGTGCCGGCGTTCGAGCTGACCGACGACGATATGGCCAGCGACCTGGTGGGCGTGCCTGATGAAGCGCCCAACCTCACCCGACGCATGGCCTACAGGCCGAATGCCCAAGCCTTGGGCGCGTCGGACCTGGTCACCGACGTGGTCGACGTTCCGCAGGCGCGGCGTGACGAACTGACCGCCTTGTATCGCGGCCAGGTGTTCGCGGCTGGGCCGTTGGACGCCCACTACCGCCGAGCCGAGGCAGCAGATCCGGTGATCTCGCTGTTCTGGCGGGCCGCCGATGCTCAGGCCGAAATCGACCGGGTGGTGGCCATCTATCAGCGGCAGCGCTTCTTCTACCAGGTCACCGTCCGCGGTGATCAGCAGCTTGCGCCGCTGCCGGGGCAGATTGGCCGGTTGTACTACAGCCGGTACGGCCTGGCCGACGGCAAGCCGGTGCTGGTGCGCCGAGTTGAGAGAAACCCAGCCACGGGTGATGTGGTGCTGACCTTGTGGGGGTGAGAGGGTGCTTATCGGATATGGAATGCCCGCCGCGGTGACCGTGGCGCTGGCCGGTGGAACATGGCTCAGCAGCGATCAAGGGGCCGCGCTGTTCGACGGCAAGCCCGGACGCGCAAGCCGGGTCCGCCGGACAGGCGCGTTGTCCGTCACGGTTACGCTCGCCCAGGCTGTCGTGCCGGGGATCGTGGCGGTGCTGGGCCTCAACGTCCCAGCGGGCGCGGCGGTGCGCGCCGCCGGCGCCGCTGGCACGACCACGCGGCTACCTGACGGAAGCGTGTGCGCATGGCTCTTCCCGCAGGGTTCTGTGCCTGTCACAACGGTGTCCGTGGAAATCGACACCACCGTGACCAACGTCGATATCGGCGAGATCGCCATCTTCCAAGCCGTGGACGTTGGTATCAGCGACGGCTGGGGAGTTGCCACGATCGACACCAGCGCTCACACCAGGACGAAGGGCGGGCAGGTCAATACCGTGCCTGGAGCGCTGTACCGCAGGCTAACCTGCAACCTTTCCGGCCGGGCTACGGACGTTGTTCGCGGGGGAGGCTTGAACGGAACGGACTGGGAGACGATCGGCGCGGCGCTGGCTGGCCGTCGCCGCTCCTGCGTTGTCCCGCAATACCGGGATATGGCGACCAAGGCATTCGATCCGCTGCTGGCGGCCCGGTCAGCGCTCTACGGCTACCCCACGCAGCTGCCGACTGCCGAAAACATCAGCCGGCAATACTTCTCGGGGTACATGGAGTTTGAAGAGGTGCCGGCATAGCGGTTTGTTGGGGCGCAGGGCGAGGTGCGAGAATCCGGGGCGAACACTGATGCGAGGATCGCAATGAGAAGCCCAACGCGCTTGGCCACCGCCGCCATCATCCTGGCGATCGGGGCGCTGCTTTCTTCCTGTACTGGCGTATCCCCTGAGCAAAGCTCGCTCCGTAATGCGAGCAAGAACTGCCAACAGTGGATCAAGGAGTCGGCAAAGAACCCTTCCTCGGCGAAGATCCCCGAGCCCAGGGCTGTGCGGCGTGCCGGGGATCAAATTGTCGTTCAGTGGGATCATGGCGATGGAATGACCCTGATGAACGGATTCGGTGCAAACGTTGACTCCACTGCACGATGCGTCATGTCGTTGGACGGGAATTTCCTCAAGGAATTGTTGATCAACGACGAAGTCATCCGAAGATCTCCCGCTAACTGATCGTTAGCAATGAGGAGCCACCCATCTGGGTGGCTTTTTTCTATGTCGGCTCGCGTAGTGCGGGCCTTTTTTGTGGACGATGGCATGAGCCTTTACACCCTGACGGTAGACCTGTTGCTGAAGTCTGGCTCCTTCGAGCGAGATAGTGGGAAGGCCGCGCGTGTGGTCAAGCGCGACATGGATACCATTCAGTCGTCCATGTCGAATGCTGCGCGGCGCGGTGCGGATGAGGTATCTGCAGGTTTCCGCCGTGTTGCATTCGAAGCCGTCGGAATGACCTCGGCCTTGGCGGCAGTGAGAGCTGTTATCGGGAAGGCCGATGAATGGACAAACCTGAACAACCGACTTCGCCTGGTCACGAAGGACCAAGCAGCATTCGTCGCAGCTCAGCAAGACGTACTGCAGATCGCCAAGGCGACCCGGCAGCCCCTCGGGGCGACGGCCGAGCTGTATCAGCGAATCGCCATGAATCAGGAGGCCCTTGGTCTGTCTGGCGTTGGACTGGCGCGGGTGGTTGAGACCATCAGCAAGACGCTGGTGATCAGCGGGAGCAGTGCCGCTGCCGCTGAGGGCGCACTCATTCAGCTGGGTCAAGCGTTCGCGTCCGGCGCATTGCGAGGCGAGGAACTGAATTCAGTACTGGAAGGTGCACCCGCGCTGGCGCAAGAAATTGCCAAGGGGCTCAACGTTCCGATGGGCAAGCTGCGCGAGCTTGGCCAGGCTGGGAAGCTGACGGCAGACCAGGTCATTACGGCACTCCAGCGACAGGCGGGCGCTGTCGATGAAGCGTTCGGAAAGATGGACGCGACAGTGGGGCAGTCGCTGACGCTGCTTAACACCAACCTGTCCGAGATGATCGGCCGCGCAGATGACGCAACTGGCGCGTCCCAAGCCCTCGCTGCAGGGATTGGCATTCTTGGGAACAATCTCCAGACGGTAGCCGTTGCTTCCGCCGCGCTTGCATCCGGCCCCTTGGTGAAGGCTCTCCTCGCGCGAGTCGCGGCCGCCAACGCGGCCATGACCGCAGACAGGGCAGCGGCTGCTCAGAACCTGGCCGCCGCGCAGCAGCTTGAACTGCGCGCACGTGCGGCGATGCTTGACGCGCAGGCCGAAGTCCGCCGAATGGAAGTGATCGGCGGCAGCGTATCTGTCAGCTCCAAGGCTGCTGCCGCGACGCTTGAGCATCGGCAGGCGACCCTGTTGCTTGCTCAGGCACAGACCCAGTCGGTAGCCGCAAGCGCAAGCTGGGCCGCGAGGGCGGGGGCGTCCACGTTGGCGATGCTGGGCGGCCCTGCCGGCATTGTCACAATGCTGGCAACCGCTGCGGCTGGCTGGCTGCTCTTCCGCGACACCACGAACACCGCCGCTGCAGCTCTGATCGACTTCGGTGGCGCTGCCGACACTGCCATCGAGAAGTTCCGGGAGCTGAACCGACAGCAGCAGGCCGGCGAGATCCTGCGCCTGCAGAAGGAGATCGACGCCAACTATCGGACCATCACCGATTCGATGACGGAGATGGTGGCCGCAGCCACCAACTTTTCCACCGTCGCGCAAGCCTCGGACTTCATCAAGGAAACGGAGCGGCTGGATGCTGCGTTCAAGACTGGCAAGATCTCCGCCGACGACTTCGCCAGCGGGCTGGATGCCGCCTGGAAGGCAATGATCGATGGCTCGCCAGCCGCCGCCGCAGTGGCAAAGAGCCTGACTGAAGAAACCGCAGCCGCGGCCACTGCTGGCCGGGAGGTTGATCGCAAGCGGGCAATCTTGGATGCGTTCACCGGGAGCAGCACCCAGGCCAAGAGCGCGACCGACGCGCTGTCGGGATCGTTCAATGTCCTGGGGGACTCGGCAGGGGCGGCAGGCAAGCGCATTGCATCGGCCATGCAGTCGCTGCCCGGACAGCTCGCGCGTGTCGGCAAGAGCGCCGGCGAGGTGGCGAAGCTGGATGTAGCCGACTGGTTCAAGGAAGCCCAGGCCGGGGGCGTCGACTTCTCCAAGCGGGATGACCCGAAGGTAAAGCAGTACATCGAACAGGGCGCGCAGT
>Ga0157371_10005279_pt1 | contig 10946 bp, 11 predicted proteins | sample C45metaG_FD_113462 | JGI IMG/M metagenome (GOLD analysis project Ga0157371, IMG submission 113462) | Corn rhizosphere microbial communities from Kellogg Biological Station, Michigan, USA - C4-5 metaG | ecosystem: Host-associated > Plants > Roots > Rhizosphere > Soil | place: USA: Michigan... | reverse complement strand
GTTCAACAAAATGTAAACAAGATTTTTGGTGACAAATAACTTTTTCCCGTTATAAACTACTTCATCTTTTTCATTTACTTTGAACGCCGGTTGTGTTACAATTTTTTTATTCACAGTAACTTTCCCATCTATGATTAATTGTACCGCATCGCGCCGGGAAGTGACGCCGCAATGCGCCAGGAACTTATTCAAAGGCATTTCTGAAAATGAAGAATCTTTTTTTATAGTAACCCCGCTTTTTTGAGGAATTTCTGTTTTATTCTGCGGATATTTTTGTCTTTTATTGATTTTATTTTCTGCTGGTTTTTCGAAAGCACGATTGCGAGCTGCACGTTTCTCTTCGAAATGTTTTTCTATATCAGCGGCTCTTTGTTTTTTAGCTTTCTTCTTATCCTGCTTGTGCTTTTCTTTAATAGCGGCATTGTTTTTAGGATTTATGAATTTCTGGAAAGGTTGTTGGCTCATTGAGAATTGATTTGCTGTTTTGCAACAGTAATGAAGTAAAAAATGCAAAGATAAATTAAAAGAAATGCTCATTCAGCGATTTACATTTTTATTAAAGTTGTTGTTTTGTATTATTAAATTTGGAAGCAATAGATTTTCATAACGGATTGGCTTAAATTAAAATAATGACAACGGCTTTTATTAATGCTACAATTTATACCGGCAAAGAAAAACTTGAAGACAAAGCGCTCATAATTGAAAATGATACGATAAAAGAAACTACGGCAAACGAATCAGTTCCTGAAAGTGTTGAAAAGATTGATTGTAAGAATTTAATTATTTCTGCCGGGCTTATTGATTTGCAAATTTATGGTGGCGGAGGATATTTGTTTTCCAACAAGCCTTCTGCTACAGCGTTAAAAGCAATGACAGAAGCGCTTTTAAAGAACGGAACCACCGGCTTTTGTCCCACGCTTGCCACCAATTCGATGGAGATTTTTTACGAAGCGATAAAGGTCGTAAAAGAAAATCCGCATCCTGCTGTGCTCGGGTTACATTTGGAAGGACCGTATATAAATCCCATAAAAAAAGGAGCGCATATTACAGAGCATATCAAACGGCCTGAAAGAAAAGAGGTGGAAGAATTATTGAAGGAGGCAAATGGTGTAATCAAAATAATGACCCTCGCCCCGGAAATGTGCGATCCGGAAATTATTAAATTATTAAGAGATAACGGAGTAGTGGTTTCTGCAGGCCACAGCAATGCCACTTTTGAAGAAGCGATAATAGGCTATGAAAGCGGCATTACCACTAACACCCATTTATTTAATGCAATGTCGTCTATACATCACCGTGGCACAGGATTGCCGGGTGCTGTTTATTTATCCACAAATGTATATGCCAGCATCATTGCCGATGGCATTCATGTTGATTTTAATACACTAAAGATCAGTAAACAGATCATGAAAGAAAGATTGTTTTTGATAACGGATGCCGTGGAAGAAAACAAGGAAGGAGCTTATATTCATGTAAAACAAAAAGATCGCTTTACTCTGCCTGATGGCACTTTATCTGGATCGCTGCTTACGATGTTAAGCGCTGTACAGAATTGTGTTGAGAAAGCTGACATTCCGCTGGATGAGGCTTTGCGTATGGCTTCTACGTATCCTGCGCAGGTAATAAACCTTATAGATCGGGGGAAAATAGAGCGTGGCCTAAAAGCCAACCTTACTATGTTTTCAAAAGATTATCAACCGGAAATTACCGTATTGAACGGAGAAATCACGAAAGCATGAAAACACTTTTAGCTTGTATACTAGCCAGTTTGATTTTTTCTTTCACACGAAAAGAAAATACAAATGAATGGATCAGGATCAACTGGCTGGGATATATACCAAATGGAATAAAAGTTGCTGTTTGGTGCAGCAAAGATGAATCTTCCATCAATTCTTTTGATTTAATTGATTCTTCTTCACGAAAAGTGGTTTTTAAAGGGAAAGCCGGTAAATCTTTCGGTGCTTACGGGCCTTTTGAAAATACTTATCGGCTTAATTTTTCTTCTTTCAGAAAAGCCGGCACTTATTATTTAAAAGCAGGGAAAGCCACCTCACCTTCTTTTAAAATCAATAAACATGTGTATAAAGGAACCGCAGATTTTTGTCTTTTTTATTTAAGGCAGCAACAAAGCGGTTTCAATCCCTTTTTAAAAGATTCGTGTCATACCCATGATGGCTATACCATGTATGGCCCAATGCCGGACAGTACTCACATTGACGTTGTTGGAGGCTGGCATGATGCTTCCGATTATTTACAATATTCAACCACTTCTGCGAATGCCACCTGGCATTTATTGGCAGCTTATCGTGATTTTCCAAACGTTTTTACTGATAAGAAGAGAGAAAATGGGCTTGATGGAAAAGATGGAATTCCGGATGTGCTTGATGAGGCGAAGTGGGGACTTGACTGGCTTTTAAAAATGCATCCGCGACCCGACTGGATGTTCAACCAATTAGGCGATGACCGCGACCACCGCGGGATGCGAATTCCAAGTGAAGACACTTTTTATGGAAAAGGTTTTGAACGTCCGGTTTATTTCATTAATGGCGAACCACAGCAACGCGGTAAATTTATGAATCACACAACCGGAACGAGTTCTACTGCTGCAAAATTTGCAAGTGCGTTTTCATTAGGCGCGACTTTATTTGAAAAATCAAATCCTTCTTATGCAAATGAATTAACGAATCACGCAAAAAGTGCCATCAAATATGCTTTGATAAAACCGGGTGTAACACAAACTGTTTCGGTGGTATCGCCCTACATTTATGCAGAAGACAACTGGACGGATGATATGGAACTGGCTTTCGCGATGCTTGCAAGATCTGCCAACAATTATAATTACAACCGCACTCAACTTTTGGATTCTTCCATAAAATATTCGAAAGAAGAAAAAGTAACTCCATGGTTTTACCGCGATACCGCAAACCATTATCAATACTATCCTTTTATTAATCTTGGGCATTATGAACTGGCCAAACAATTAAAGGGCAAAGAAAGGGATTCGATAGTAAGTTATTACAAACAAGGAATTGCAGATGTTTGGAGCCGTGCAAAAGAAAACGCTTTTTATCGTGGCGTTCCATTTATCTGGTGCAGTAACAATCTTACAACCTCGTTTGCCATTCAATGTATGTGGTATCAAAAGCTTTCAGGAGATAATTCTTTTTCTCAATTGGAACAGGCAAATATCGACTGGCTTTTTGGATGTAATCCGTGGGGAACGAGTATGGTGTATGGATTGCCTTGCTGGGGCGACACACCGGTGGATCCGCATTCTGCGTTTACTCATATTGGCCATTACCCGATATACGGTGGAATGGTTGACGGCCCGGTTTATACTTCAATTTATAAAAACCTCATCGGCATTAAGCTTTATAACGATGACCAGTATGCGCAGTTTCAGAGCGATCTTGCAGTTTACCATGATGACTATGGTGATTACAGCAGCAATGAACCAACAATGGATGGAACCGCGTCGTTGGTTTACTTACTTGCATCGCAGGAAGCGAAAGAGGAAAAATAAATTAAGCGTCAATTTTGATTTCTTAAGGTTAATTATCTTTGAAAGATGGAAACCGTTCATCTATTGATCAGTGGAAAAGTGCAGGGCGTTTTTTTCAGGGATTCTTCAAAAAAGGTTGCACAAAGATTAAATGTCACCGGGTGGATTAAGAACAGGCATGATGAAAAAGTGGAAGCTATGATCTCCGGCCATGAAAATGATGTGAAAGCCTTTGTGGATTGGTGCAAATCGGGTCCCGATAGAGCAAAAGTGGAAGAAGTAATTGTTTCAAAAAAGGAACACACCTCTTTTAAGAAGTTTGAAATTGTAAGATGAAAAAATAAAATCAAAAACAATACTCATTTTACCCTTCAAATCAACGAACAATGGATAAAAAAATAAATGCCCTGAAAAATTTAATTCCTTTCTTCCTGCTGTTTTTCTTAGTTTCCTGTTCCTCCAAAAAATATTATCTTTTTATAGGGACTTACACCAACACCACCAGTAAAGGCATTTATATTTATGATTTTAATTCTGCTACCGGCGAAGCGACACCGATCTGGAATACGGACAGTGTTACGAACCCATCTTACCTTACTATTTCAAAAGATGAAAAATATGTGTACGCAGTAAATGAAACGAATGGTGCTAATCCGGGGCGTGTAACTGCTTATTCATTCGACAAAAAAAATGTAAAGCTGAATTTTATAAATACAACGGCTTCCGGTGGCGACGATCCATGTTATATCTCCACAACTAATGATAACAAGTGGCTTGCGGTGGCCAATTACACAAGTGGAACAGCGACTCTTTTTCGGATTAATGCGGACGGTTCCGTTGCGCCTTACTCTGAGCTGGTTAATGATACAATTTATAGAAGACCGGGTGCAAATAAAACGCCTCATGTACATGAAACAGTTTTTTCTCGTGATGAAAAATATCTTCTCACTCCGGATTTAGGCTTGGATAAACTGATCGTTTACAAATTTGACCGGAACAGTAAAACACCACTTACTGTACCCTCTACTTCCATTGCCCAATCGGCCGATAGCACCGGCCCAAGACATATCACTTTCGCAAAGGATGGAAAATTCGTTTACCTGATGCATGAGATGGGTGCTAATGTTACGGTTTATTCCTGGGATGATGGGAAACTAACCCAAGTGCAGGACATTGGTACTTTTCCAAAAGGATTTGCGGGAGTAAAAGACGGCGCTGAAATTATGCTCTCTCCTGACGGAAAATTCCTTTACGCGTCAGATCGTGGAGATCTCAATTTAATTGCTATTTTTTCCATCGATACTTCTTCAGGTAAATTGATTTTGAAAGGAACAATCCCGACGGAGGGAAAACACCCACGGAATTTTATAATTGATCCATCCGGGAACTTTCTACTGGTGGCAAACCAGGATTCCGAAAGCATTATTATTTTTAAAAGAGATCAGGAAAGTGGAATGTTGACCAATACCGGGAAACAAATTCATATTCCACGTCCTGTTTGTTTGCAAATGATCCCCGAATAACGAATTCAAAAACTTTACCAACAAAAAACTTCCGGATCTCTCCGGAAGTTTTTTAATAATTTAATCCTGGGGTTTTTGGTTTTTCAGGCTTAAATTTTCTCACGAATTTGAGGGTTAGTGTTCCTGGGTTCGGTTGATCTACAGATGTTGGACATAAAAAAAAGAAGTTGACTGACATCAGATTTTATTTGGTTTTTCCTGGATCATGGAAGTTTTTTCAAGGATTGGGATTTCGATTAATGTTTCTTGAACATCAACCAACTTCTGGAACAAAAATAGGAGGAACAGGAGCCGGAAGCAATAGCACTATTGCTAATTTTTCATTATTAAAGAATTACGGCTTTCTTTCGTAAAAACACGAAGCAACATGCAGAGTTATTACGTGATAATTTGGAGGTTCGGTTTTTAGAAGATATAATTACTAAATTTCAACATAAAATAATAACTATGGCTCAATTTATAAAGGTCGCCCAAAAGGATGGCATTGAAATATTAATCAACACAAACATCATTGAAACTGTTTTTCCGGATCACACCCTGGCAAACTGCAATTCGCTGATCAATTTCAATAAAGCATCCGCTAAAAAAAGTTTCTATACGCAACAAACTGTTGAGGAAATATGGAAGATGATATTGCAATAAATAATTTCACAATTACCTGCACAAACGATTGATGATATCCTTGCAATCAGGAAATGCACTTAACAGTTTTTCTTTAGCCGCTATTTCAAAATCAGCAAAATCAAATCCAGGAGCTACTGTACAGCCGCAAAGAGTGAACTCACTCTCAGGTGCTGGCTCTGCAGCAAACCAGGCTTCTGCAGGAACAACAAATTGAAAAGTTTCGCCCAAAAAAATATTTGAGCCCAGTTTTATGCAATAATATTCTCCGGAACGTTCAATAATGTGAATCAGCAATGTTTCGCCTGCATAAAAATGCCAGCATTCATCGCTCTTAATCCGGTGAAAAATAGAATGCTCTCCCTGGCGCAATAAATAATAGATAGCAGTAGAAAAACTTCTCTCCTCGTCAAAACGCTCGGGTAAAGCATCTGAAGCAATAGTTTCGGAGGAACGGTATACTTCCCTAAAAAATCCTCCTTCGGGATGATGTTGCAACTGAAGATGGCTTATAAAATAATTGGCATTCATCGAAATTTGATTTACATTTTGATGCCATTCGTGTGTACTAAGTTAAGCCAAATTGAAGTCCGCACGCAAATTAGTGGAAATGATTTCACAATACACTTTTTCCACCTGACCGGTTCATATTTAAAAAACTGGCATGAAAATTATGAATTCTAGTAATTGGTAAAACAATTTCTTTTTTCACAGGTTGTACAAATGAGTGTTAATAAGAAGTGTAAATGACTTAGGCAGAAGCAGGTACTGCGGCTGAAAGAATTAAGAAATAAAGCTTACCAAAGGTAGCCCTTTCGAGGGCTACGTTTTTTTAATTAATTCCCAAAACTCTTCATGGAACTTTCGGAAATTTTAAAAGAAAAGATAAAAAAAGAAGGGCCGGTATCTTTTCGGGATTTTATGGAAATAGCGCTCTATTATCCTGAACTCGGATATTACAATTCTGAAAGAAATAAGATAGGCAAAGAAGGTGATTATTATACGAGTCCCATAGTGAGTTCGCTTTTTGGAGAACTTATCGGCAAACAGATAGAAGAAATGTGGCTGCTTCTTAATAAAAAGCCTTTTACTATCGTGGAATATGGGGCAGGCACAGGAGCATTATGTAATGACATTCTCCATTACCTGCAAAATAACGAGCCTCTTTACGATGAATTGAATTATTGCATCATTGAAAAAAGTGAAGCAATGCAAAAACGGCAAAAGCGAATCTTGCCTTCGAAAGTTTCATGGCATGCTTCAATTGAAGAGCTGGCGCCTGTGACCGGTTGCATTTTGTCAAACGAAGTACTTGACAATTTTCCTGTTCATAAAGTAAAAATGCAAGATGAATTGATGGAAGTTTTTGTCAATTATAATCAGGGTTTTGAGGAGATACTCAAACCAGCTGATGAAAAATTAAAAAATTACCTGCAGGAACAGCATATTATTTTGCCCGAAAATTATTGTACCGAAATAAACCTGCAGGCCACTGAGTGGATAAAAGATATCGCTACCAATTTGGCAGCTGGCTTTGTCCTTACCATCGATTATGGATTTTCCTCTGTTGAGCTTTATAGTGCAAAAAGAAATTCGGGTACGCTTATATGTTATAGAGGCCACCAGGTTAATTCTTCACCTTATTCCCATATAGGAAAGCAGGACATTACAGCGCATGTAAATTTTTCAGCCTTAAGTTGCTGGGGTAAAAAATATGACCTGCTCTGTTCAGGTTTTACCACCCAGGGACATTTTCTTCGTTCACTGGGGTTGATGAACTGTCTGCGAAAACTGGAATTAGAAAATGCTAAAAACAACCGTGATTTTATTTCCCAGGTACACCAATTACTGATGGATATGGGCAATAAATTTAAAGTTCTTATCCAGCAAAAAAAGGTGGAATGTAAAATGCTCACAGGTGTACAGTTTGCGATCCCGCTTCCATAAATCCTAAAAATCAGAAGGGAAGGTTTCAGGAACTTTTCTCCTGTCAACATGCAAGGCCAAAGGATGCAAGGCTTTTGTTTCATCAATAAAGATCAACGCGTCGTATCGTTGCGGCAGCAGTGAAGGCACATAATTTCCGTATTTTTCCATTGCCGGATCATATACCACTCCTATCGCCCGGTGTCCTATCTTTTCAAAGTATTCTTCGGGAATTTCTTTGTTAAACAGGATGTAACGATCCTTGCCGCTTTGCTGATGGAGGCGATATTCAATACTTCCTTTTTGCGCTTCAGGCACTTCCATTACTTCCATTGGGGCACCCCACTCTTCACCGGCAATTACGCTTCCATGATAAGTGGCAAATCCTGCCAGGTAAACATTGTCTTCACCATACTTTTCACGCCCGAGTTCGCCAATATTCACCATTCCGGCTCTTGACATTCCTGTAGCTCTTGCATCGCCTATGTGCGTATTATGTTCCCAAACAATTCCTTTTGCATTTCTTCCATGGAATTTCATGAGGCGCTCCAACGTTTCCATCATATGTCTGTCTCGGACATTCCAGCTTTCATTATCAAAGCCGATCATCGAGCGATAATATTTTTCAGCATTCACCGCTACCAGCGCATTTTGCTCGGTATTGAAACCGGCTTCCCGGTCGCCATCGAGGAACTGGGCTTTCAATCTTATTTCTTTTAAAAGCGCGAGCACTTCTTCCCTGCAGCCTGCTTCCTTTAATGTATAACGGGCATATTGCTGTTCGTTTTCATTAAACGGTTCAAAACATTGGATCGCTTTTTTTACCGAACTGGCGGCATTTGGATCTTCTGTTTCCAAATAATGCATCATGGCCTTCATTGAATCCCAAAGACTATAAACATCAAGTCCATAAAAGCCTACTTTTTTTTCTATTGAAAGAGGCGCATTGTGCTTCCTCATCCACTCCGCAAGTCCCGCCACTTCCCAGTTTCCCCACATCCATGTAGGCCAGCGATCGAAGTTTTTTAATACATTTTCAATATCCTCACCGGCATCTTTATAGCCTTTTACAAACCGATTGATAGCATAGCAATCAGGCCAGTCGCCTTCTACCGCTATGAATTTGAAACCCTTTTCCTCGATCAGTCTTCTTGAAATAGCAGCACGCCAGGTGTAAAATTCGTGTGTGCCATGTGAAGCTTCGCCCAACATTACGACCGATCGGTCACCGATATCGTCCAGCAATTGGTCTAAGTCCTTCGAGTTATTTAATGGAAACATGTCCTTAATTTTATATTTAAAGCCACAATTTGCTTGCCAGTTGAAGTGCTTCCGGATTCTTCAGTAAGATTGAAAATCTCTACTAAAAGTAGGTTCATTGGAAGTCGAAATTTATTTTTCTCAATAATTTTTTTCTTACCTTTTCTAAAAAACTTGAATAGTAATCATTGGATATTGATAGGTCTTTGGATCGTCTATTATGCGCTTCATAGTATATTAGCGGCGACAACGGTGAAAGAATACTTTAAAAAAAAGCTCGGAAATTATTTCCGATATTACAGGCTCGGCTATTCCACGTTTGCGCTGCTCGCATTAATCGCGTTACTGGTTTATCAATATTCCTTTCCAAGCCTGTTGCTTATTAATTCTGTTGCCGTAAAATATATTTCAGCGATTATTTTAGTTCTGCCCGGACTGATCATGATGCTTATTTCCATAAAAAAATATTTCATGCTTTTAAGCGGTGTGCGTTCGATCTTCACGCCTGTTGCCACTCCTGAGTTGAAGGTAAACGGCATTCATAAATACATGCGTCATCCTTTATATTCAGGCACGATACTCTTTGTGTGCGGCCTGTTTTTTATTTTTCCAACACTAAGTAATTTGATTGCCGCTTCACTCTTAATATTCTATACATTAACCGGAATTAGTTTTGAAGAAAAAAAACTTAAAAGAGAATTTGGTAAGGCTTACGTGGAATATACGTCTAAAGTTCCAAAGCTTATTCCGACTTTTAAAAACAGTGAAGATGATAGGGAAAAATAAAGCAAAGTATCTTTGGCAAATGAAATTCGAGGTTGGCGATACGGTATTGGTACTTCATTCCCAGGAAGAAGGCGAAGTGGTGGAGATCATTAATAAAGAGCTGGTATTGGTGGACGTGAAAGGCGTATGTTTCCCTGTATATGCCGACCAAATCGACTTTCCTTACTTCAAAAGATTTTCTGAAAAGAAATTAGTGGTTCCAAAAAAAGAAAAGGTTTACCTGGACAACCTTAAAAAAGAATCAGTTTCTGAAAAAAATCACGTGCATTCAGGCGTGTGGCTTTCCTTTTTGCCTGTGTTTGATAAAGACATTTTTGAAGATGATGTTGTGGAAAGATTTAAAATTTATTTGCTCAACCAAACAGCAGATACCTATCACTTCTCTTACCAGGTGGCGTTTAAAGGAGCGGATCATTTTCATTTAAACAACACGGCTTTACCCTTCAAGGAATTTTACCTTCATGATATCGATTTTGAGGAAATGAACGATGCTCCGAGATTTGAATTCGATTTTTCTTTAGCCGAAAAAAATAAAAAGAAGGCAGAGCATTATGAAGCTTCGCTCAAGCTCAAAGCCAAACAACTTTTCAAAAGGATAGAAGAGATGAAAATGAAGAATGAACCAAGCTTTTCATTTCTTCTTTTTGAACATTATCCTGATAAAGTGCAGGAGGCACTTCCTGAATATTTACCTGGTGGACACATTTACGATATTTCGTCTGCCAGGGAAAGGCTGGAACCGGCGCGTTCTGTCGTCGACCTTCATATTGAAAAGCTGACTGATAACTGGAAAGGACTGAGCAATTTTGAAATTCTCACCATCCAGTTAAGAAATTTTGAAAAATATTACCACCTGGCAGTTGCTCACCATCAGCCTAATTTGATTGTCATCCATGGCGTAGGCACCGGCAAGCTGCGCAACGAGATCCATGAGATCTTAAAGACTAAAAAAGAAGTGAAAAGTTTTGCCAACCAGTACCACGAGAATTTTGGCTTTGGCGCTACCGAAATTTATTTTCAATATTAGCTTTTGATTCTTTTAAAGCTGTATTTTAAAATCGTACCTTAGCAGGTGCTGCAAACCGGGTTATCGTTCCGTTGAAGTAACATCGGGAAGGAAAGTCCGGACAGTATAGAGCGACACACCGGTTAATAGCCGGTCCCAGCTATGGCTGGGAAGAGAGTGCCACAGAAAATTACCGTCCCGGGTAAAACCGGGATAAGGGTGAAAACGTGAGGTAAGAGCTCACGTCGCAGTTTGGTAACAAGTTGCGGGGGTAAACCTTGTGTACTGCAATGTCACGTATATCCCGGTTCGCCATACCGGC
>Ga0157371_10005277_pt1 | contig 10946 bp, 6 predicted proteins | sample C45metaG_FD_113462 | JGI IMG/M metagenome (GOLD analysis project Ga0157371, IMG submission 113462) | Corn rhizosphere microbial communities from Kellogg Biological Station, Michigan, USA - C4-5 metaG | ecosystem: Host-associated > Plants > Roots > Rhizosphere > Soil | place: USA: Michigan... | reverse complement strand
TCTGCGCAGTGGGCAACCCGGCATGGATGCCGGGTTAGCCGCCCCCGGCCATGGATGGCCGATGGCGGCGGGCCCACGGAGCAGGACCGGAGTGAGGGAATGCCGAGCCACAGCGAGGCACCGAACGTCAGGGGCAAAAGCGCTTGGTTACTTGGCGTCGGGCCGCGCAGGCTTCTCCAAGTGACCCGCCGTCAGGGCGGAACCAATAGCCGCCATGACCGCAGAAACGGATATGCACCCAACTGGCAGGGAGCAGCCGATGATCAATCCGCCAACCAGCCATTTTCCCAGTAGCGCAGATTGTCACCGCGCAGCACGTAATCACGCAGAACCACCTCGCGCAACTCATCGCCCATGCGGTAGCTGGCGTCCGGGTCGGCCAGGTGCATGCGGATCGCTTGCAGCCATTCATCGGTGGAGTTGGTTTTGATCCGGGTACACGGCAAGTACCCGCGATAAGCCTCGGTGTCGGTGCAGATCACCGGGTAACCGCAAGCCCCGTACTCCAGCAGACGCAGGTTGCTCTTGCAGTCGTTGAAGATGTGGAACTCCAACGGTGCCAGCGCCAGGTCCAGGTTCAGGCTGGCCAGCTTGGCCGGGTACACGTCCAGCCCGATCACACCATGGAACTCATGCATGTAAGGACGCAAATCATCCGGGCACATACCGAAGAACACCCAGTCGACTTCGTTGGCCAGTTCGCGAACCACGTCGGCAATCACCGCCAGGTCGCCGTGGTGACTGGTGCCGCCGCCCCAGCCGACCCGAGGTTTTTTTGAAGTACGGCGCTGGCTGCGCATGTCGCTCCACAAGTGCTTGGCCAGCATGTTTGGCACGACACGAATGTCGTCATGCATGTCCGACAATGCGTTGCCCAGCGCGTCGGTGGAGACCACCACGCGGTCGCACATGCCGATCGCGCGCCGTACCAATTTCTCCATCTCGTCCTTGCCCGGCATGTTGCGGATATGCGCATTGCGATGGGGAACGTTGATGACATAGTCATCCAGCTCGTAAATCCGTCGGGCGCTGGAGTAGGTTATCAGGCCCGGAATCTCGTTGATCGGTCCTTCGGAGTAACGACCTTGCAGGATGATCACGTCAGGTGACTGACGCTCGACCTCAATGATCGACGGCAAGTTGTAGTGAATACGTCCATGAGCCCTGCCCGCCGCTTCCAGTTCGATCAAGGGCTGCGTCACGCGGTAGTGACCGATGGCCGAGGCATTGACTGGCAGTGCAAGAATTGTCGGCAACTGAGATGTCGAGAACGGACTCCAGCCGGCACGCAGGCCCGGCTCAAGGCTGAAGCTCGAACCGCCCAGCCCGTGCAACGACAAATTGACGTTGTAAGCCGGATCGCGAGCCACAATGGGCAGCCAGCGCTTGTAAAACACTTGCTGTTCCTGAGTGCGCGAGGCCTGCTCGGCCTCCGACAACGTTACCGCCGGCTGAGCGCCCAAGGCCAGTTTGGCAAAGGGTGTCCAGACCACCAGATAACCGTCCTGACCCACACGCAGGCACAGGTCCACTTCGTTGAGGCTCTGGCCCAGGTTCTGCTCGTCCAGGCCACCAACCGCGTCAAATACGGCTTTGCGGATCATCAGGCAATCAGCGCCGACGGCACTCAAGTCATGGACCACCTGAAGGCGATACATATAACCCGCAGCGTTCAGCGATTCGCCGTAAAACGGCACGCCTGCCGGCCCTTGCAAACCAAGAATCAGGCCCGCGTGCAGAACTCGTCCATCCGGGTTGAACACCTTCGCCCCCACCACGCCGACTTCCGATCGTTGTGCGTGATTGAGCAATTCATCCAGCCAGTCGCTCTGGGTGATCACGGTGTATGGGTTAAGCATCAGCACGTAGTCGCCAATAGCCTGCTTCACGGCGAAGTTGCGCACCGCTGCGCCATTGCCTTGCTGCGGATACGCCAACACACGAATCCGCTCGCTGCCCAACTGCGCCATACCCGCCAGCCAAGCGTGGGCCTCGGCGCTTTCGCTACCGTTGTCGACAAGCAGCAACTCATATTCGCTGTAGGCGGTTTTTTCCAGCAGGCTCTCGACACAGCGCTGCATGGCGATGGTCTGATCCTTGCCAACGATGACGATCGACACTAACGGACGATCCTCATGGTGATAGTCGACTCGGTTAAGCAGCGTAGAACCCGCATCGCGAATCACATGCGCGATGCCCATGCGGTCCAGGTGCGCTTGCAGCAACAGCGGATTGTTATTGACCACTTCAGGCTGGGACAGCCACTTGGCAAGGTCGAACGGCGACTCCAGCAAAATTTCGGCAACGTGTCCGATCACTTGTGGGCCGTCATTTTCGACCAGACGCCAGAGCACATCGTGAGGGGCCAGTTCGCCAAAGACGGAATCAAAACCGCCCAACGCCAGGAACGCTTCACGGTCGAACGCCAGCGCTCGCCCCACATAGGGGTAGCTGCGCATCAGGTCCAGGTTAAAGTCTGGCTTGAACGCCGGTTCGGCCGACTCGCCCTGCCGCAGGCCGCCTTCATCGCTGTACAGGCACTTCAGCGTGCGCGAGAGGGCAATCCGCTCAGCCATTACCAGCAACGCCGGCGCCACCAGGCGATCGCCGGCACGCAGCAGGTAGAACCAGTCAGCCCCGTCCAGTTGCGGCAACAGTTCATTGATCTGCTGCTGCCAGTCATCTTGCAGCGGCAAACGGAAAATCCGCTCATCCAGCTCGGCTTCCATGCATGCCGAGGACAACACCAGTGTCAGTTCAGGTGGATAGTCTTGCGCGGCCAGGGATTGCAACGTGTGGTCCAGCGCTGAGCGGCTGCCCTGTTCATCAATAATGATCGGGACGATTTTTGGCGTGCGCGGCCAGCCCACCAATGTTTCGGGCAACAATGTGCGCTGCCCCTCAGTGAGACAGCGGCACGCCAGCCACTGGGCGTACAGCTCGGAGAAACTGACACTGGCAATGCCGACATGCCAGTCCTGGGTGGTCTGCTTGGTGCCCAGGGTTCGGCTCAGCGGTAACTCTTCCCAAACCCGGGGTGACTCGTCAGCCTTGGTCAGCGGCAGGTAGCGAACCCAACCCGGCGCTGGCGCAGATTCGCCGCTGCGGGCCTTGAGCATTTGCAACAGCCACTGCCGCTCAGCATCGACCGAATCCTTCATCGATTGTTGACCGCTCAAACGCTCCGGGTACAGGCGCTCGACACTCAACACATGATTGGACACCACCAGATTGCCACGCCGCAGCAGGCACATGTACAAGGCGAAATCCAGGGTCGCGACAAAACAATGACCGGGTTGGGTCAAGGCCGGCAACAACTCCAGTACATCGGCACGCCGGAACATGGCATTGCTGAAACCGCCGAGGATATTGACCGGGAAATTCTCGAAGATCGCCAGCAGGTCTTCACCCTTGAACAGCCCGCACACCGGGGAAAGCGGTGTGTTTTCAAGCCGCGAAGGCAAAGGCAGATCATCGGCATCCCAGAACAACCGCTGGGCCAGTACCAGATTCACATCTTCACGATCGATGAGCACTTGTGCCTGACGCTCGATGCACGTGGCGAACAATTGGTCATCATCGCAAAGAAACTTGATGAACTCGCCTTGCGCTTCTTCCAGGCAGACTTGCAGGTTACCCACCAGTCCGAGCGTGCGGGGATTGCGCACATAGCGCACGACGACATCCGTCTGCCCGCTCAACGAATCGACCATCTCTTCGATTTCAGTGCCACGGCTATCGTCGCAAACAATGACCTCGAGATTGCCATAGTCCTGGCTCACGGCACTGTGCAACGCCCGACCAAAAAAGCGCGGATTGAAGGCAGGAATGACAAGGCTGACAAGAGGGAGTGAATTCACGGCGGACTCGCAGGCGGCGAGAGCTCGCCCAGAAAAGCGAGCCCTTGGAACCGCGGAAAAAGACAGTAGATATGGGAGGGTCAGCGGTCACCGGATGCTTGCGCGCCCGGCTGCCGTCAGATCTTGTTGAACAGCCCCAGCGAAGTGATCTTGCTGAACGCCAGTTGCGCGGCTTGCAGCATGGTCTGCTGCAGGGTCAGGCGCGTCATGACTTCGGCAGGGTCGGAGTCGCGAATCGACGACTGGGTCGCCGTATTCGCCAGGCTCAGGCTCTGGTTAGTCGTGGTCTGATCGTCCAGTGACTGACCGCGCGCACCGATCGACGTAATGGCCGAGCCCAACTGGTTACTGGCGCTATCCAGATTCGCGAGGCCCGATTCCATGGCCGCCTGGAATTGCTGCTTGGCGTTCGTGTTGCCATCGACTGGCAAGCTCATCGCGCTGATCATCTTGCCCAATGTGTCGAGCACGTTCTGGGTCTGGTGATTGTTGGACTGGACCGCGAACTGATCATTGGCAGCGGGTGCACCACCGCCCAGGGTGAATGTCACCCCCGCAGCAGTGGCCGTGGACGGAGGACCGGCCACCACGGCGCCCGAAGACACGGGGCGACTGTCGGCGGTCACCGGCGCAGCGTAGAGGTCGAAGGCTGTCGGACTGGTGAACTTGAGGACCGCCCCGCCCGTCGGGAACGCAGCATTGTAGGCCGCCGGGTTAGTGATCGCGGAACCGGTGATGACGGCTGTGGACGCGTTGCCGGCGCTGCGCGTGGCGTTAAATGAGTCCTGCGAGGCCGACAGCTGGAAGGTGTGACCGGCAATCACTGTGTCCGGTACATCGCCCGGCTTGAGGTTGATGTTCAGGTTCAGGTCGACACCACGAAAGTTGACCACCTGGTTGGCGCCGTTGCTGTTGCTGAACGCGCCGTTCTGGCTTGCCTCGGTCGTCACGTCGTTGCCCAGCCCATCAGTGATCTTCAGCTGGGTGCTGCTCAAGAAGGTGACTGTGTATGGCTGGCCGCTGGCGAACTTGGCGTCGTAGGTTGCACTGTTGCTGACCTGACCATTGGACAGGACCACGCGACCATCATCCACCGCCGGAGCGGTCATGGTGGCCTGGGTGCGGCTGGTATTGATGGTCTGCTGGAACGCGTCCCAGCCAGTAGTGTTGGATGCCACCGTCAACCCATCGCCGATGCCCAGGTTGATGCTGGTCTGGTCACCGTTGTAGGTGTAGGTGCCGTCGGAATTCTGTGAGTAAGGCGGAGTGTCGGTTTTCGAACCGGAGAACAGGAAGTTGCCGGAGGCATCCTTGGAGTTCATCAGGCCCAGCACTTGTTGCTGGATCTGGCCCAATTCCGAGGCATACGCTTTACGGTCGTCGTCGGTGGCGATGCCGTTGTTGGCACTGAGGGCGATTTCCTTGGCGCGCTGCAAGGCGGTGCCAATGGAATCCAGGGTGGTTTCCTGCAGGCTCAATGAACTCTTGGTCGAACTGATGTTGGCGTTGTACTGATCCAGCATTGCGCTCTGCTGACCGAGCTGCAGCAAACGACCGGCACCGACCGGATCATCAGCGGCGGTGTTGACGCGCGTCAGGCTGCTGGCTTCATTGCTGGTCGCGATCGCCTTGTTGAAGTTGCGCTGATAGTTGGCAGCGGTTGTCTCGTAATACTGGGCGGTAGAAATGCGCATGAATTACGACTCCTTAAAGGCTGTTGATCAGCGTGCTGAAAATTTCCTGCGCAGCCTTGATGATCTGCGAAGACGCGGTGTAGTACTGCTGGTATTTGACGAGGTTGCCGGTTTCCTCATCCAGGTCGACCCCGGACAGGGAATCACGGGCGCCCTTGGCCTGGGTCAGGATCGCCGAGGTGGCGGCACTGTCAGACTTGCCTTGAGCAGCTTTAGTCCCGACGTTGGTCACCAGCGTGTTGTAGGCGTCGGTCAGGCTGATGCCCTTGCTCGCCGAACCGGTGTCTACGGTCTGCTTGGTTTGCAAACCGACCAGCGCTTGAGCGTTGCGGTTGTCCGAGGATGCCGCACCGGTCAGGGAGATCGAGAAGCTTTCGCCGTTGGCTGGCGAACCACCCACCGTGGTTTGCACGGTGAAGGTTTTCTGCACCGGTGGAGCGCCGCCCATGATCGGGTTGCCGCTGGCATCGATCATCGGCACCGTCAGGTTCAAGGTGTTGTTCTGACCCGGAACAATGGTGCCGCTACCCAACGGGTTACCTTGAGCATCGCTCAGGCTGTAAGTCTGGCTGCCACCGCTCGGGGAACCGAAGGTCACCTTGACCGGCGTCGAATACTTGAGCCCCGTCTGCATGTCGGCCTGGGCCGCCGGGCTGTAGATGTCCAGCGTGCTGGTCAGCGTCGGCTGGGTGTATGTGCCCGTGGCTTTGGAGCTGGCCACACCGCTCAATGGCGCTGCCGCCGCGATTTTTTTCGGGTCGTTCAGGACCGTCTGGATACTGGTTGCAGCGCCGCGAGTCGGGGTCACCTTGAAGGTATCACCAGCGCTCAGGGCACCGCCGTTCAGGGACAGGCTGAAACCATCGATCACTGGAGGTGGCGTGGTCAAGGTGCTGAAGGCGCCCATGGCGGTGCCGTCAGAACGCTTGACGGTGTAGTCGGTGGGGGTGCTGAACGTCACCTGATAATCGCTGGTGGTCAGCTTGCCGGTGTCCTTGATGGTGACATCGAGGTTGCCCGAGCCGGCGCTGTTGCCCGCCTGGCCGATGCTGCGCTGGCTGATCAGTGCGGCGCTGTTGATGTTGTTGAAAATCGCCGCGCCGAATTCACCGTTCTTGTCGATGCCCTGCGCCTGCTGACTGTTGATCTGGTCAGCCATCACCAGGGCCACACGCCCCAGCTCGTTGAGCGATGGGTCGAGCACGTCATTGCGATAGGAGAGCAAGCCGCCGATTTCGCCACCACTGACCACCGACGTGATGTCGATGGTGCTGGAGCCGCGATCCATTTGCAGCGCCATGCGCGACGGATCGTCTTTGCTCGGCACGGTGCCCAGGGTGTTGGTGGTGTTGCCGATCACCAACGGCTGGCCGCTGCCGACGTAGATATCGTAGCTGGTGCCGCGCTCGACCACTTGGGCGCCGACCAGTTCGGACAGCTGACGCACCGCTTCGTTACGGTTATCGAGCAAGTCGTTCGGCTGACCACCGCTGGTGGAGACCTCACCGATTTTCTGGTTGAGCGATGCAATCGACGTGGCCAGCTTGTTCACCTTGGTCGCCATGTCGGACAGGCTGCCATTGAGGGTGGTGTTCTGGTCATTCAATTGTTTGGCGATGGTGTTGAAGCGATTGCTCAACGCCTGGGCACCGGTCAGCACCGACTGGCGCGACGTATCGTCGGTCGCCGATGACGAAACACCCTGCAGGGAGGTGAAGAATTTCTGCAGAACGCCGGTCAACCCGGTGTTGGTATCGGACAGCGTGGCGTCCAGCGGCGTGGCCTGAGCCTGGTAAGCCGAGGCTTCACTGTTGAGCGAGGTGGCGGTGCGCAGCTGAGCATCGAGGTAGGAGTTGTATACCCGGCGAACGTCCGCCAGGGTCGTCCCGGTGCCGATAAACACATTACCGAACTGCTGCGAAGCCTTGGTGCTCTGCACGGTTTGCTGACGCGAATAACCGGCGGTGTCGACGTTGGCAATGTTGTTGCCTGTCACAGACAAAGAGGATTGGCTAGCCGCCAGACCCGACATCCCGATATTGAGCAAACTCATGGTTCAGACCTTATGCCTTGTGCCTATAAAGGCGTGGTGGTAGCGCCCGCCGCAGCGTAGTTTTGGTAACTCGTCATCTGCTTGGCTATCTGCGAAATCTTGCTGGCGTAGGCCGGGTCGGTTGCATACCCGGCTTTCTGCAACTCGCGTACAAACTGTTCTGGGTTATCGGCAGACTTCACCACATCTTGATAGCGATTATTGGTCTGCAGCAAAGTCACCAGGTCGTGGAAGCTGTCTTTGTACGAATCGTAGGAACGGAACTCGGCCGTCTCCTTGACCATCTCGCCATTGCGGAATTCGCTGGTGATCGCTCGCGCCGAATCACCCTTCCAGCTGCTGCCGGCCTTGATGCCGAACAGGTTGTGGCTGCTGCTGCCATCCTGGGCGCGCATGACCGATTTGCCCCAGCCGGTTTCCAGTGCGGCCTGAGCCACCAGGTAACGCGGATCGACGCCAATGCGGTCGGCGGCTTCCTTGGCCAGCGGCAACATGGTGTTGACGAATTCGTCGGCGGAGCTGAAGGCTTTTTTCGCGGGAGCCAACGGAATCTGCGCCATGGCCCGACCATAAATCTGCATCTGTCCCTTTGACGATGTGTCCGTCTGCGAGGCCAGCCAATCGCCATTGAACAGCGGGCCAGCGCCGGTCTTGCCGCTCTGCGGCAACTGGATCCGGGTCTGTGCGGTCGCGGCAGTGGCCGCCGTGTTCGTGACCGACGGCACCAGCCCGGCGAGCAAACGGTCCGCCAGTTTAGGCGGTAGCGCCAGGCGGCGCTGATTGAGCATTGCCACATCATTCGTGTGATCGGCGGTGTGCGTCGGCACCCTGCCCGAGCGCGACGCCCACAATGGACGCTGGCCATTGAGGCGCGACAACGGACCATTGGTGCCCGTCGTGCCTGCGTCTATCGGAGTTTGTACGGCCGCTTTCGCCGCCGCCTGCTTGGCCGCAGATGCAGCCTCAGCCTCTCCTGGCGCCAGCGGTTTGTTCTTCGACATCTGGCGCATCAGCACATCCGCCAGACCAATACCACCGCCTTCGCGGGACATGGAAATCGCCAATTGCTGGTCGTACATTTCCTGGTATTGCTTGGCGGCCGGCGTGTTGAGCGGGTTGTCCTTGCCCAGCGCTTCGGTGGCCGAACGCATGGACTTGAGCATTTCACCGAGAAACAGAGATTCGAATTCCTGCGCGACCTTGCGCATGTTGCCGTCGCTGTTCTTGTCGCCAACCTTGAGCTGGTTCAGGCGATTGAGGTCCGAATAGGAACCCGAATCGCTGGTACTGAGTGTGCCGGCCTTGCGCATGTCCATGGTCGCTGTCCTCAGATCACGATCAGGTCGGCTTGCAGCGCGCCGGCCTGTTTCAGTGCTTCGAGGATGGCCATCAAGTCACCCGGCGCCGCGCCGACCTGGTTCACCGCACGCACGATTTCGTCGAGGGTGGTGCCCGGGCCGAACTTGAACATCGGCTTGGCTTCCTGCTGGGCGTTGACCCGCGAGCGCGGCACGACGGCTGTCTGTCCGTTGGACAAAGGGCCGGGCTGGCTGACGATCGGGTCTTCGGTAATGGTCACGGTCAGGCTGCCGTGAGTGACAGCGGCCGGGGACACTTTCACGTTTTGGCCAATGACGATGGTGCCGGTACGGGAGTTGATGATGACTTTCGCCACCGCCTGGCCCGGATCGACTTCGAGGTTTTCAAGGATCGACAGATAGTCGACCCGCTGACTCGGGTCCAGTGGTGCCGTGACGCGAATCGAGCCGCCGTCGATGGCTTGGGCAACGCCAGGGCCGAGCATATCGTTGATCTTGTCGACCACGCGCTTGGCGGTGGTGAAGTCCGAACGATTGAGGTTCAGGGTCAGGCTGTTGCCCTGGTTGAAACCGCTCGGCACTGAACGCTCGACCGACGCACCACCCGGGATACGACCCGCCGACGGAACGTTGACGGTGATCTTCGAACCGTCACGACCTTCAGCATCGAAACCGCCGACCACCAGGTTGCCCTGGGCGATGGCGTAGACGTTGCCATCGATACCCTTGAGCGGCGTCAGCAGCAAGGTGCCGCCGCGCAGGCTTTTGGAGTTACCGATGGAAGAAACGGTGATGTCGACCTGTTGACCCGGCTTGGCAAACGCCGGCAACTCGGCACTGATTGACACCGCTGCGACGTTCTTGAGCTGCACGTTGCCCGAACCTGGCGGCACCTTGATGCCGAACTGCGAGAGCATGTTGTTGAAGGTCTGCAGGGTGAACGGGGTCTGGGTCGTCTGGTCGCCGGTGCCGTTAAGCCCGACCACCAGGCCGTAACCGATCAATTGGTTGGTCCGCACGCCGGAAATGCTGGCGATATCCTTCAGGCGCTCAGCTTGAGCGTTGAAGGCTGCGGACAGCAACAGGGCGGCCACCATGAGACTTTTAAAGTTCAACGTAGCCACCTAGAAAGGGAACAGCGGGCTGAGGAAGAAACGGTCGAACCAGCCTGGCTGACTCGCATCGGCAAACGAACCGGTGCCCGAGTAGGTGATGCGTGCATCGGCAATGCGCGTCGACGAAACCGTGTTATCGGTGGCGATGTCATCGGCACGAACCAGGCCGGCAATCCGTACCAGTTCATCACCGGTATTGAGGGTCATCCACTTCTCGCCGCGCACTGCAATGATCCCGTTGGGCAACACGTCGGCGACGGTCACGGTGATCGAACCGGTGAGGCTGTTGCCCTGCCCGGCCTTGCTATCGCCCTTGGTTGCGCGGTCGCCGCTGTAGCTGGCATCCAGAGTCAGATCGCCGCTGCCGATCGGGTTATTCACGTTGGGCGTACTGCCAAACAGTGAGGACAGGCCAATGCTGGTCTTGCTGGTCTTGCCGACCTGGGAGTTGGCGTTCTTGCTTGCCTGGGTCTTCTCGTTCAGGGTGATGGTGATGATGTCACCGACCCGGAACGCCTTGCGGTCGCTGTACAGGTTCTGTTCGAAACCGGCCTGATAGATCGAGCCGTTGTTGGCGGCGGCCGGCAACGGCGTTCGCGGCAACACCGGGGCGTAATAAGGGTCATTGGGCTTGGGCGTCGGTGCGACGCAGCCTGCAAGCGAGACCACCCCACTCAGTGCCAGAACAGATACAAAGCGATTCATGACCCTACCTCACGGTGCTGCAGGCGGCTTCATGCCGCCTCATAGACTTGATTACAGATTCTGCGTTACGAACGAGAGCATCTGGTCGGCGGTGGAGATCACCTTGGAGTTCATCTCGTAAGCGCGCTGAGTGGTGATCATGTTGACCATCTCTTCAACGGTGCTGACGTTGGAACCTTCCAGGGTGTTCTGCAGCGTGG
>Ga0157371_10005275_pt1 | contig 10948 bp, 19 predicted proteins | sample C45metaG_FD_113462 | JGI IMG/M metagenome (GOLD analysis project Ga0157371, IMG submission 113462) | Corn rhizosphere microbial communities from Kellogg Biological Station, Michigan, USA - C4-5 metaG | ecosystem: Host-associated > Plants > Roots > Rhizosphere > Soil | place: USA: Michigan... | reverse complement strand
TGGAACCTCGGGACCCGACCCCGCTCACGCGGCTGTGGCTCTGGCTGCGGCTCTGGCTCAGCCAGCGCCTCCGGTGACCCCTCACGAGGCCATGACTCGCATCCAGCAGGCCGACGCGGATCTCGCGGCCGGTCGCATCACTGCTTCCGAGCACCCGCTCGGATACATCCTGGCCAGCGATGCCGACAAGGGCATCATGGCTGGGGCCCAGGCCTTCCTGGAGAAGGCCGCGCTGAAGCACTACTCCCCGGCAGAGCGTCAGCAGATCATCGCGGAGGGCGAGGGTGGAGAGCAGGCCTCCAACCTCGATCGGCTCGATCTGACGGGAACCCACTACGAGGCACTGGAAGCCCGGCGTACGCAAGCGTCGAGACAGCCAGATGCTGAGGACTCCCTCTGGCTGCTCGACGGTGATCCGAATGGCGACCTCTAGCGTCTGGAGCAAGGCAGATCACGAGGACCAGGGCCGGGCCTACTTGATCTGGGGCGAGGTTCGCCTCGACCAGTTGGACCATGAGATGGCCCAGGCCTTCGGCGTGCCAGCACCGCTCGGGCTGATCCTGGACTACGTCGGCGAGGACCGGGTGCTCTTCGTCCCCGAGCCCGTGGGCAGCAAGCAGGACGAGGTGGGGCGCCTGGTGGCCGAGCACCGGCCGGACCCGCTGTTCTTCACCCCGGTCGACTACGGCATCGACCTGGACTACGCACTGGCCAAGGCCAAGGCAGGGGGATACCTGCGCGAGGACGAGTTGCGGGTACTCGTGATCGAACTCGTGCGACGGCTCGGTGACTGATGGCCCGCGACTTCAAGAGCCTGCTGTGGGCCGACCTGGACGACAACGGGGAGGAGATCTCCACCGACACCGTTCGTCTGTTCTCGATCCTGTTCGCCTGCAACGCGGTGGTGCGAGGCCTGGACTACATCACGGGCTCGTCCTCCAGGGTGGCCGACCTGATCACCGTCAGCGGGCTGGTCAACCAGTTGGTCAACCTGGAGTGGTGGGGCTGGATCTTCCTGATCTTCGGCGTGGAGTTGATCGCGGCCCTGGTCTTCCGGAAGCACTTCTTCGTCTTCCTCGGCCATGGAATCCTGCTTGCGGCGTACGCCATGCTCATGGTCTCCACCGTCCAGGTGGTGATCCATGTTCAGGACGACTGGAGAGCCATCGGTGTGCCGGTAGGCGGCATGGCCTGGCACTTCTGGCGGGTGATGAAGGTGCGCCCCTGGCCTCGTCGGATCGGCCAGGTACACGACGACGGTGAGGATCGGGAGGAGTACCTGTGATGGTCTTGGCCTCGGGCACCCCTGACCCCAGCAGTCTGCCGTTCACCTCGTTCGGCCCCTACACCTTCCTGGTCGTCGTCGCATGGCTGCTCTGGTTCGCAGCCAAGGAGTACCGCAAGGGCCGCGCCGAGGACGTGGAGGCGGCTCGCGAAGAGGCCACCCGACAGAAGGTCCGGGCCGATACCATCGAGGGCGACTACGGCCGCCAGATCGCCGGACTGAAGCAGGACCTGGAGAACCTCCAGGGCGAGGTCGAGCGGCTCCGAGACACCCACATCAGGGAGACCGCCAAGGCCCACGAGAAGACCGAGCGATGGATGATCGCCACCTTCTCCCACCGTGCGATGCTGATCGAGCACGGCTTCGAGCCACCCCCGCTTCCCGCAGAGGAATCTCTGCCGGAGCCTCCATTCCCGCATGAGGAGCACCTGACGTGAACACCAAGATCCGCCGTCGCCGGATCACCACGGCAGTGGTCGCTGCATCCCTGCTGATGGTGGTGGGCCTGATCGGTGGCTGGGCTGTCGCCCACCACAACGGCCAGAAGGCACAGACCGCCCAGAGCAACGCCGACGTGGCCCGAGCCTTCCTCCAGACGCTGTGCCACACCAGCCCGACCGCCAAGGACAAGGACCGGGTGGTGGCGAAGTCTGCGTGCGCCATGCTGAAGGGACTGAACCGTCGCCCGCAGGTCTCCATCGAGCAGCCCCCGATCCCGGGCCCGGCAGGACCCGCAGGGCCGATGGGGCAGCCTGGTAGGTCCATCGAGGGGCCGCCAGGACCTCCTGGGCCCGAGGGAGCCACAGGCAAGCCTGGGCGCACCGTGGTGGGTCCTCCTGGCACCAACGGCACCGATGGCACTCCCGGCAGCAACGGCCGGGGCATCCAGTCCGTCGACTGCAACGCCGACACCAACCACTTCGTGATCACCTACTCGGACGGTGCCGCGCAGAGCGTCGACTCCTCCAAGTGCATCGGGGCGGACGGCAAGGACGCTTCGTTCCCGGTCGACAACAACGCCTCGTGCGACTCGGGGAAGTACATGGTGGGTGTCTCGATGGGGCAGGCCGGAGGTCTGTCGGTGGACTGCGGCACACTGGATGCGCTGTGTCCGGACGGGTCGAACCTGGAGCAGTTGACGGTCATCTCGACAGGTGGTCCAGCCGACATCTGGGCGTGCGTGCTCGCTTCCGGCTAAGGAAGTCCATTAGCGGGGATTCTTGACAGAGGTGCGGTCGAGGTCTACCTTGGTGTCAGTGGAGCGGATGGCTTCACATCCCGCCAAGGAGACAGATACTTCTATGACTACCGCAACCCTCGACTGGAAGACCGAGACCCCCGTGAGCACCAACCGCGTCAAGTGCGGCAACCGCAAGGTGCACGGCACCGATGTCGTCTACCACGACAGCCCCGAGGCGGTGCGTGCCTGCTACACCGGCACCGCCCACCAGAGCCACGCTCCGGCCGTGGTCTCCACGCCCGCTCCGGCTCCCACCCCTGCGGCTCCGGTCCAGGACCGCGTCGTCGGCAACTACGCCGAGTGGCGCAAGATCCCGGTCGGCGCCTACGACACCGCGTACTACGCGCTGCGCACCCACGACGGCCACATCGGCTTCTTCCGGGTCCGTCGTCCGTCCACCGGCAAGTACGCCGGGAAGACCTACGTCGACCGTCAGTCCGGCGACAACTTCGAGCGCCTGACGTTCCGCGAGGTCTGCCTCGTGCTGAACAAGATCGCCGTCAGCCCGCTGGACGCCGCCGTGCTCTACGGCAAGGAGATCCAGCAGTGCGCTATGTGCCACCGGTCCCTGACCGACGACACCAACCGGGGCAAGGACGGCCTCACTTCACTGGAGCGGGGCATCGGCCCCGACTGCGCCAAGAAGGTAGGGCTCGTCTGATGCCGATCCTGATCGGGGCCGGGCTGGTGCTCGGTGGAATCGTGGCGAACGTCGCGATCACCACCGTGCTCCGGCTCACCGGCCACCACACCGCTGCTGACTGGTTCGGAGGAACCCGATGACTGACCTGCTGCCCGCTGAGTGGGAGTTCGAGGCGGCCGACCCCGAGGTCGGCATCCTCACCGAGGCCGTCACCCACACCTGTGACGCCAACGCCGCCGACGACCGCTGGGACTCCGCGACCGAGGACGTGTCGATGGTCAACGTCGAGAAGGACGGCAAGACCGTCGTCGCCGTCATCACCGTGTTCACCTGCCCGGCATGCTCTGCCACCACGGCGGTCACCGAGCACTGGCCGCTGTGGTTCTTCGAGGACGAGCCAGGAGGTGACTCCTGAATGGCCGTCGTGCTGACCAGCACCGACGAGGTCGCCAAGATCATCCGCGAGCAGGTCAAGGACCTTGCTCTCGACGGAGACCTGAAGTTGAACTTCTTCCCCAACGGGGCGGCGTACTCCGCCGTCGAGAAGATCGCCAAGGACCTGGCTGACCTCTTCGCTGAGCGCAAGGGCCAGTTCAAGCCCGAGTCGTTCCTCAAGAAGTGTGGGGTGCGCTCGTGATCTACCTCGTCTGGTTCCTGGTCCTGGTCGTCGGGTTCGCCGTCGTCGGGACCATCAACCACGGCCCGCTCGGATCCTTGCCGGGAGCGGGGTTCGGCTTCCTCCTGTGGATCATCGGCTCGGTGGTCTACCTCTTCTGGTCGGCCTTCTCGGTCAACTCCTGCCAGGAGTACGGGCACCCCGACGACTCGGGAGGCCACTGCTCAAACCAAGACCTCACCTACTACGTGGAGCACCACTGATGACTACTCTCACCCCTGATCGCCAGGCCTGGATCGTCAGGCGCCTGGAGAAGATGAAGTTCGAGGAGCGCTTCCCTGGCTTCTGGGAGCGGCGCCTCGGCGGCCAGCACAAGTACGCCATCAGCGTCACGATCCAGGACGAGGACGGTAACTGGGTCGCCCCGAAGTACGCCGTGACCCTGCCCCATCAGTGCGACTCCTGGACCATCACCGAGACCGACTCCGCGAACGCCGAGCAGGACCTGATGGCCTTCGTGAAGGAAGGCCAGAACGCGGCGACGCTGCTCAGCCTGGTCATCTTCGACCTGGAGGAGGCAGACTCCATCCATGGCTCCTGATGACACGTCCACCCGCCCCGAGCGACACCTGGTCAACACAGGCCCGGGTGGCAACCTCGACCTCGACAACGTCTTCACCTACCACGCTCCGACACCGGACCAGATCCCGATGTTCGAGGCCATCAGGGCAGGCGGTCGAGATCTCGCCCAGATCATCGGGGACCTGGTGCCTCCGGGTCCTGAGCGGAGCACCGCCATCGCCAAGGTCCGGGAGGCGGTCATGTGGGGCAACGCTGGGATCGCCTGCCACAAGCCTCCGGCCACGTCGACACCTCTGTGAGCGACGACGGCAAGGCCCTGAAGGTCCGCCGCGTCGAGGTCGACTCCGGCCGGTGGCGGACCTTCACGATCACCGTGTCGGACCATCCGACCGACGAGGTCTCCAACGTCGACCTCCCAGACGACGCGGCCCAGGCTCTGAGCGACTGGCTCCAGCAGGAGCCTGGCTGACCTGAGGGTCGACGGCGTACGCTGCGATCGTGCACTCAGTCCTCTTCGAGAAGATCCCGTCCACCGACCCGCGTCTGGGTCGGAACATCGAGCACGACGAGCGCTCGCGCCAGTTCGCCTACGAGGAGGACACCAGCGCGATCGTGAGCGCCGAGCACGACTCGGCCACCCCGACGCAGAACCAGGGGAACGGCGGCTCGTGCACTGGGCAGTCCTCGACCAAGAACATGACCTACGAGACCTTCTGGGCCGCGTTCGAGGCCGAGTTCTCGGGGATCCTGTCGACCACGGACGGAGCGGCCAACACCAAGGTCGCGGAGGGCGTCTACAGCGACGCCGAGGTCCTCGACGGTGACGGGCCCTACCCGCCCCAGGACAACGGCTCCACCGGTCTCTCGGTGGCCAAGGTGCTGCTCAAGCGGGGCTGGATCGCGGGTTACCAGCACTCGTTCTCCTTCACGGCCTTCCAGACCGCCCTGAGCAAGCAGGCCGTCATCGTCGGGACCAACTGGTACACCGGCATGTTCGACCCCACCTCGTCCGGTGAACTGCTGGCCACCGGAAAGGTGGAGGGCGGCCACGAGTACGTCTGCCGCCTCCAGGACCTGGAGAAGAAGCGCGTCGGCATCCAGAACTCCTGGGGTGACGACTGGGGGCAGAACGGCGGCCAGGCCTGGATGTCCTTCGACATGATGGAGCAACTGCTCGGGGAGAACGGCGACTGCACCATCTTCGTGCCGCTCGGTCAGCCCGCACCGACCCCCGTGCCGCCGCAGCCGACTCCGAGTCCGGCGCCGACTCCCGACGACCCGCAGGCCACCTTCGAGGCTCAGGCTGCCCACTGGGTGAGCCTGCGGCACTCCTCCCAGCCCAACACCACCTTCGAGAAGCAGGTCCAGGAGTACCTGGACTGGCTCTCCCAGCAGTGACGGTTGACCGGGCTAACAAGTAACTCCCATAATCGGTAGATGCCGACCCGATGCGAGATACTTCTATGAGTGATACCAGCAGCAGCGAGGTACAGGAGCGGCTGGAGGAGAACCGAGCCCAGGCCGCGCTCACCATCCTGACCGCCCGGGTCGAGCAGCATCTCACTTCGGTCGGCAAGACACCCGACGCTCTGCTGGCTCGGTCCTCGGCCGCCGTGCGCAACGTCGAGAAGATCATCCGCCAACTCAAGGACCACGAGCGGGGTCACGAGGACCTCGACCTCCGCTCTCTCATCAACGAGTTGGACGACGAGTTCGGACCGATCAAGGCCCGGATCCGTTGGCACGACCAGCAGGTGGTGGCCTTCCAGCCCCTGAGGGACGCGATGAAGGAGATCTCCGACTCGAAGGACACCCATCGTGCACAGCACCGCTGACATCTCGCAGTGCGGCCAGTACCGCTACCTGCTGACTCGGTGGTGGGGAGATCCCGGGCAGGCCAACCGGATGCGCCAGCGGGCTCCTCTGTTCGTGATGCTCAACCCGTCGACCGCCGACGCCTACCAGGACGACCACACCATCAGGAAGTGCCGGGGCTTCTCCGAGCGCTGGGGCTACGAGGGCATCAAGGTGGTGAACCTCTACGCCTACCGGGCCACCGACCCCAAGATGCTGAAGGCCGCTGGCTACCCGGTGGGCGACCGGAACAAGCCGGTGGTGATCTCCGAGATCATGACTGCCTTCCGGCTCAACGCACCGATCGTGCTCGCCTGGGGCGGCAACGCCGAGTCCAATGGTGTCGAGAGACTCTTCGACTGGGTCAAGGACTCCCCTGGCACCGACGACATCACCTTCCGGTGTCTGGGCGTGACCGGCAAGGGTCAGCCTCGGCACCCGCTGATGCTGTCCTACAACACACCCCTGGAGGTGTACTCGGCATGAGCGACACGACCTCGCATGGCCTGCCGTACCTGAACGCCGGGGTCTACCGGCACTACAAGGGCGACGACTACCTCGTCATCGGCTACGCCCACGACGCCAATAACGACGGCCGTCATCTGGTGGCATACGTCCCGCTGTATGACGCCCCTGGCCCCAGGATCGCTGTGAGAGATGTGTCCGACTTCTTCGACACCGTCAAGACCGACCTGGGCGAGATGCCTCGCTTCCGGTTCGTCAGGTCCGGCTGATGCCCCGCGTACCGATCCAGCCCAACGACCGGGTGAAGTTCTCGGAGAACCGTGACGGCACCTACGACTTCTTCGTCAACGGCCGGATCAAGGAGTACGACGTGGACGCCGACGAGTTCCGTCGCATCCTGAAGAAGTACCACGCTCCGCTACCGTGCTGGGTGCTGGTTGAGGACACCACCGGGTACACCCAACGGTCTCGCATCTCGCGGTGACCTGTCGCTCCCCGGAGACCGGCTTCGGGAAAGGGTGAGGAGGCATCGCTGTGGCGCTGATGAAGTACGCCGAACTCCAGGTGCTGGAGATCGAGCGCGAGACCTCGATGTCGCGCACCGCCAGCGCGGCCGGTCTCCAGGCGGCTCCGGTCTTCGAGCGGATCATGGCTCAGGCGGGCTACACCGTGGCGCACCGAGCCCACTTCGACTACGAGCGCCGCCCCGGCTTCATCTACGTCCGGTCCCGTGCGATCTCCAGCCGGACCAACGACAACTACGACGAGTTCCCGGCCGAGGAGATCGAGAAGGCCTACCGCACGTTCATCGGCAAGCCGGTGTTCGTCAACCACCACAACGACGACCACCGCCGCTCCCGGGGCGTGATCATCGACGCCGCCCTGCACAAGGACGCCAACCCTGACGGCAGCCCCGACACCTGGGTCGAGGTCCTGATGGAGGTCGACGCCCTGAAGTTCCCGCTGCTCGCGGAGGCCGTCGTACGAGGCGACATCGCCCGCACCTCGATGGGCACCAACGTCGAGTACTCGGTCTGCACCGCCTGCGGCAACCGGGCGGTCACCCCGGCCGACTACTGCAAGCACATCCCCGCGATGAAGGGGATGAAGATCCGGCGCACGACCGCCTCCGGTGGCCAGGAGGAGGTGCTGATCGCGGAGCGGTGCTACGGGCTCGGCTTCTTCGAGAACAGCCTGCTCGTGGAGGACCCGGCCGACCCCACTGCGTACGTGCTCGGTGTCGACGGCGACGGCGTACCCCGGGTGGCCGGGCTCAGCCTGGCTGACACGATCTTCCCCAGCCGCGAGGAGCAAGAGATTCGCACGGCCATGCGCCACGAGATCGACAAGGGGATGGATACCCGGATCGTCGCGTCTCTGGAGCAGGCTCTGGCCTCGGGCAAGGTGGTCCATCGAGCGGTTTCCGCGATGATCGGCAAGGACTTCCTCTGCGGCGCCCCTGGCAACGGTGTGGACCTGGACTCCTTCATCACTAACGAGCCGGTGAACTGCCCGGCCTGTCTGGCTCGAATGAAGGAGTTGGGCGTCACGGCAGCGATGAATGACGCCGTCTGCGAGAACTGCCTGTGCTCCTACAACTACAGCCGGATCAACGGCACGGCTGTCTTCCACATCCCCTCGAATGGGCAGCGCGGGCAGGGTTACCGGCCCGCCCACGATGTGACGGTTCAAGGCACCAACGACGGTGACCTGTGGCACTTCGAGTGCCCGATGTGCGGCTACGACAACAGCCAGTACACCGACGCTGACGCCTACCGCGAACTGCTGGGCAGCGTGACGGCCGGTGCGTTCGAGCGCCACCAGATCATGGGCAACGAACTCCAGGTGGGCGACCGTCTGAGCCCGACTGGCAAGACCCGGGTCACCAAGATCCACGACTACAACGGCCACCGGATCTACCAGCAGAAGGTGCGAGGCTATGGTGCGCCGTCAGGCGGCAGGGTGAAGCACGATGAGCAGATGACGGTGTGGCGGCCGAAGACCTCCTCGCTGGTCAAGCAGGCCGACGACGACCAGTGCCCGTACTGCTCTGGTGACTCGATGCCCACCGGAGGCGGCGGCTGGCGCTGTCTGGACGGGGATCACGTCTGGCACGATGACGACCCGGCAGCCCAGGCTTACCACGGCGACGGTCCGCAGCGTGGTGTGCTCCAGCCGGTACCCCACCAGGCCATCAACGAGGTGAAGGCGCCAGCGCAGGTCGACACCATGCGAGCCGAGCGCTGCCCGGTCTGCCAGGACGACGAGGCCTTTGACGGTGAGAAGTGCGGCGTCTGCGGCTACATCCAGCCGCCCGAGAACTTCCGCGACCCTGACCTGACCAAGGCTCAGGAGGTCGACCTGCGACAGGACGCCCTGGAGGCTCCCGACGCGGACGGCAACATGGAGGTGGACACCGACCAACTCGGTGACGCCGCCCCCGATGCTCCGGCCGCTCCTGACGGCACGGATGGTGCTCGCACGCTCCAGTGCGACTACTGCGGAGAGGACTTCGGGGCTGATGCAGAAGACGCTGATCCGACCGACGATGTCCAGGACCCGAACGCGGCGGACGAGGCCTCCGCAGACGATCCTGGAACTCCCCAGGACGAGGACAGCGTTGCGGCTCCAGATGATCTCAGCGACCTTTCCGACAAGACCGACGAGGACCTCGGGCTCGCGCCGGAGGACGAAGCGGTCAGCGATGTCTCGGCGCCGACAGTGGAAGCCGATCCCGGCCCTCATGGCGCCGAAGATGCCGACCAGATCTCCGTAAGCAAGGGCGATGTCTGCCCGGTTTGCGGTCAGGGGACGATCGTCTCCGTACAGCCTGAGCCGACCGGCCCGGGTGACAACCCGAAGGAAGTGAGTAGGGCCATGCCCGAGCAGCAGCAGACCCCCAAGCAGCCCCAGAAGAACTCCGCGATGGAGGCCCGGAGCCGGATGCTCCGTGCGGTCGCCGGACAGCAGGCCCGGCAGGACCGGATGGACACCGTCCTCGGTGCGCTGTCCGACCTCGTGCTGGAGATCGCCTCGGCGGCGGGGCTGAGCAAGCACCCGAAGTTCGCGGCCCTCAAGACGGCGGCCGACACCAACAACAGCCCGGAGGGGACCCCGGCGACCACGAGCGACGAGGCGAAGCAGCCCGACGCCAAGGACGACCCGACCAACGTCGGCGCCGCCCCGGCTCCGGCCAACGCCAACGTCACCCCGGACGCGGTGACCGACGTGCAGAGCACCGACAAGGTTCCGCAGGGCCAGCCGGTCCTCCAGAACCTCACCGACGTGACGGCGCCCAGCGCCTCGGCCACGCCGGACCCGGCCGGGGCCCACGTCGAGTGGGAGGTGCGTGACGGCTCCCCGAGCCAGACGGTGATGGACCCTCCGGGATCCACCGGCTGGACCTCCTCGGCTCGCCAGGGTGAGGACCCGCAGGAGCGCTTCACCGCCTCGCTGCGGCTGGCCCGTCTCCAGATCCAGGCAGGGCTGGAGCAGGGCGAGGACCTCGCTCTGGGCGACCGGATCGCCAAGAGCGCCACGGCGCTGGACGAGATCCGCAACCAGGCCGAGATGCTCCGCAAGGTCATCGAGACCCGGACCGCCTCGGTGCAGCCCGTGTCCCAGGAGCACCGTCACCTGGTGCCCCAGGCCGCGCCCCGCAGCGCTCCCTCCCTGGTGGCTCCGCCGCAGCAGGTGACCGCTGCCAACGAGATGGGCGGCACCGACGAGTTCGGTCTGGGTCTGGACATCGATCTGGAGGGCTGACCAGACCCCGAGCGGTGCTTGAGATCGCTCGGTCTCGATGAAGGGCCTCCGGGGTCCGGCGATGGACTCCGGGGGCCCTTCTGCATGTCTCCGTTCAGGCAGTTTCCCGGGAGTGACCTGTTCACGGACTCGGATCGACTTCGGGAAAGGGTGAGAAGGGGATCGCCTAGATGTCCTTCAGGGACTGAAGACAGAAAGGACCGCGAGTCATGCTTCGACCCACTCTCGCGCAGGCGTACATCCACCGGACGATCCGTCCGAACTACGCCTTCACGCAGGCGACCCCCGCTTCCGTTCTCCTGGACCCGGCGTGGGACCGCTCCATCAAGATCTGGCCTGGCATGGTCGCCATGAAGACGGCCGGTCAGCAGGTCAGCCTGATCAACAGCACCGGGCTCGCCTACGGCCTCTTCGGCGAGTACATCGGCGGTGACGGCATCGATGAGCCGCTCACGGCTGGCGTCAACGCCACCGCCGTGTGGGTGATGGGTCCGGACG
>Ga0157371_10005273_pt1 | contig 10950 bp, 9 predicted proteins | sample C45metaG_FD_113462 | JGI IMG/M metagenome (GOLD analysis project Ga0157371, IMG submission 113462) | Corn rhizosphere microbial communities from Kellogg Biological Station, Michigan, USA - C4-5 metaG | ecosystem: Host-associated > Plants > Roots > Rhizosphere > Soil | place: USA: Michigan... | reverse complement strand
GCCGGCACCTTGTTCTGCGCCAGGACCGCGCGCGCGACGAGATCAGGCAGAGCACCCGGCGCTGAAATGGCGAACGTCTTGCCTTTGAGTTCGGCCGGACTCTTGATGTCCGGCTTGGAATAGATGGCGTAGGTCAAACCCGGCCAATAACATCCCATCAGCTTGATATCGGCACCGCGCGAGGCCGCAACCATCGGCGAGCCCGGATTTCCTTCGTAGCTGTCCAGCTCCCCCGCAAGCAGCGCCTTCAACGCCAGGGTGTCGCCCTTGAATTGCATGATCTCGATCTTCAGACCCTGCTTTTCCGCAAATCCGCCCTTGCTGCCCATGAATACAATGCCGGCGTCGCTCTTGGCTTCCACAATGCCGTGCCGCCACAGCTTCAGGTCCTCTGCGCTCGCGGGAACGATGACGAGCTCCGCCAGTACCGTCGCCGCCAGAATCCACTGGCACCCCTTGATTGCTGTCAGCATGACTTCCTCCCTCGTCATTCGTTGCAGTGTTTTTCCACCCATCCGGCGATCGCGGAGGTGGTTGCGTCCTTCCCCTGGAATCCGGTCACTTGAAGCCCTAACGGCAGACCTTGCTCGCGCAGCAGCGGCAATGAAATTGCCGGCACGCCGAGCAATGAGAATGGCACTGCAAACACCGGATCGCCAGTCGAGCTCAGGCCGACCGGCGCAGCCGCCGGGGCTGCCAACGTCACGCAGGCATCGCATTGTGCGGCCAGGCTCTCGTAGAGAGCGCGAACGCGGATCCGTTCGTCGAGGTCAGCGCGATAGTCATCGAGGCTCATTGCCTCCGCTTGCGCGAGGCGCGCGAGCATCGCGCGGCTCAGTTTGCCGGCATCGCGGTTGCGATAGGTGTTCAGGGGCCAGCGCGATTCCCACGTATTGATCCGGATGGACAGCGCGCGCGCATCGGCTATCGCCTCCTCGACGGCACCAACCAACTGGTCCGATTGCCGCGTGAGAATGTCGATGCCGTTGCGCGACAAGAGTGCCAGTGATTTCTGGATCGCCTTCTTCGCCTCCGCGCTGGCCACTTGCCAACCAGCCGTCTCAAGAAATACGAGCCGCTGCGGTCTGGCCGGCGGCGGCATGCGAAGTGGCCCGACCAGGCCCTGATATCCCGGATCGCCACCAGCGCGCGCGGCAATTTCGGACGCGACCTGCCAGGCGTCCTCGAGCGTTGCCGCCAGAACGCCCATGCAGCTTTGGCTCAATTCATCGTGGCTGCCGCCCCGGTTTATGCCGCCGACACCCGGCTTGAAACCTACGCAGCCGCAGTAGCTGGCCGGACGGACGATCGATCCCATCACCTGCGTGCCGAGCGCAGCACTGACGAGACCGGCTGCAACGGCGGCGGCCGAACCGCTGCTCGACCCTCCCGGAGTGCGACCAGGATCCCAGGGATTGCGGGTGCCGCGCGGCTCGGTCGCCGCAAACTCGGTCGTCACCGTCTTTCCGAGAATGACCGCTCCCGCTTCGCGCAGAGCCGCGACCGCCGCAGCGTCGCGTCCCGAGGACCAACCGTCGAACAACGGTGAGCCCATCCCGGTTGGCATGTCGGCCGTCTCGATGATGTCCTTGATGCCGATCGGCATGCCGTCGATTGCCGACAACGGTTTGTTGTCACGCCACCGCATGGACGACGCGTCGGCGGCAGCTCGCGACCCATCGATGTTGGTACAAACAAACGCGCCGATTTTCGGCTCCCAGGCGGCGAGCGTTTCGAGGCAGCGTTCGAGATAGGCGCGCGGTGTATCCTGTCCGCCGGCGAATTGTCCGGCGGCCGCAAGAAACGGTTTTGCTTGTGGCACGGGCGCGGGAGACAACATCGTCAGGCCTCGGTCAACGTCATGGCGGCAACGCGCCGCTGGCTCGCGATCATCGAGGTTCGCAGCAGGAACTGACGGGCACGCGCCCGATCCGCCGCCATTTCACGAAGCTCGTCGAGATTGCGCCGGCGGATTTCCGGATCCCGCGCCTCCAGGCGTTTCTTGTTCGCGATGGACTGCTCCTGCACGTATTCGGTCGCTACCGTGCGACGCTGCAAGCTGTAAAGGTCAAGGAGAGCATCGGGCGCCTTGTCTAGCAAGACCGTCGCAAGCTTTTCGGCGAGGTTCGCAGCGTCCTGAATGCCTCCATTCAATCCCATACCGCCAATCGGATTGTTGACGTGAGCGGAATCGCCGGCGAGCAGCACGCGGCCTTTGCGGAAGGTTTCCGCGACACGCTGATGCGTGACATAAAGGTTGCGGTGAACAATTTCGTAGGGCTGCTGCGCCGGAAAGAACTTTTGCATTCGCGCCTGCACGGCCGCATCGCTCATCAACTGCTGCTCGGACTGATCGGGATTGGCCGGATAGACCGTACGCCACAACCCCGGCGGTCCGTCAGCCGACACCTTGAAGCAATTGCACCATTCGTCGGGGTCGGCGAAGTAGCTGCGGAAACACAATCCATGAGCCGCTTCGAAATCGAACGGCGTGGTGAGCACAATGAATCGTTCCGGCCAGGTAAATCCCTCGAACGCAATATCGCTCTGCTTGCGTACGACGCTGCGTCCACCGTCGGCGCCGATCAGATAAGCGCCCGAATGTGATTTGACGCCGTCGGGGCCGCGCACATCGACGCTGACCAAGCTATCGGTCTGCACAACATCCACCACCTCGTGCGCAAACAACACTTCCACGTTCGGCAGCGTCCGCAGGCGCTCGACAAGGAGCTTGGTGGTCTTGAATTGCTCGCACTGAACGACGAATGGATGACTGGTGTCTTCCTTGAGGACAGCGTGATCGAACTCGGCGACTTTCTCGCCGCTCGGCCGATCCCAGAACTGGAAAATGGGCGCCACAAGTCCGACCCGCGCCATATCGTCCGCAAGACCATCATCGGCCAGCAGATCGAGTGTAGCGGGATGGGTCGTGGCAGCGCGTGGATCCGCTTGCAGCGTTTCATTTACGTCGAACAGCCGAACCGGCAGACCGCGACGCCCGAGCAGCCACGCGCACAACAAGCCGACCGGGCCACCTCCGGCAATCAATACCCGCCGTTCGTCAAAACCCATTTCGGAAAACTGCTGTTTACTGATTTCCACAACGCCAGCCATCCCGACTACGATTCGCTACAACAGTTCTGACATTGAAGGTAGCAAAAAAGAGCGGGGCGAAGACGCGCCCGAAGCCTTCAATCCCTGACCAAAATTCGCAATCCTCTTGGGTCGATCGTTAGCGGACAACCGGCAAAACTTTGACGTCGTATTCGCAACTCATCTCACGACCGAGGACCGGATCCTCGATCAGGGCCGTAAACTGTGCCGCGGGGCGAATGCCTCCGATGGCGCCGAGCGTTCCGCAGAACATGACCGTGCCCGCCACAAATTCCGTTCCGGCACGCGACATCAGGTCCGAGGGATTGCGCATCGCCGATAGCGGGCCCTCTTGGTATTTTAGTCGTTTGCCGTCGATGGTGACGTACGCGCGCAAGATCAATTGGTCCCAGTGGCCCGCTATCTCATCGAGACGCCAGAGCGTCTTGCCGACCATCTTGGCGCAGAATTGCTTCGATAGCGCGACACCCATTGTCTCCAGTTTACGGTCGGTATGATCGGATCCAACGCCAAGCCACAATGCATGGCGACGACCACCGGTTCCGCCTCGCCTGAGGTGTCGGGCCCGAGAACCTCCAGGTGCGCCGTTTGCGTGAGATTCGCCGTGCTGATGCGGTAAAACACCGGCACCGACGACGGGCGTGGTACGCCAATTGCCGCGAGCTCCTCGATGTGATGACGCAGCGCCTTTTCATCGCGGCCGGTCCAGCCCGCAACGATCAGCGCTTTCGGAGCAAGTTCGGACCAATCGGTTTCACCGCTTGATAGACGCTCAAAGACGAGCATGGCTTGTTCCTTGAGTTGGCGACGGGCACTTGGTACATGATCGGCGAGGAAAATCCACCGGCGGAAATTTGTGTCGAATGGTGAAGTAGTATGGCCGTCAACAAAAAACATGACGAATTTCATACCCTCGACATGAATGTCGGCTGGGAAACGCCGTCCGGCTATCCAAAAGGCATCGAGCAGAAGATTTTGTCCGGCGCGCTGGACGAGACAAACCGGCGCGGCACGCGCACGCGCCTACTGCGCTTCGCACCCGGCGTCTTCACGACGAAGCCTTTCGTGCACGATTACTGGGAGGAAGTTTTTCTCGTATCGGGCGATCTAATCGTCGGCAACGACGCACAAGGAAACGGCGGCAAATCATTTCCGCCCAACACCTATGCCGTCCGCCCGCCGGGCGCCTATCATGGGCCATTCAAGTCGAACGGCGGTTGTACGCTCCTGGAAATCCATTACTTCGATCCGGCCTGAGCGACGTCGACGATTGCCCAGAGGAGTAGCGGGATAGATGGCGCGCCCGAAGAGATTCGAACTCCTGACCCCCAGATTCGTAGTCTGGTGCTCTATCCAGCTGAGCTACGGGCGCTTGATTCCACTGCCGGAAATCGGCCCGCGGAACGGGGCATAGCTATCGTCTTGACCGGGTATTGGCAAGAGTTGCGACGCGAACTCTCACGTGGGCTGCACGGCCCAGGCCAGGGCCACATTTTCAATGCGGATTCGATATGCGAGCAGCGCCGCGTTCGCGGCTGAAAAGATGAACGCGAAGACCGGTAGTCCAAGGGTCAGCGGAACCACGGCGATCTCCAGCGCGACGATCAAGTAGTTTGGATGCCGAAGCCAGCGATACGGCCCTCGCGCGATTGTTGCCGCACCTGGCAGCACGATGACGCGCGTGGTCCAGCGGCGACCGAGACTGGCGATGACCCACAGCCGCCCGATCTGCAGCACGATGAATATCGACAGCCAGAACGGATCAATGACGCGGTCATGCCCGAGGATAAGCAGGCCGACAATCCAGGTCGCGTGTAAAATCACGATGAGAGGATAATGCGCCGCGCCAAATTCGATGCCGCCCATCCCGCGCAGTCGCCTCGTATTGAGCTGGGCAAAGCAGAGTTCAATGAGCCGTTGCACGATCAGGAATGTTACAAGCCACGCGCCCTCACCCATAGAACGCCTCAAGGGCCAGAAAATTCGCGGTGAAGCCGGGACCCAACGCCGAAAGCACGACCGGACCGTACAGACCACGCCGCAGCACACGTTCGAGAACGAAAAGAACCGTGGGTGCCGACATATTTCCGTGGTTGCGGAGAATCTCCCGCTCGTCACGCAGCGTCCCCTTCTGCAATTCGAGCGCCGCTTCGATGGCATCGAGCACTTTTGCGCCGCCGGGATGACAGACGAGCTGAGGCGCGCGCAGCCGGGCCGCCTTGATGAAACGGCGAACCGGCGCCGCCATTCGTTGCTCGACGAAGCGCGGGAGCGAGCGTGAGAGCATCACCCGGAAACCCACCGGATCGATCGCCCAGCCCATGATGTCGAGCGTGCGCGGCCAGGTGTGCTCCGCCGCGGCACCAACTTGCAGCGACCCCTCACGCGGCCCCGCCCGCAGAACGATGGCTGCTGCACCATCGCCGAAAAGGGCCGATGAAATCACGTCTGCCTTTGTTCCCCGATCGATGCGGGACGTCAGCGTGCAGAGTTCGACAACAACCACCAGCACCACTTCGCCTGGCTCAGCCCGCGCAAGCCGCGCGCCGAGTGCAAAACCAAAGACGCCGCCGGCACAACCGCGACCAAATACCGGCACGCGCATTACGCCTGGACGCAACCCCAGTTCCGGACCAACACGCGCTTCTATCCCTGGCGTGGCAATACCCGTCGAGGAGACCGTCACGACGACGTCGACATCACGCGCCGGAATTCCGGCGCGATCGAGTGCGGCCTTCGCCGTTCGAATGAAAAGCTCGCTCGCGCTTTCAACATAAGCTTCCGTGCGTTCGGCCAGATTGTACGGTTTGCTCAACCATTCAAGCGACCGCGCGGAATAGCGCCGCTCGATGCCCGCATTCGCAAAGATCTCTGCAAGTTTCGGGTAGCGCGTGAAGGTGCGCGCGTAAACGTGGCGCGCCGCATCCGCCACCGCTCGCTGATCGAGTTGATGCGGTGGCACAGATGTGGCGATCGAGAGCACGTTAACGGGCGGCGCCATGTCAGATGTCCTTCAGTCGCGCGAGCCCCCGAGGTAGAACACCGCAACCGGCGTCTACGTCCGTCAGGCGCGTACGCGCTCACCACGTCTGGTATCGAGATCGACCGCCCGGTCGGGGATTGTGATGCTGAAGGTGGCGCCAATCGTGCCAGGCACAAGGCGGATTTCACCGCCATGCGCCCGCACAAGCTCCGCGGCAATGGCGAGGCCGAGGCCCGTCCCGCCGGCTCGCGTCGATCCCTGAAAAGCCTGAAACAGGTGAGTTCTTGCCTTTTCCTGTACGCCGGGGCCGGTATCGGAGACTTCAATCACGACCACGCTGCCTTCACGCCGCCCGGTAATGCGGATCTGATCGCGTGCCGGATCGCGCGCACCGCGCGTCTCCAGCGCCTGCACCGCATTACGTGCGATATTGACCAGGACGCGAAACAATTGATCGTGATCGGCTTCCATTGTCAGGCCGCGTTCGACTGCAACAATCCATCGGATCGGCACGTCAAGGCCGAGGCCGAGCGCCTCGTGCACTGCTTCGATCAAGGGCTCGACCTGGAGCGTCCGGCGTTCCGGAGGTGGCTCCTGCGCGCCGCCGTAAGAAAGTGTGCTCTGACAGAATGCGATTGCCCGCTCGAGCGCGCGCATCAGCTTGGGCGCGAAGCGTTGCACTTTCGGATCGGGCGAAGTGGAGAGCTGATCGGAAAATAGCTGGGCCGACGCAAGCAGATTGCGCAAATCGTGATTGATCTTCGACACCGCCAGACCGAGTGCCGCCAGCCGGCTCTGCTGATGCAGCATCGAGGCCAGATCCCGCTGCATGGCGCCGAGCTCTTCCTCGGCGGTGCCGATTTCATCGCGACGCCCGCTTTCGGCAATGACGCGGGACGGATTTTCGGGATCGGCTCGGAAGGCGACCATGTTGCGCGTGATGCGCCACATCGGGCGCACGAAAAGGTAGTGCAGCGCAAGGAACACCAGCATCGCCGTGATACAGGAGATCGCCAGCGACAGGAGCAGGATGTTCACTGAAAACGTCCACATCGCCTTGCACATCGGTGCTTCGTCGAGAATGATCTCGAGGAAGTCGCCGCCCATCGGCGCGGCTCCGACCACACGGATGTTGTCGCCGGGCTTGCACATCAGCAACGTGTCGAACGCATCGACAATCGACTTCCACCAGGTCACGTTCCGCATGTCGATGTCCTGGGCGATGCTCGTTGGCATGTTGGACGCGGCCAGCAGACGCCGCTGATTGCCCATTTTCATCGCCACCGCATGCGCACCGATGCTGCGAAGAATCTGGTTCGCCAGGCTTTCAGGCACCATGCCGCTCGGCGCCGCGTCGAGGACAAGCGCCGCCGTGTGCGCGGCAGCCAACCTGTCATTCAGCCAGTTGAGCCGAAAATTTGCGACCGACGGCACGTAAATCATAATTTCGGCCACCATCACAAACACGATCGTCAGCAAAAGTAACTTGCCGGAGAGTCCGATGCGCGGCTTTCGCGTTCCGGGCTCCGCTTCGATCATGTTTTCTGGTCTGTCCGCCGATTCCAATTTCGCCTCAGCCAAAAATTCTCATCCAACCGATGATGCGCCGCGCCCAGACACCGGTCAAACTTGGGGTGAAATAGTCCATCGCCGCATATTTTCCAATCTCTGACAGCGTCGGATAGGGCAAAACAAGATCTGTTACGTCGCGAAGATTGAGATTTCGTGCAACCGCCAGAACCCACATAGCGATCAGCTCGCCTGCCTGGGCACCGACAATCGTGACACCCACTATTTTACCATTTGCCGTCGTGATGACTTTTATATGGCCGCGTGGAGCGCCCTCTGCCTGCGCGCGGTGATTATCGTGATAGGGCCATCGCGTTACCCGAATCTTTGTGCCCTGCTGAAGCGCCCGCGCCTCGGTGAGCCCAATCTGCGCAAGCTCCGGGTCGGTAAAAGTGACCCACGGGATACAATCATCGTTAACACGCACCGGCAGGCGGAATAAGGCGTCCTGGATCACAAGGCCGGCGTGATAGTTCGCGGCATGCGTAAGCTGAAGCGCGCCGGCAATGCAGTCGCCGATCGCGTAGACGCGACGGTTGCTCGTCTTGAGCTTTCTGTTCACGACGATGCCCGACCGTTCATGACGAATTCCCGCAGCATCGAGATCAAGCTCCGCGATTGATGGGCTGCGCCCGGCGGCAACGAGCAGATGACTACCGGTAATCGTCTGCTCGGCGCCGCCGCTATCGATTGTCGCGGTGACTGTTCGCCCGGCATGCGTGATATCGACAACGTTCACACCGCTTCGGATGACGACGCCTTCGCGCTCGAGCTGTGCGAGCACAATAGCGGTGCATTCGGGATCGTCCTTGTCGAGCGGTTGCGCCGCTTCAATGACCGTCACGGAGCTTCCGAGGCGGCGGAAGCCCTGCGCCAATTCAAGACCGGTCGGCCCCGCGCCGATGATGATGAGATGCTCCGGCCTCTCTGTAAGGTCGAAAATGCTTTCGTTCGTCAGGTAGGGACCACTGTCGATGCCGGGAATTGCCGGCAGCGCCGGTTTCGATCCGGTCGCGATCACAAAGCGGCGGGCACGGATCTCGATATCGCCAGCAACGACTGTGTTGCGGTCCTTGAACTTGGCCGGCGCATGGATGACGCGAACGCCGAGCCCGGTGAAACGTTCGGCCGAGTCGGCCGGTGCCACGGCGGCGATGACCGAGTGAACATGTCGGTGGACGCCGGAAAAATTCACGCCGGTGTCCCGCACATCGACACCGAACAGTTTTGCGCTCCGTGTCGCTTCGGCGCGTCTTGCCGCCGCCAACAAGGTTTTCGATGGCACGCAACCGGCATTGAGACTGTTCCCGCCCATCTTGTGGCCCTCGACGAGCACTGTCGGCACGCCAAAGGCCGCCGCGGCCGCGGCAACAGACAAGCCGCCGGGACCTCCGCCGATCACGCAAATGTCGGGTCTGAGCGTTTCCGCCATAACTCTGTATCTTTCGAACCGATTATACCGCCCGGCCGAACGAGGCGCGTCTCACCGCCTTGTGAGGCTATTTGACCCCGCCGAAGGCGCCGACACCGCGAACATTGACGGACCACAGGCCCTCCCTTATAAGCCGCGCAAAATCGCACGTCGGCCCGATTAAGTGGGTCTGACGGCGTATCGAGGGTTAATCCCTCCTTCCCCAAGGCGCAGCCAGCGGAGAACGAACGTGAAGCGGACCTATCAACCGAGCAAGCTCGTACGTAAGCGCCGCCACGGCTTCCGCTCACGTATGGCGACCAAAGGCGGGCGCAAGGTTTTGTCGGCGCGCCGGGGGCGTGGTCGCAAACGGCTGTCCGCCTGACAGGGGCAAAGAGGCCGCACATTGCTTCCATGGAACGATTGAGGCAACGGGCGGACTTCCTGGCTGCAGCGTCAGGAATCAAGGCGCCGTCGGCAGCATTCGTGCTGCAGGCGCGCAATCGCCGCGACCAGGGGCCGGCACGGTTCGGCTTCACGGTATCGAAAAGAGTCGGGAATGCTGTCGAGCGTAACAGGGTCCGCCGCCGCCTCCGTGAAATTGTGCGGCTCGGAGCCGCAACACGGGTGCGCGCAGGACATGATTATGTGCTTGTCGGAAGACGGGCGGCGCTCAACCTGCCGTTCGAGCGCATGACACAGGACTTCGAAGGCGCATTGCAGCGAGTTCACGCGGGGCATAGCGGCAAACGGAATTTCAATGACCGATAACAAGAACACCATTCTTGCCATTGCGCTGTCCGCACTGGTGCTGCTTGGCTGGCAATATTTCTTTGCCGTCCCGCAGGAAAAGGCACGCCAAGAACAACTGCAGGCGCAGAAGCAAAGCGTGCCAGCGCCCGATCAGCCCAAGCCGGCGCAGCCGCAAGCACAGTCGCAAGTGCCCGGCCAAGCAACCGCACCGTCAACTGCCACCCCTACGGATCGGCGGGCGGCGCTGGCGAACTCGCCTCGTGTACCCATTGCGACCGACACGCTGCAGGGCACTATTGCCCTGAAAGGCGGGCGCGTCGACGACCTCGCGCTGGTCAAATTCCGCGAGACGACTGACCCGAAATCTCCGCCGATCGTTTTGCTATCCCCCTCGGGTACCGGTGATCCTTTCTACGCGGAGTTTGGCTGGACGGGCGCCGCTGGAACGAACGTCACGCTACCGACCGCCGAAACCGTTTGGAAACAGGTAGGCTCCGGAGGGCTCGGCGTCGGCCGCCCGGTGACCTTGACCTACGACAATGGCGAAGGACTCGAATTCCGGCGCACCATTTCGGTCGACGACAAGTATCTGTTCACGATCAAGGATGACGTCAGCAACAAGAGCGGTAGCCCGGTCACTCTTTTCCCATACGCTTTGATCTCGCGGCACGGAATTCCGCCAACCGCCGGATATTATGTTCTGCATGAAGGCCTCATCGGCGTGCTCGGAGAGTCCGGACTGCAGGAATTCACCTATAAAAACATCGAGGACAAAAAATCCGTCAGTTGGGACGTCACCAACGGTTGGCTCGGTATCACCGACAAATATTGGGCCGCCACCTTGTTGCCGGACACAAGCGCGCGCTTGAAGGCGCGTTTCTCGACCAGCATGCTCGGCACGGTCAGGACATTTCAGACCGATTATTTACTCGATGCACAAACAATCGCACCGGGCGCAACCAGTTCCGTCAACGCACGGCTGTTCGCCGGCGCCAAGGAAGTGTCAATCGTCGGCATTAACTTTCCACTCGTCGGCATCGGTGGCTACAACAAAGAGCTCGGCCTCAACCACTTCGATCTGCTGATCGATTGGGGTTGGTTCTATTTCATCACGAAGCCG
>Ga0157371_10005271_pt1 | contig 10958 bp, 10 predicted proteins | sample C45metaG_FD_113462 | JGI IMG/M metagenome (GOLD analysis project Ga0157371, IMG submission 113462) | Corn rhizosphere microbial communities from Kellogg Biological Station, Michigan, USA - C4-5 metaG | ecosystem: Host-associated > Plants > Roots > Rhizosphere > Soil | place: USA: Michigan... | reverse complement strand
GATCGCCACGTTGTACTCGCCGTTGAAGCTGTTCGTGCCGGCGAGCGTAGTGTTCTTCCTGCTCGGTTGCGCCAACTACGCCTACACCCTGATCGCGTACCACCGGCTCACCAACATGAGTACGCTGCTATGGAGCGCGGCGGTGATCGTGTTCCTGATCGGGTTGATCTCCGAGCAAATCACCGGGTTGACCTATCGTCGCGACAAGTAAATGCAAGGAAGCCACTCGAACGGACCTCATGGTCGGAAGGTCTTATGGCGTGTTTCCCCAGCCGCGGTTCTGATGCGTTTGATAACGCCAAAATGAGGTTTTGCATCAAGTGACGCGCGTATTCCTGATCAGCACCTCATATCCGCGTGACATTTCCGACTGGCGTGGAATATTCATGAGGCATCTGGTGGCTGCGCTTGCCCGCGTGTCCTCCATCAAACTCAGTATATGGGCTCCACCGGGAGATCTGCCCGAGCAGGCAACAGCCATTGTTTCGCCCGCAGACGCGCGATGGCTGGCACAGCTGATGGCCGCTGGCGGCATATCGCACATGATGCGCAGCGGGGGGTGGAGTTCGTGGTTCGCACCGGTACGTCTTTTGCGCATGATTGCCGCGAGCTATCGCGATCACCCTGAGGTGGACATCTACCATATCAACTGGTTGCAGTGCGCTTTGCCTCTTCCGAACAATCGCAAGCCTGCACTTATCACGGTACTTGGCAATGATCTGAAGCTTCTGAAGTTGCCGTTCATGCGATTTCTGCTGCGTCGTGTCATGAGGCAACGCAAGGTGGCCATTTGTCCCAACGCTGACTGGATGCACGCCCCCCTGCAGGCGGCATTTGGAGACGTTGCGGAGATACGCCCCGTTTCATTCGGCATCGACCCGCGCTGGTACGCGATCAAACGCGAGTCTGGCGAAGGGCAACCTCATCGCTGGCTTGCTGTCACTCGCCTTACCGCGAACAAGCTGGGGCCTTTATTCGACTGGTCGGAAGATTTTTTTCGCGAAGGTTCACGCGAACTGCACCTGTTTGGGCCGATGCAGGAAGGTATCGAAGTGCCGGAATGGGTTTATTACCATGGAGCGGCTACGCCCGAGCAGCTTGCAAACGAGTGGTTCCCGAAAGCGTGTGGCTTGATAACCCTCAGTCGTCACGCCGAAGGCCGGCCGCAGGTCATGCTGGAGGCCATGGCTGCGGGGCTGCCCATCATCGCCTCAAGCATGCCGGCGCACGCCGGTGTCGTGTTTGATGGAGAAACCGGAAGGCTATGCGACTCCATCGACCACTACGGTACTGCGCTGTGCGAACTGGAGGATGCGGTGACTAATCGCCGCTTGGGAGATGCCGCGAGGCACTGGGTGACCCGCGAAATCGGCACTTGGGATGACTGCGCCGATCGCTACGTGCAGATTTATCGCCGGCTACTTGGAAGCGCGTAATGAGCGATCGGATTCTTGTCCTCGGTGCAGGTGGGTTCATCGGGCAACACCTGGTACGGGCGCTGGCACGGCAGGGCGAGTCGGTGATTGCAGCCAGTCGGAGCAAGGTGGACTTTGATCTGCCAAATGTCGAAACAGTGATTGCCGAGCTGCGCGAGCCGAAGGATTTCGCCCCCTTGGTCGCTCGCAGTCGTGCAGTGGCCTACCTCGCGTCTACGTCCACTCCCGGGACATCCGTTGCCCGTCCCTTGCACGAACTGGTCGACAATCTGCAGCCAATGGCTGGCTTGCTGCATGTCTTGCAGGATCATTCTGGCGTGGATCTGCTTTATCTGTCTTCTGGCGGTTCGCTGTACACGTCGACGGGTGACATCGCAGCGAGTGAGGCGACGCGCGTGCAGCCACGGTCGTATCACGGCGCGAGCAAGATAGCCGCTGAATACTTCATCTCGGCCTGGTGCAATCAGTATTCGGGCAAGGCGACAATTCTGCGCCCATCAAACGTCTACGGCCCGGGTCAGTTCGAGCGCGCGGGGTTCGGTATCGTACCTACGGCCCTTGGCAAGATTAAGCGGGATGAAATCCTGCATATATGGGGTGATGGTTCCGCTGTTCGCGACTATTTGTATATAGATGACCTGGTGGAGCTGATCACCACGATTCTGGCCCGACAAATGTCCGTAGGCGCGCATATAGTCAACGCCTGCAGCGGTATAGGGGTCAGCCTCAATGAACTGTTCGCCGCCATGGAGACCGTGACCGGTCGACCCCTGCGACGCAGCTATGAAGTCGGTCGTGCAGTGGATGCTGCACGCGTGGTGATGGACCCCACTCTGGCCAGTCACGAGTACGGATGTTCGCCCGTCACATCACTGCATGAAGGATTGGAGCGGACATGGGCCTGGTTGAACAGCACAGCGCACTGAATCGGCCGGAACATCCGGTGTGTTCCGTCTGCATCGCCAACTACAACGGCGCCGCATTGCTGGATGACTGCCTGACATCCGTTCTTGCCCAGCAGGGCAACATCAGCATCGAGATCATCGTTCACGACGATGCCTCCACAGATGATTCTGTAGCGCTGCTGCGCGAGCGGTATCCACAGGTCGAGTTGCTTGCGAGCAGCGAGAACGTCGGCTTCTGTGTCAGCAATAACCGCATGGTGGCGCATGCACGCGGCGAATTCGTGCTTCTTCTCAATAATGACGCTGCGCTGCAGCCAGACGCACTTGTCACCCTGCTGGCAACAGCGCGAATGTTGGACCAACCATGCGTTCTGACACTGCCTCAGTACGACTGGGCGACTGAAGCTCTGGTTGATCGTGGTTGCATGCTCGACTTGTTCTACAATCCAGTGCCAAACCTTGATCCTTCGCGGCATGAGGTTGCAATGGCCATCGGGGCCTGCCTGTTCCTTCCGCGCAATCTGTGGTGTGACCTAGGCGGATTTCCCGAATGGATGGGCTCGATCGCGGAAGACATGTACTTATGTTGTATTGCAAGGTTGCATGGGTTGTCCGTACGCGTCACGGACAGCAGCGGATATATCCACAGGCAAGGCGTCAGCTTTGGTGGCAATCGTGTGGATGCGGGCACACTGCATAGCACGTTTCGCCGTCGTCGATTGAGTGAGCGCAACAAAACGGCAGTCATGGTCATCGGTACGCCAACTGTTCTCGTATGGCCGTTGCTGGCGATACATGTCTTCGGGCTTGTACTTGAGGGCGCTCTGTTGGCTCTGCTCAAGCGGGATGCTCGGATCTGGAAAGAGATTTACGGGCCGACTCTTGGTGGCATCGCCAGTAAGTTGGGCCAATTGCGAGTCTTGCGCAGGCAGGTCCAGCGGCGCCGGCGCGCAAGCTTGCGCGAGTACATGCGTGGAGTGGTATTTCTTCCGCACAAGTTGAGCTTGCTGCTTAAGTATGGTGTGCCAACATTGAAATGAATTGGTAACCTGGGGTTGCTCGATTGTCAGCAGCGCATGTCAGCAATTTTCACGCCAAAGCCCGAGAGGACTTCGGCAAGTGTTGTCGATCGTCCATCAATGGAAACCGGGATGGCTACTGCCGCCGTGGCGTAGCAATTTATATCGCTGTAGTTCAACGCGATATTGGCTAACGCTGAGCTATAGAAACTGACCACTGATTTGATCCCGAGTTTTGCCACAAGAAGTTCGGCGGGGAGCGACCGCGAGTGGCTATCCAATGCCTGCCAAGAGGGGTCAGGAGGAGATTTCGTCTTTTGCGCATAGTGAGGCTTGTAGACAACGGGGCCTCCCAGCCCGTTTACGAAGCTGATGGTGTGCAGTCGCAATGCGCTAGCGGCTGGGTTACCAATAGATTCTTCAATGGATTGGTCTAGAAAAAGAGTGCCCGATTGACTTTCAGCCGATGAGCCCGCGGGGCCGGGATGCAAGTGAAGTTTTTGGATGCTGTTGAACCTGTCGGTATGGACGATCCGCTCGGGATGCGTGAAGAATCCTCCGGCAATTGCCGTGGTGTCGATGCCACTGAGATGGCCCGCATATGCCCTATAGGGCAATCCAATAATTGCGGCTTTTGCTTTTTGTCTGAGTAAACAACTTCGGGAATCAAGGGGGCTCGTCGCGTCATAATAGTTCAGGATGCCGTCTTGATAGATGTATTTGCCGCTGCGCTCCGACAGAAAAAAGGCATAATTGGACAGTGGGTTGAACGGATGCGGGACATAGATGTCTACATCGCATGACTTGCCCGCGCTCTGCACTAGATCTTTTATCTCCCGCCCTGCGCGTGCGTATTTCCATAGACGCCCTGCGCTCTGTCTGTTGCACGCCCCCAGAAATCGTGGGTTTCCACCGAATCCAGACAAGCGGGAAATATCGAGCATTGGATGAAAAAGGAACACATCACCAAGCACCGATTGCGTCAACTCCATCATCGGGATCATATGGAATGGTGTGAAGCCGATGACTATGGAAATCTTATTCTTCAAGATGAATTCAGCAGTCGAATAGTGAGATATAACTCAAGTGCTTTGGCTGACTATTGGAGAGGATAGCCTTCGATGTCATCCAATGCCACAGGCGTATTTTTTGCCACGGATCGTTTCAGGTGCTTCCCGATAAGGTCGTTTAGGTATTTGGGTGGTAGCCCGAAGCCTGGCCTGACGCTGCGGATGCTTTCCATATTTATCTGGTCACCAGCGACCATGTCTTTGACGAAGTACAACGACCGTCGAAACTTCACATTGCCCTGTTCACTCGACTTGCGACCATAGTCGATCTTGCCCATCGCCTCCCATGCCGTTCGAACACCATGGGACAACGCTGCCATTTCGGCGGGCTCCAGCGAAAAGCTGTCGTCGGGGCCGCCGCCATGACGGTTGAGGGTGAAATGCTTTTCGATGATTGAGGCACCCAACGCTATGCTGGTTATGGCGGTGATGTTGTCCAGGGTATGGTCGGACAGGCCAGTGACCAGGCCGAAGCGTTGGATCATGTCGGAAATAGTGCGCAGGTTGTAATCGGCAGCCGGGGCAGGATAACCGCTGACGCAATGCAGAATTGCCAACTGCTTGCAGCCACCGTCGTGGGCGGCGGCAATGGCCTCCTCGATTTCTTCGACATCGGCCATGCCGGTGGAGATGATCATCGGCTTGCCGGTACTGGCTACGTACTTGATCAACGGTAAGTCCACCGCTTCGAACGAGGCGATCTTGTAGGCTGGCGCATTGAGATCTTCAAGCAAATCGACCGCTGTGTTGTCGAAGGGCGAGCTGAAGATGGTAATACCCAGCTTACGCGCATGCTCAAACAGTGGCGCATGCCATTCCCATGGCATGTGCGCCTCAGCGTACAACTGATACAGCGTCCTGCCATCCCACAAGCCACCATGAATGCGGAATTCTTCGGTATCGCAATCCAGTGTGATGGTGTCCGGGCGGTAGGTCTGCAGCTTCACCGCATCAGTACCCGCCTGCTTGGCTGCTTCGATGATCTTAAAAGCGTTGTCGATGCTGCCGTTGTGATTAGCGGACATTTCTGCAATGACATAGGGGGGGTAATGAGCGCCTATGGCATGGCCAGCGATGGTAATAGCGGCTTCGCCTGTCATAATTTCGAATCTCGGTGTCGTTCATTCCACTCGTCGGCAAGCATTACAAAGCGGTACACGTCATGGTATCGCTCACCGTCAAAATATCCGTCGCGCAACACACTGGCATCCTGGAAGCCCAGCTTGCGATGAAAGGCAATGGATCGATCGTTGAAGGCAATGGCTTCACCGCAGACCTTATGGAATCCCAATCGCTGAAATGCATGATTCAGGGCGACGCTCCCAAGCTTCTGTCCACTTCCCTTCGGCATGCCAGGTGCTGCATAAAATCCCCATTCAGCCACGCCGTCTCCCTGTTCCGTGAACTGCACGAAGCCAAGAGGCTCGCAGTGGTCCTCGACGATCAGTAGATGGCGCCGCCGATCCTTGAGCGCTTGCTCATACCAGGCTAGATGCTCGTCAAGAGCGATTTCATGCTGTGTGTACATGAAGCGCCGGATATCAGGATGATTTCGCCACTGCAAAACATTGGCCAAATCTTTCTCATGCATGGGGCGTATCCGGCAACTATCAAGCAGGACGGACATGACTCGCAGGGTGCCGTGCCCGTCAACCAGAAGGCTGGCTGCTTCCGATAACTGGGCCAGCTTAGTGCCATCCAGGGCTGAGATCTGTTTTGGCAGACATGCCTCTATGGAATTCACCTCACCAATGACGATGGCCGCATGAGCTTCGGAGAGCGCCATTGCTCCGGGCCTCTGATTTTCAGCAGTTATCACGATCAGCGCAGGCAAACCAAGCACACATCGTTCCCACGATGTACCGCCCGCCGCGCCAATGGCTAGATCGCTATCAGCCATCAACTCAGCCATGTTGTCGACACCAACTTTCACGTCACATGGCCAGGGCAGATTCACGGTCCGTGCCTGTACCTGCTCCAACCAAGGTGCATGCGGACCCATGATCACCGTGATATGGCAGTCATGCGGTAGAGGATACCGACGCAATACATCCAGAACCCGGCCGGCGGCATCTGACTGATCGGCGCCGCCCATGGTGATCAACAGCCGCTGCAAATGTGGCGGGCTGCGGCGCCGTAAGCTGTATTCACGCAATGCAGAGAACTCAGGGCGTAGCAGGGCATAGCGCGTGCCAGCCAATATTCTGCATGTGGCAGGGACCAGGCCCGCGTAGTCGGCGGCCTCGCGGCTCAGATTCTGATCCAGCAGAATGTCGCAGTCGTGCGGCCGGTCAGCCAGATCGTCGATCGCCATCAGCTGAGCGCAATGAGAGCGAAGTGCCTGTTCCCATATGTAATCGAGCGCGTAGTGATCAACCACCAGCCAATCGGGCGAGAGTGATTGCAACACATCGCGTGTCGCTTCGGCATCGGTCTGCCAGTCGACACCGAGCCATGGCGCATGTGTTGGTAGTGACCTATCGTCTTGCGTGGCAGGTTGGAAATTCGGGTGGCCCTCCGCGAGTGCCGCCACGGCAAATCCTCGATTGCGAACCTGATCGATCAGGTTGCCTGGATGCTCGCGGCAGATGAAATGACACTCCGTGCCCTGTTTCCGCAATGCGGCTGCGAGTGTGAGGCAGCGCATGACATGGCCGTTGCCGATTTGCAGCGAGGCATCAGCTCGGAACACGACTTTCATCTGATGCCTCTGGTCAAGAATGGTTTGGAATTATCTAGGCGTCTGGCTCAGGGTTGGTTGCGTTTTTCCATGAGAAACCAGGTGATGTCATCCTGAGGAAAATTCGGGTCATATCGGTAAACAAAGCCGTAATCAATAAGTACAAGGTCTTTGTAACGAGCAATCATTTCACCGCAGAAATCACGCTTGAAGAGTCTGTTATCATTGCCTCTATAATTGATCGTGACAGGGCTTGGGTTGTAGTATTCGCCGATAAGTATATATTTAGAAGATGATTGATATAGGGTGTCGTAAACTTGGGGCAGCCAATCCGGGTTTATATGAATGAGCACGCCCTTGATCAAAACTAGATCCCAAGTTTGGTCAGGCTCGAAATCAAGAATTGATGTCTGGAAAATATTTTCATAAGGGACTATCTTCCTCAAGTAGTTTATTGCATCAGCATTGATTTCCAGGGCATGTTGAGATTGTTTTGTATAAAGCAATTGAAGGGCTTTGATATTCATGCCCGTGTTGGCGCCGAATTCAATGCAAGTCGATAACTGACGAGCCTTATCCAGTGCCTTGGTAAAAAATGCAAGATTCGATGCCAGCAGTGTGGCACTGTTATTGCGTGCGATGTAGTCCGAACCAAACTCCCCAGCCCAAAACGCCTCCTGCTCAGTCTTGTAGTTCATGGCTCTCTTGCTCCGGTTCGCATAATGTTGGTTGCATGGCCTTGAACAGCCATTCAGCCCGGACCCAGTCCTCGCGCGTATCGATGTCCTGTACCCGGTAACGGGGAAGCACTACTGGTACCGCTTTGGCTGAGAAGATGGGTCGTTCAGCCAACCAGGCGTCGACACTTCCCCAATAGAACTGACCGGCATCGTGAAACGCTTCGATCAGATCCTGCGAGCGGGCATGGAAGTACTCAGGCTGAAGCATTTCGACGCGGCCGTCCTCTCGTATGCGGATTGCACGCTGGATGGGGAAGGCGTAGCTGGTTACGGAGAACGCGTAATCGCATGCCGCTGTCTGCAACGCCTGCAGGCCTCGCTGAAGGTCCGAAGGTGTCACAAACGGTGCGGTGGCATAAAGACAACAGACGACCTCCGGTATCTGGCCGGATGCGATGAACCAGTCCACGGCATGATGGATAACTGGAATGGTACTCGCGTGATCGTTGGCCAACTCCACGGGTCGCATGAACGGCGTTTCCGCGCCACACTGCCGCGCCACGTCAGCGATCTCCTCGTCGTCCGTGGAGACCACGATGCGATCGAAGCAGCCGCTCTGCCGTGCGGCCTCAATAGACCAGGCCAGCATGGGCCTGCCGCAAAACGGCTTGATGTTCTTGCGCGGTATGCGCTTGCTACCGCCGCGAGCTGGAATCACGGCGAGCTTCATACTGTGACAACCTCCCCCACGGCGGTGATGACTTGATCCTGTTGGGTAGTGCTCAGAGTGGGGTACATCGGTAGGCTGATCGCTTCGGCGTAGTAACGCTCTGCCTCTGGAAAATCACCAGCTTTGAAGCCCATGTGTTGGTAGTACGGCTGAGTGTGTACCGGTATGTAGTGCAGATTCACGCCGATGCCCTGCTCACGCAGCAATTCGAACGCCTCACGGTGGCTGCGGCCGATACGATCGAGCTGCAAGCGGATGGGATAAAGGTGCAAGCCGGAATAGCCCTCCGGATGCTGCCAAGGAGTCACCACCGGAAGGCTGGCCAGTTGTTCGTCATAGCGGCGGGCGATGGCATGACGGCGGGTCACGTAATCATCAATCCGATCCATCTGGCTCACGCCGAGCGCCGCTTGCAGTTCAGTCATGCGGTAGTTGTAGCCTAACTCGATCTGCTGGTAGTACCACGGGCCGTCGGAGGCATGGGTCATCTGCGCCGGGTCGCGGGTGATGCCATGACTGCGGAACAGTGCCATCTTTTCGGCCAGCGCATGATCATTGGTCAGCGCCATACCACCTTCGGCAGTCGTGATTACTTTGACCGGATGAAAGCTAAAGATGGTGATGTCGCTGAAACGGCCATTGCCGATCGGTTCACCTTGGTATCTCCCTCCGATAGCGTGTGAAGCATCCTCGATGATCTTGAAGCCATATCGTTGAGCCAGCGCATGGATGGTCAGCATGTCACACGGTTGGCCACACAGATGCACAGGCACCACAACCTTGGGTAGACGCCCGGCCTTTTCAGCCTCGACCAGTTTGCGTTCCAGCGCTTGTGGGCACAGGTTGTAGGTCCGCGGGTCGATATCGACGAAGTCCACCTGCGCACCGCAATAAAGCGCACAGTTGGCTGATGCGACGAAGGTGATCGGCGACGTCCAAAGCCAGTCGCCCGGCCCAAGCCCCAGCGCCATACAGGCCGCGTGCAGTGCCGAAGTGGCATTGCTCATCGCCAGTGCATGAGCGATGTTGCAGTAATAGGCCACTGCTTGTTCGAAGCGCGGCACCATCGGTCCCTGCGTCAGGTAATCGGACTTGAGCACTTCGACGACTGCGTCGATGTCAGCCTGGGTGATGTCCTGCCGGCCATACGGGATCATGGATCAGACCTCCGCCAGCATATTGAATTCCACCATCTCGGGAACGCTGAGGAAATGGGGATTGGTGCCGGAGTTGTATTCAAATCCTTGCATCACCGGTGTGCCCTGCTCACCGAGTCTGTTGACGCTAAAATCATTCTCGCGACTCGTGAAAGTGATCGTGGGGCACAACACATAGTGATCGGAGAACTCCAGAGCAAGATGAGAGTCGTCAGCGGGGCACATGATCTCGTGCAGCTTCTCGCCTGGACGAATGCCGATAATCTTGTGCGCCATCAGCGGTGCCATGGCCTTGGCCAGATCGGTGATACGGACCGAGGGAATTTTGGGCACGAAAATTTCCCCGCCGTGCATGCGTTCGAAATTCTTGAGCACAAAGTCCACACCCTGCTGCAAGGTGATCCAAAAACGAGTCATGCGCTCGTCAGTGATCGGCAGGTGATCTTCGCCGCGGGCAATCAGCTTCTGAAAAAAGGGCACCACCGAGCCCCGCGATCCAACGACATTGCCGTAGCGCACCGCACTAAATGTGGTCTTATGGCCTCCGGCCATGTTATTGGCCGCTACAAACAATTTGTCCGAAGCCAATTTCGTAGCGCCGTACAGATTGATGGGGTTGGCTGCTTTGTCGGTGGAAAGCGCGATCACCTTTTCCACTTCATTTTCCAACGCCGCGTGGATCACGTTTTCGGCACCATAGATATTGGTCTTGATGCACTCCATCGGATTGTATTCAGCAGCCGGGACCTGCTTGAGTGCCGCCGCGTGGATCACGTAGTCGATGCCACGCATCGCTTGCGTCAGACGCGTGCGGTCTCGCACGTCGCCGATGAAGTAGCGCATGCACGGATCGCTGAAAGTCTGCTGCATCTCGTATTGCTTCAGCTCGTCGCGTGAATAGATCACTAGTCGCCGCGGTCGGTAGCGTTCAAGCAGGGTCTTGACGTACTTTTTGCCAAAGGACCCGGTTCCGCCGGTGATCAGTATGGATGCATTGTTGAACATCGATGAAGGCCCCGTGGGCAGGCACTAAGTTGAGCAGGATGGAAACCAAGGCATGTGGTGGTGTTTTTGGGCTATGACCCAGGTCAGCACAAACCTAATAGCCATTGAAAGCATGAAGGCCCATGCTGCGCCCAGTGTACCGAACTTGTTGACAAGGAGTAGCAGCAAAGCGATGTTGATCAACGCGGAACAGAGCGTTGCGATAGACAGCAATCCAGTTCTCTTTGAGTAGAAGATGTAGTTGGTCACCATCAAATACATGCCACCGAAAGCCTG
>Ga0157371_10005270_pt1 | contig 10959 bp, 8 predicted proteins | sample C45metaG_FD_113462 | JGI IMG/M metagenome (GOLD analysis project Ga0157371, IMG submission 113462) | Corn rhizosphere microbial communities from Kellogg Biological Station, Michigan, USA - C4-5 metaG | ecosystem: Host-associated > Plants > Roots > Rhizosphere > Soil | place: USA: Michigan... | reverse complement strand
ATTATCTGTTCTACCACAGGAGGCACTTCGCGCGAGAGTTATTTATGGGAAATACTGCGGGAATTCATAGAAAAGCCTCAGATTTTATTCTGAGGCTTCTGCGGACCGGACGGGACTCGAACCTAATCCAAAATACCTTTATTAATCAATAAGTTATAAACAATTCAAATTTGCTACTCCACGAATTACTCACTAAAGTTTGATTTAAATAAAGTAATTGCAAATCATTAAAGCAAAAATAAGAAATTCTCTTGTAAGACAGTGGAGAATCATTTAAGTAATACCAAATTCTAAGTAATACCAAACCTGAATAGACGATCCGGCTATGAGTTCTACACCAGTCATTTATTATCTGTCTTTGACGAATATGGATAATTGTCAGGGATTTCAAAAATATCTTTTACTGAAGAACTTAGTGATAGATTTATTGGATACTTAGCGAAAGGGTTGTGCCTAAAAGCATGTTCTGCTGTCGTTGCTAAATTCGCAGTATTTGCATTTGTAATGTAAACCCCCGAAACTCTTGTAAACTTGGGATTGTTTTTAGAACCAAAGAATCCATTACCCGTAAATTCCATTTTTTCGTCACGGTTATTTTGGTTATCAGACCATGAAATTTGCAGGGAACCGTAAAGAGCCTCTTGTACTTCTATTAAGTCAAGCCCAACACTTTGCTTGTTTAGACAAATTATGTACGGTGCATTAAGGTTGCCATACCTTGTTGCTTTACTTTCAAGAGAGCCTTTTATATCTTCACTATCGTTACCGATTTGGGTAACGGTGGGATGTGCTCCTATTGAGCGGGAATTTGTTCCCCTGTGTAAAGGAGATTTTGGCAATAACTTAGTCGTTATTTTAATTTTATCATCTTCATAAATAATCTCAGGCATACCGTCAAAACCGTGCTGAAGTAAACGTTCAGTATAATCATCTGGCGAATAATTAGCTATTTCCCTATTGAAATACCTAATTATGTCTTTGCCGCTTGGCTGACTACTATCCTTAAAGGCAATGTCTTCAAGTTTCAATAGAAAATTCGATGCATCTATCTTATTGATAGCATCCAGTACAGCATTCTTTCTCCTTTCTAATGATTGTTCATTTTGCGAAAGCATAGTCATGAATTTGACCTCTATGTAAAATACATCGTTGCCTTTTTTGGCAAAATAATCTGGGCGTTTAGTAGTACCAGGTATTTCAGGATGTATTTCTAACGAATATCCTAATTCAGTAAATAATGCGAAAATAAATAACTCGAAAATTGCCGGGTGAAAAGTTGCTTTTACTCTTGATTTTAATTCTTCTTTTTCGTTTTGGGGATATTTTGCAAACCAGATCTCAAGCTGATCTCGGACGCAACCAACATCCAGTCGTGCGCTATCATTATAATAGGCATAAATATCTGCATTATAATCTGCCGGGCCCTGCAGCGTCCTTTCTTTTTTGTCAAATAAGAACATATACTCAGCCGCTCTTGCCAGTTCAGAAATTCTTTGGCTATCAAGTTTGTGAATTGCCGCTTCCAGAGTGGTGGTCTTAGTATGTTCAAGTATATTATTTTCGTATTCGGCGCTAAAAGGCGTAGTTATGCCGTTTGCCTTAGCATTTAACAAATATCTGATACCGTCTGTTCCTGCGTTTCCTGCACTGCTAAGTATGGATTGGATCGCGAGGTCTGCAAGTATGCTTGGCGAATTGAAGTCAAGATTACTGGCAATTGATGTATAAATTACCTTGTCAATTGTTTGGAAATTTTCTAAGATTTTAACCTGTACACTATTCTTACCGGGATTCAGTTTTTTCTTGTATTTCTTACTTGTGTCTGTTTCTCTTGTTTCTCTCCGCCAAAGCATATTTTCCGCTTCTTCTAAGGAAATGCTATCATTCAAAACCAGAATTACAGCATTTACTGCTGCTCCTCCAATCCCCACAGGGATAAGCGTGGGCGCATAATCTCGGGATTTACTCTTTCTGCTGTATTCAACATTGAAAGGTGTAATACAAGAAATTCTTTCCGTAATGAATGGATTAATTTCATCTCCCGGGTCATTGATTAATGATCCATAAGCTAAAATTCCTACAGCCTTAGATCGTTGCATTGTAATTAAATTTCTTTTAAAGGGTTGCTATTCTGCTGATCGTCCACATTGAATAAAAATCTCTTATTTAGTAATGAATGTACAGCCGAAAAATTCGGATGCTTCATGTTGTTTTCCAAACCGAACGAGTGTAGCGTGTCAACTGGCATCTTTTCAATATAAAATTCAAAAACTTTTGTCCTGAGCCATGATACAGGAATTTCCATGTAGCATTCGCTCTCCGGTAATTTCTGTAACCTAAAAATTTCCTTTTCAAACGCCTTCCTGCGTTCGCCTTCATCTGCAATGGAAACCGATTCCATATAGGCATTTGCTTTTGCATTAAGCACGTAGTTCATTAAGGCTAATAGAATTTGCCAATCGAGCCATCCATTTTTACGCAATTCATGAATGGTTGCCTGAAATTCAGGTTGACCTCGCCATGTACTTAAAGAGACTGATAGGTTTTTGGATAGGTTCTGATAGCGTTCGTCAATGAGCTTTAAGGATTGCTCGTGATTATATTTATCACTTAATCCATCAAATGAAGGCAGGAAATTAGGTTGCCTGTTGTCTGATAGATTTTCGGCAGCAGGCGGAAATCCTGATCTCATTGCTTTTTCAAAATCATGCACACTTAAAAGATTAAAATAAACTTTTTGATAAGTATTTATAGACAACCCTTTTTCTCCTAATCTTTGCTTTATATATAAATCGTCGAAAATTTTGTCAAATTCTTCTTTCGGCAATAAGCTTAAATCATTGAGCAATATCTTAATGTTAGTCGCTATATAGCCATAATGAAACTGAATTTTACTTTGTTCTTTTGTATCTAATGATGGTATGGCCGCATCCCAAACAGATTTTTCGTGAGACGGGCGCTGATTAAGCCAATTTGTGTAGTCCATAGCTTGGGTAATATTTATGATAACAGGCAATTGCAATAAATGCAAGTCCGTCCCTAAAAGTCCAATCTCACAAAGGGTAATTTGCAATAAAGAACAAAATTCTTCGCCTATCGCATTTAAAATGGCCGTATTCTGAAAGCTAATACGCCACTCAAGACCTAATACATTAAAGGTAATAGTGCGTTCTGTTCCTATATCATTTAAAATTGGACTCGTAAGCTTGCCGGCAATGACTTTCTTCATCATTTCCCGATCTTCAAACTTAGTCGTTAACTCATTTACCAATACTTCTAAATGATCTGTGTAAAGCCATCCTAAAGTCTTTTTCTGGTATTCAATAAAAACTGTAAGATCCGGCTGTATAAGAGGAGTAGCGGCCAAGATACAAGCAAGGTCAAGTAAAGTCTTCCTGAATATGCTATCGCTCTCCATGTCTAAATCATCAGGCTTAAACTCTATTCTTGCTTTTATATATTGCTCAAAATCATCCAGAGTACACATCCACGCACCTTGCTGAAAGTCCGCATGAAACACCATTGCGTAGCTGTCACTTATTCTTTTAAATGTAGCCTGGTCGCCAAAATGAATTGACGCCCAAACGCCACACAAACCATAATATTTTGCAGCAAGATTCATCCCCAAAGCAGAGTATAGCTGTGCGATGTTTATCAAGGCCAGAATAAATCCTTCTTTTGTTTCGCTTAAATACCATAAATTTTTTGCCTTGTGAAAGCAATCCAAAGCTTTAAGAAAGTTTTTTGAAGACGGATTTTTAATATACAAAATCCCTCTTTCGACCAAATTATGAGCGGCGTTATGTTGTTTTCCTGTCTTAGAAGCATAATCCTCTATTTCAGTTATAAATTTTTCAATTGGCTCAATAGTATCATCTTCCATTCCGTGCCGAATAAGCATATTCAGAATCTGGGTTAACTGATCACTCAACCTGGATACGGAGTATGTATTAGCGCCATTTAAAAGAGGGATTATTAGCCTATATGTTTGAAGCCCGTCTTCTATTTTTTCCTTTAATGGAACTAATGGATGAAGGTGAAAACTATAATGGCCTTTTAACTCATATAGCTGACATAATTCATCCGTGTCACGAGGATGATCAATATTCTCAGTTATAAATCGTTCTATTGTTTGTGCCCAACGCTGAATTTCATCCTCATGTAAAAATCCTTCATTGAGCAATTGATGGGTTTGAATTATTTGTAAAAGCGTAATATCTTCTTCTACATCAGCGACTGAGTTTCTATGCTCAAATTCGCTGAAATAATACCGTACCCATTCGTGTTGATCCGCTATCGTTCCTTTAGGAGCACCAGTATTGGGATCTGGGGAGGTGAGAAGAAATAGATATTCATAAATTGCCTTTCTCCTGCAAACAACAATTGTTTCAGGCAACTCTATATATTTTTTTAGTAGCTGCAGCCATAAAGCTGCATGGTTGGTTTCGTATAATTCCCACCGGCAATGGCGAGCTGCGTTGACAACTTCATAAAATGCTCCGACATTGAAACGTTTAATTTCTGTTACAGATAGCCATCTGCTGTATACATCAGCATACCAACGATCCTTTTCGGAGCCATCATTCAGCAGTAGTATATCTAATAGTTCATTGGTAAGGATTCTTTTTTCTTCATTAGCCTGCGCTGTTCGTTGCGCTATTTCAAAGTGAAGGATAGAAATGTAAGTAGATGCTTTATCTGATTTTATTGTAAGCAGCAATTGTGATATTAAAGCCTCTACTTCCAATAGCAATAATGGGATGGCATCTTCTTGTTCAATTTCATCGAATTGCCATTTTATAGAATGGATGAACTTATCCCACACATCATCCGTAAGTTGTTTGTAGATATTTTTAGCCTGCTGTAAATCGGCTTTCGCCTCCGCAGTTATTTGTTTTGCATAGGACTCTGTAATATAGCTATCAATAATTGCTTTAACTTTTGTTCTGCAGCGTGAGGTCAAATCGTCATTCATAGCATCCTGATTCTGCCACCATTCTCTTAGAAGATCCCCATCATTTCCTCGTGTTTCTTTGGCAACACCAGAATTTGTTTCAAATAAAAAGGAGACATCATCGAACATATAGTCGCCTTTTACAAATAACATAAAGAAGTGAGCAAGGCTCTTTTGAATTTCTTCTTTTGAGAAAGAAAAATTTGAAGAATATAATTTTACCTGCCGAAACTTTGATTTTCCTTGTTCTATATTTCTCTGGAATATATCATCCTCATAGTCGCAATAAATTACATCGTCAACTTCATTAACCCTGTTTTCCAACCAAGTTTTTAATGTCTTCAACTTTTGATAGTGAAACCCCTGTTCGGTAGCTGAAGCATCCGTATCTTTCGTGAACAGGAAAAGTTTCGTTATGCTCATACAAGTGTTTTAAAACTCAGGGCTATTATTATTAATCTGATTGTGGAAACTTATTAGCTTACTGCATTTATCACTAATAAATTCAGCATAAAAATTCTTTGCTCCAGCGGAAAGTCCATTGTCATTTTTATAAAATTCCAACCTGCTTGAATATAATGTAGTGTAATTGTTCATATTCATATTACTGGTATCAGCTTGAATTTGCCTCAGATATTTTAGAAAATCTTCTTCTGGATCGTCTTTTGAGGCCCAGTAAGGATCAACTATTAGCACTCGTCCATTTTCATTGCTATTTAAATGCCTTATAATAATATTGTTGAGGTAATTATCAAAAAAGCTATAGCCAATGACAATAAGTAAACTGGATGTTTTCAGTTTTTGAATAAACTGCTGAAGCAAAGTAAAAAAAGGGTCTACAGAAAATAACTTGTATTCAAAGCCTAATATTATGTGAGGTTTTCTTTCATCCGGATTTAGAGGATTAAAAGCAACCTCATGATTCGTCAGACAGCAAGTGTCATCCTCATTCAAATACCAGTCTAAAGAACCATGAATTTTGCTGAGGTTAATTTTTGCATCTTCCGAATCAAACCATTTTGCATCCCATAAGCCTTCAGAGTTAAAGCCGGTGTTAACAGGAAACTCCGAGTCTTTATTAAAGACCTTTTCAAATACGAGGTCATAGTTTAGAGTGAATATATTTATGTGATAATCTTCATCATTGGTTTCTTTTAAGAGTGCAGCAAAGGGGGCAAGCAATTCTTCAGCCGCTTTATAGTTATCGGTTGGCGTAATCCATTCTATAACCTTTTCGTAAATAAAATTTAAGTAGGTTTCAAAGATGTTGTCGTATTTAATTTCTAATCGCATTAAACGTTCGCTCCAACTACCAACAAGAGGTTCGGGTATAATGTAGTCCTTGTTTATTATTTTGCGGATTATCAAAATATAGTCTTCTATGTTAGGAGAATAAAGATCTGCGCCTCCCGACCTGATATTTCTTAAATCACTTTGAAAAGAGAGCGAAGGTCGTATGAACTGATACAATTCAATAAAGGCTTTCTTGTAGTCCTTATACAAAATATGATCTTGCGGTATATCCATAATTGCATGATGCAATTTACCAAGCATAGCCTTTGATATAAGGCAATTCGCTTCATAAGATGCACCTGCACCCAAAAGGAAAACGGTACTGTCAAAGGTTTCTTTTAACGTCATAAAAACCACAGATTAGAGTGTGCGACAGGATTCTCCGGAAGCCTGTTATCCGGGAAATGAGCGGCCAGGTCTGCAACTATTTTTGAATACGAAATAGTCACGGGCAGGCTGGCCTGACCAATCGACTTCCAATAAATCCTTGAAAAACTATAAACCTGGTCAAGCAATTGCTTAGTATCAAATACATCATGCAAAACATTTTCAGACTTGTTTATCTTTATTTTTAATGGGAACGGATATTGGTAAATATTATAAAACTGCGTTTCATCATGTCTCATATTGTTTGACAATAGGTATTCAGACCTATATTTTAATTCTATTATAGTTCCGCTTACAGGCATTATCTTATCATACATTGTATCAAAGAATACAAAATCTTTGCTTTTAGAATCATTAATTGTTAGTACGACATAAGGAATATTCAAATTGAAAAACTTAAGGACCTTTTCAATTTCATCAGCTTCTTCGTCATTCAATGTTTTATAATAATGGATGACAAGTTTGCTCACATTCAGCTCTCCTTGCCTAAGAACTGTTTCAATATTTGCTTTCAAAGCTGAGCCAATGGATTTCAGGCTGTCATTTTGAAATGAATCGAATTTATGAAACGTGCCATCCTCTTTAAAAAATAAGCTATTGCCTAAGAAAACATTGTCTTCAATACGTTTAACACCAAATCCAATGATTAATTTATCCGTAGAGAATGTGTCCAACTTCCAGGGAATACCTCCAATTTTTGCAAGTATCGCAACTTGTATATTCGGAAGATGATACCTGAAATTTGCATTGAGGATATTTTTGTACCAAATAAATTGAGATAGAATACCCCTTTGCAAGAGTAAATATTTCACTTTATAGTATTCATCCTCATTGTCTCCTTCACTTTCAATACGATTATGATCAGTCAGGTAAATAACGAAATAATTTAATCCATCCTGGAATGGATATGCCTGAATTTTAGTGGTCAATTCGGTCATTGGGTCATTACCGTCTAATACGATTCTATGTTGATCCGCCATCTTAAAATTCACCTTCAGGTAGTCTTTTAAGCCCGGAGAGAATGCCCCTTCTTTAAGCCCGAGCGATAATGAGGTATAAAGCTTTTTAGCGGCCTCACTGTGTCCAGGTTTATATATAAATATGAATCTCAGATTTTCCGTATCAGGTACTGAATAAGGCCCGTATCGTTTTAGACCATTGTAAACACTATTATCTTCTCCTTCATTAGCAAACCTCAGTTTATTGGAAACGAATTTTGTTTTATGAATTTCAGTTTCAGCCAGCTTCACAAAACCATCATCGTAGATTTGAATATTGTCAGCGATGGTTTTGCCTTGCAAGTGAACAGTATAAAAGGCAGTTATCTTTTGGTAATATTCGAGGTAAGTATTTTTCTTTGGGGAATTTTCAAATTGGAAACCCAACTCTCTTTTTAATGGATAACTCAATACGGGATAAGCTAGCTCTGGATCAATTGTTTGATCCTCCTTAACCCGATTTATTTTATTATTTTCAATGTACTTAGAATATTTACCTGTGACGGTAATTTTTGAAAGTGTTTTAAGTGTAGTATATGACGTTCCATCAAAGGAGATCAATAACTCTAATTTGGATAGGTTTGACACTGAAAGCTGACGCAGGTTTATCTTTTCATATTCCCTAAATTGCTGTTTAACTCCTTTAGGAGTCCATACTTGGATTCCATTTACAAAATCATCAATGGTCATTAACCCTTTTTGCTCAAAATAGTTCCTGAATTTTGATGTGATGTAAGGCTTGATGAAATACTTTTTAGTCGTGAGATTTATTGTATACTCAATAGTAGCATTCTGGACAGGTGCAAGAGAATAGTAAAGAAATTCATTTTGCTGTATTATATCAGACTCTATTATCCCTTCAAAAATGGATGATCGTTTCTTTTTAGCACCAAAAAAATCTCTTGTGTTCAACCATATAGGGATCACAGGATTAATTATTTTAAAGTGCACTTTGTTTATAACAAGATTGGACATAATAGATTTTTATCTTTCAAATAATCTCAGGTATTTTTCGAATACGAAAATCCTGTTACGTTTATACCCGGTTTGTTCTTTAAGTATTCCAAGATTGTGAAAATCTTTAATCAGTGCATTGGCAGTCTGCTTCGTTACATCAAGGTTCGTCATTACATCTGAAACAGTCACAACTGGTTTGCTGTACAGATAAGTAAGCAATGCTTTTGCATTGCGTAATCTTTTTCCTAATGATACTATGGTATCCTTTTCAAGTTTATCCCTTAGCGCAATGATTTTAGTAAATGTGTCTATTGCATTTCTTGCCGTTTCAATAATGCCCACCAAAAAGAATTTTAGCCATTGTTCCATCTTGCTATTAATTGAAACAGCCATTAAATTATCATAGTAGTGCTGCCTGTTTTTTTCAATAAAGTCAGACAGATATAATGTTGGTTTATTCAACACTTTTTGTGTTATCAAATACAGTGTAATTAGTAACCGACCAATTCTGCCATTGCCATCAAGAAACGGATGGATTGCCTCGAATTGGTAGTGTGCAATGCCAATCCTGATTAGGTGAGGAACCTGAATTTCTTCGTTGTTCAGAAATTTTTCCAAGTCACTGATACAATCCGGCACAAGCGAATGGTGTGGCGGTACAAATACAGCGTCGATAAGGGTAGCTCCACCAATCCAATTTTGACTTGTGCGAAATTCACCAGGCAACTTATTTTTGCCTCTTACTCCCTTTAATAATATTTCATGGGCTTCCTTGATTAGCCGGGAAGACAAGGGCAGTTTTTCAAGGTTCTTAATAGAATGATTCATGGCCTCGATATAATTCTGTACTTCTTGCCAATCATCCTTTAATTCGGGGCTGATATCTTTTGCTTCCAATACAGCCTCATCCATCCGGGTACGTGTTCCCTCAATACGGCTGGATTGAGTTGCTTCTTTCACAATGTGCATCCTAATAAAAACATCCACATCCGGCACAAAAGTCGAGAACGCATTAAGCTCTCCGAGCCTTAAATTGGCTTCTTCCAAAAGCGTATTGATCTCCGGGTTATTTATACCCCATTCCTTGTTAATAGGATTAGGGCTAAAACTCTTGTATCCGTACTGTTTTGTAAAAGCACCTGATTTATATTCTTTAATATTCATACTCTGGTTCAAATTTACTAAAAAAACACATAGTCAACGAAATTCGTTTTGCATTGACTATAAAAACCCATAGTCAACGATGATTTTTAAGAAACACACAATACACTAATGAAGAAAATGGAAATAAACTGTATCGGTATGATAATGATGCCACAGTCTGTTGTCCGCAACCAGACAGCAGGTATGTACGGTGGAAATCCGGTTGGGGACAAGTGGCTGTACCGCTTCCCGCACAACGGCTTTCCACCTACGGGGAAAGGAATGCCGCTACGCCGCCTTGGGAAATAACCGATACTATCCAGTTATTTTCTGCTCCTTTGCGTATAGTCAATTGCAAGTAGCCTGTTAGATTCAGTGCTGCCACACTGCTGAAAAAATTCGTTGTTTCCATTGTTCAATATTTTTTGATTAGATAATTTCTATACAGCCTCGTATAGTTTTGCTTCCGTGCTATCTCATTTAAAAAGCCATCCCCACAGCCCCCATAGTATCAGGGAGAAAGCTGCACACTTCAATACCCATTCAATAGAAAGCGTAATCAAACCCACGAAATAGTTATTGAAATGCTGCAATCCGCCTAAACCCCTGCGGTTAAACTGTCGCATACCCACAAAAAGCCTTATTGCCAAACCGACAAAGAACATAGCCGGAAAAGACATAGCCTGTAATAGTTTGAAGATTGTTTCCATAACATTTGTATTTTATGGGTTAAATAATAGGTCAATAGCTAACACAAACTTGTGGTTGCTATGCTTTCGCGTAGTAGTGTATAAAGTCATGCAATGCACCATATACAACGCGGTATAGCCATCAAACAACTGGTCGGCAAACAGTCGGCTTTGTGTATGTAATCTCTTTCCATACTTATCTATTTTGCTTCTAACTTCTTCTACAAAAGATAGCCATGCCTCAATGGTTAGTAAGTCATTTTTCCATTGCTCCCGTGCTAATTGTTCATCCTCCTGTATCGTGAGGCACATATTATTTGTGTATTCCAATAAGGCAGGTATTTCCTGCGTAAACAGTTCATGCAGTAACCGCGCTTTTTCTACGTTTATTAAATTCTCTAAAGGTTTCATGGCTTAATTTTTTAAGTGGATAATAAGGACAGGCCGACATTGCCGCCTGTCCTTTAGTTGTTAATTTAGCATCAGCACGTCTGCACCATCCTTTGCAAACTGGCTGCATAATTCAAATGCTTTCTGT
>Ga0157371_10005263_pt1 | contig 10964 bp, 8 predicted proteins | sample C45metaG_FD_113462 | JGI IMG/M metagenome (GOLD analysis project Ga0157371, IMG submission 113462) | Corn rhizosphere microbial communities from Kellogg Biological Station, Michigan, USA - C4-5 metaG | ecosystem: Host-associated > Plants > Roots > Rhizosphere > Soil | place: USA: Michigan... | reverse complement strand
TCGCAGCCCAACCCATAACAATGGGCGTACTTCTTCCCTATTTAAGTCGCCACACTTCATTATTAAGTAGTTTTAAACCCCGAGAGCAAAAAATTTTAGAACAAGGCCTTATTACAATGGACGAGCAGTTAAAACTTCCGATGTGGGGATTACGTTGGGGACAAGTCAGCACGCCGCTTCCTATCGAGGCGCGTACTTATCGTCGCGATATTTAAAGCCAGTCTAGTCTAGTTTTTCCACTTTTCATCTGTTCAACCTAATCTTCGCCGAACTGGCGTTTTAGAATCTTTTATTGAAAGGGATCTTCAAATGAAATATCTAAACTTAATTTTATCTGTAACCACTTTTATTTCACTTTCGTCTTCTTTTGCGGCTGGTTTATCTGCGAACGAAATGGTTCGCAAATCAGACGACATGCGTTTTATAAATACTGACACGTCCTTTATGGTTGAAGTTCAAGACATAAAGGGTGCTACCAGTCAAAAAACTAGATATAAAGTTTTTACGAAAGGTCCAAAGTTAAGTCGAGTTGAAACGGTTTTTCCTGAACGTCAAGCGGGACGTAAACTTTTGATGAAAGAAGATGATCTTTGGCTTTTCACTCCAGATATAAAACGCCCAACACGAATCAGTATGCAACAACGCCTAACTGGCGAAGTCGCTAACGGCGACATCGTTCGCACAAACTTTGCCGATGATTACAACGCCGAACTTAAAGGCGAAGAAAAAGTTGAAGGCCAAGATACCTATCACCTTTTCTTAAAGAAAAAGCGCTCAGAAGTAACTTATCCCGCGATTGATTTTTGGGTGACGAAAAAAGATTTTGCTCCGGTCAAAGCCGATTTTAAAACCGATGGTGGAAAAAGCTTAAAATCAGCGATTTATTTAGAACCAAAAGTATTTTTGGCTCATAGAATTTTTTCTAGAATCGAAATCACTAACGCTTTAAATAAAACTCAAAAATCGATATTACTTTTTTCAGGCTACAAAAAGGAAAGTTTAGATGAGTCTTTCTTCAACAAAGAATCTCTTAACAACTAGTTTTTTTGTTGCAGGAGCTTTTTTTGCATCTTCGGCTTTAGCCGCAAAGTACAGTTACGACTTATCTTATGATGTTCGTTATGGCCTACACACCGTCGGTAAACCAGACACCGCGACTAATCGCCACACGATGGAATACGATCAGCGCGCCGAATACAATAATCAGTGGTCTTCGATATTAGGTTTACGAGCTGAAGTTGAAGCGGCGTACGCTTCAGTTCCAGATCGATACGCGGACACCGACGTTCTTAAATACGAATCACAAACTTTTTTACCGCGCGATACCTACCTACAGTTCAAAGACGGAAGTTTTCGAGCCCGCGCAGGATATCAACAAGTTGTATGGGGCGAAGCCTTCGGTCTGTATTACGCAGATATAGTTAATCCAAAAGATTATCGCAACGCCGGCCTAGGCGACCTAGCACGCAATCGCTTAGACTCTGCCATGATAAACCTGCAATGGATTTTTTCATCGTCGTCTTTGCAACTTTTGTATATTCCGCAACCTTCTTTTAGTTTGCTACCTAGTCAAGGTAGTGATTACAACTTAGTTCAGCTCCCCCCCGCGGCTGGAGCCGTCACTATTAACGTAGATCGTTACCCGGAAAAAAATCCGACCCAGGGCGAATATGGATTTCGTTTTACTAAACAAATCGAAGGCTTCGATTTTTCTTTATTTTATTTAAATTATTTTGATCGCACTCCCATTTACAATATCACGACGACGTCGTTGGTTCCGTTAGTATTGAAAGCCACACCTGAGTACAAACATTTGCAATCAGCTGGGGCCACAATGACAGTAGATTTCGGTGGTTACTTAGTACGAACTGAAATCGTTCAGCACCTTCAACGCGAATACAACACCATTAACGGCTTAAATGTTGGTACCGATAAATCTGACGAACTTGTGTACGTATTGGGTTTAGATTTACCTCCGCAAAACAAGTGGCAATTTGGATTTCAATATTCCGAAAGCCGTTTGAAACAAGGTAACTGGCTTCTTAGAAAAAACACGCAATCAACAGTTGCCGGACGTATTGCTAAAGAATTTAAAAGCGAAATTGCACTTGAAGGCTTAGTTACCTATTTTACATCTGATTCTAGTCAACTTTATCAGGCCTCATTGGGATACCCACTATCAAGCCAATCAGAAATTTCAATCGGAGCCGACCGCTTTGAAGGCGACGCAGGTACCGAGATGGGCCGCTTTAAAAACGCCAGCCGCGCATGGGTGATGTTTAAAACTTTATTAAAAAAATAATTGTCAGCTTGCTTTAGCGATTCCGTCTATTACGAGAACTAAATCACTTACAGCATTTCGTAATGCTACCGATTGCGCCGACAACTGTTCGGCCGATGCCGCACATTCTTCAGATGTCGCCGAGTTCTGCTGTGTTGTTTGATCTAATTGTCCCATGGCATTCGTAATTTCACGAATACCACGAGATTGCTCAACACTAGCGAAAGCAATTTCGGACGCCATGACCGAAACTCCGCCGACATTGTTAACAATTTCATCTAACACGTGTCCACATTCTTGAGCCACTTGTGAGCCATCTTCGACAATTAATTTACCTTGATCGATTAGCACTTCGACCCGCGCCTTAGTATCCGCAACGATATCATTTACTTTTTTAATACTACCATCTAATAGCGCACTGATTTCTTTCGCTGCTGAGCCGCTCATTTGCGCTAAGTTACCAACTTCTTCGGCTACAACGGCAAAACCTTTCCCATTTTCTCCAGCACGAGCCGCTTCAACCGAAGCATTAAAAGATAAAAGTTTAGTCTGAAATACGATGTCATTAATAACTTTTGTTTTCGATCCTATTTCTTCGATAACCCGTACAATTTCGGCAATTTGTTCGTTGCTGTGATTCATTTGTTGCGCGATTGACTGATTGCTTGAATTAATTTTTTCCATCGATTGAATCATACGATCCACAACGCTACGCCCGTCAGCCGCCTTTTGTTTTGATGTGTCCGTTGATTTCGAAGCTAAACCGGCATTATCTGAATTTTTCGCCACCATCGAGTTCATTTGTTCGATGGCCGCCGAGGTTTGTTGTAGGGATGCCGCTTGTTCGACAGAGGCCTGCGAAAGTTGATGTGACGAAGCCGCAATTTGCTGGGAAGCACTACTAACTTGCACCGAGCCTTCTTTTAAAACATCGATCACCTTGTGAATGGCCCTTGAAGCTACGCTTAAAATAGCAATCGCCACGCTAGTAGAGAATAGAATTGAACATACGCTGATGATTATCATCAGCATTCGTGCATTTCCGTACGCTAACTCATTGCGATCGTCTTCTTCTTTTAATTGCTTACCGTTATAGGCTAAAAGATCTTCGATCGTTTCTTCTGCCGATTTACGAATCTCAATTTGTTTTTTTAATACTGCAGAAGCCTCTTCAATTTTACCTTCTAAAGCTAGCTTTTGTCCCTCATAAGCTTTTTCACGCCATTTTGAATAGTTTTCATTTACCACGGCCCAACGCTTTTTTCCTTCTTCAGAAGAAACACTCAAGGAATCATTAATATGTTTTTGTAAATCTTCGTCTTTCTTTTTAAAAATCTGTCCCAGCTCTTGCATTTTTTCTTTATTATTTCCTTCTAATAAAAAATTAGCTTGCAGAATTGCCATCAGACGAAAATTGGACTGTGCTTTATAAGCATTCGTCACGTGGGGAAAAGAGGTTTCAACCAAATTTCCAATCGAATCATTTAATGCCCCCATGTTTCGAATACCCACTATAGATATTAAAATACCGCCCAGAATCGATACTGTTAGGACAAAACCTATTTTAAAATTAAGACTTAACTTATCCATATACTTCCCCTTTAACAAAATCCACCCAACTATATTAAAGGTCGGGTTCTAACTTACTAAACACTTGTCGGTAGATTTAAACAAAAACATTTGTTTTTTAAGTAATTTAATAGTGAATTTGAGCCAAATAGATTTTTTCTTTTAGCGGCAAAAACTTTTGTTCCAAATTTATAAAACTAAAGTACAGTTCTTAGTGTGAGCGAAAAAACAAATTTAATTAATATCAATGACGTCACTCCGATAAGTGTCGAATTTAATAATCTTATTTGGGGTAAAAACTATAACGTAACTGAATTTGATCTTTTAGCTGGATGGCGCTCATACAACACAGCGTTAGTCGGCTATAACACCGAAGGAGTTATCGAACTTCGTACCCAAGAAAAATCAATCGTGATTTCACCGGGCATGTTTGTTTACATTCCGGCCTACGTGATTCATCAACAAATAATTTTGCAATCAAAGTTAAGCGGTTCGTTCATAAGCGTACCAGCTGATAAAACAGACGCCTTATCTAAAAATATTTCCGTTTTGCAATCATCTCGTCTGCTTGCAGATTTATTTCAAAAAATTGCGCAACTGAATCCAGCTGAACAGCGCACTGAAACCGAAAACCAATGGGTTGAAGCATTTTTGTCCGAGCTTCGTCAGACAAAGACAGCCACGCCAATGCATTTACCCATGCCGACAATTCCGTCGCTACGTCACATAGCCAAAAATATTATTAATCAGCCCGAAGACATGAACGGTTTAGATTATTGGGCCAAAGAAGCGGCAATGTCGCGCCGTTCCTTCACGCGCCATTTTAATAAAGAAACTGGCCTTTCATTCGTAATCTGGCGCCAGCTTGCTAAAGTTTACGCCGCTATTCACCAGCTATCTCAAGGAAAAACCGTCAAAGAGGTTTCATCAAATTTAGGTTACAAAGATTCAAGCACGTTCATCGCCTTGTTTCGTAAAACCTTTGGCATGTCTCCGAAAAAATATTTTCAAAATATTCATCTTCACAAAAAGAACTTATTGCTGATTGCGCTTCTTGCTGAATATATCGCTATCCAATTATCTGGGTTCGATGCTTGGGATGAAATTTCATGTATGTTTTTTTAACGAAGATTTCTTAATGACTAAATTTTAAATTTTCCGAAAAAAAAGCCTTAACCCATTCGAGTTAAGGCTTTTTTTCTTTACTTTAGTTTCACAATTAGAACTTTTGCGAATAACCCACGAAGAACTTACGACCATTCACATCGTAAAGATCGGTGTTCACTTCGGCCGCGCCACCCGCGCCACCATTTAAGTCAGCCGGTTGATCTGTATTAAGAACGTTTTTGATACCGGCCATTAAGTGCGATGACGGCGTGAATTTGTAAGACGCTGCAATATCAAACTCATTTAAAGTTTTGATTTTCTCTGCGACTTCGCGGTCGATCACATTTTGTCCTGGAATTGTACGCATTGTTAATTCGTACGATGATTTATCTGTTTTTAAAGATAAGGTTGCGGTATTTCTCCAGCCTGGGTAGCCCCATTCGCCAATCACGTTACGTTTACCTGCGCCCGGAAAGCCCTCTTTTTTGAAGAATAATAGGTATGACAGATCATCTTGAATACCTAAACGCTGGCCCCATAAAGAACCAATTTCGTAGGTACCTGATAAATCTAAACCAGAAATTTCTTCTTCTTGTAAATTTAAATTCGGAGCTTCAACTGTATCGATAATGCCGTTCACATCGCGATTCACTTTTACACCGTAGTCTTGTGGGTTCACGCCGTTTTTCTCGGCCAACGTTAAATCTTCGAAATCAATACCAACGACGTTAGTGATTTTCGTGTACCAACCATCTAACGAGATGGAAAACTCAGGACCTGGTTCGTAAACGATACCCGCACCACCCGTAAACGCTTTTTCTTCTTTTAAGTTACGGTTACCGCCACCTTTAACTTCATACTGGGTCGCTTCGCAAGCTGCAGGATTTGTCGCGCACGCTTTACGATCGATAAAAGTTTGAAAGCCATCTGACGACGCTCCATAAAGTTCAGATAATGTCGGAGCTTTGAAACCGGTACCTAATGAAGCACGAAGTAACGTCGAAGAATTTACATTGTATTTTGCAGAAATTTTTGGATTAAACGTCGTACCAAAGTCCGAATATTTATCTACGCGACCCGCCAAATCGATTTCTAAATTATTTAAAACCGGAAATGAAAACTCACCAAACAACGAAGCTACGTCACGGCCACCAACATCGTTTGAACCAGCAGAACCGATCACTACACCTGCAGCAGACTTACTATCTGTCTTTTGATCTAACTGTTCGTTCCAGGCACTGACACCAACAGCGGCTCCGATTGGGCCGTTTTCTAATTGGCCAACTTCACCCGTTAAAACTAAGTCGGTGGTGAATAAATTTGACTCTGATTGTTGATACACCTGCACTAATGCCGATGACAAATCACCACGCGAACCAACTGGTTTGAATGGATCAAATGTACCATTTTGAATTAAAGTATCTAAAACGCTTTGATCTAAGTAACCGCTTACACCTAAATCTTCGCGAAAAATCCGACTATAACCCGCTGAAAGATCCCACTCCCACGTGTCGGTTAAATTACCTTTTAAACCAACAAGCGTACTGTAGTTTCTTTCTGAGTCTTTATTATCACGGTTACCCGCTTCCATAAAACGGTAAGCCACTTTACGCGCACCCGGTTGAGTCGCTGTGCCTGTTGGCGTGGTGAAACTAGCTGGAGCCGGAGCATAGTTCCACTGAATATCTTTAAATACAATTAAGTTACGATTGTAGAATTTTAAATTTGAATCGATACGATATGTATAATCAGTTAATAAATTAATTTGATTAATTAAAGGACGAGTTGTCGCGATTTCGTTGTATCTGAAATAACAACGATCACCGTTACCACTTGGATCTGGTTTAATTAAATCAGCAGGACACGGTGTTGATGGATCAATATGCCAAGTTCCACCCGCATCACGATACGCCGCCGTGCTACCAATACTTGAAAGACCTTGCGCGGTAATGGCGCGGTCACGACCAAATATTTTTTCGCTACGGCTAAAGTTAACCACCGTTAGCATATCTGATTTTTCATTTGAAGTTCCAGAAACTAATGACATGTCTAAAACACTGCCACCTGGTTTTTCGGGTGTCGCAAATTTAGATGACACTTCGTTACCGGTAAAACCTTTTTTGGTAACAATATTAATAACTCCACCTAAAGCATCTGAACCGTAAAGAGCCGAAGCACCGTCTTTTAAAACTTCGATACGCTCGATTGCACTTTCTGGAATCAGATTTAAATCAACCGCTTCAGTCGAAGGATCTTTAGGTAAACGATGTCCATTTAACAAGACAAGTGTACGTGTTGCACCCAGGCCGCGTAAACCGATGTTGGTCGTTGCCGCCGCATTACTTCCTGATTGTTCGCGGGTCACCCCAAAGGTCGCCACGTTAGAGTCGCGTAATGCATCTGACACCGTTAAATTGGCTGAATTTTCCATTTTGCTTTTGTCAATATTAGTTACCGCTGAAGGGCCTTCAGTTGAAATACGTTTGATACGTGATCCAATAACTTCAACTTTTTCTACTGCTTTATCAGAAGCCGCCTGCGCTTTTGGCTCAGCTTTTTTTTCTTCTTCAGGAGCCGTTGGCATTTTTGGTGTTATATCGCCTTGTGGTTCTTGCGCATGTGCGTTGAAAGAAAAACTTATAGCCGCCATAATCACGACTAAGAATTTCTGAACTGGTTTTTTTCTTCTACTATATAGATATAACTTCATGTTACTCCCCCCGAAGTTGTTTCTGAAAAAATCCTTTTGAAAAAAACAAAACTTTTTTTCTTTAAAATTTTTTACCCAATTTTTGGCAAAGCAATAACAGGACCAGTAAATTTTTCCAATTTGGCACCAGTTGGTTTGGAATAGTTCTTGTATTGAATTTTTTCGGTGACGTTAACGCACTGATTTTTGCGTCGTCGCGTCGGACTAGGTTGGGAAACTTGTTCGATAAAAACTAAGAAATGAATTTTTAGTCAGAGGGGAATTGAAATGACAAAAGCGCTACGGTTGGAAAACTTTTTTGTAAATCAAAAACAAATCTCGCAATCAGCCGTTGCTTTGTCGATCATCGCCCACGTTTTAGTTGTCGTTGTTATCAAAAACGTTAATTTTAATAACCACATAGCCGAGGTCGCACCGGTTGAAAACTACGTCGACTTAGGTTACCAGCAGTTTGATGAAGTTCCTCAAATCGCATCAAGCCCAGTTCCACAACCTAAAGATGTTCCAGATGTTGTTCCGGATAAATCTGAACCCACTCCGGTCGCGCATGAAATGCAAGATCAGTCGTCAGATGTCGCTGGATTACAAAAAGAAAAACCCGAAGTGGCTCAACGTGCACCAGCTACCACTGGTCCCGTTACCGATGTTCCTTATTATAAGGTTAAACCGAAATATCCAAAAGACGCTTTATTATCTGGTGTCGAAGGCAACGTTAAACTGCAAATCGACGTGAAAGAAGATGGCTCGGTTGAAAACATTCAAGTAACTGGCGGAGAAAATCTAAATTTCTTCGAAAGTGCTGCTCGCAACGCCGTATCTAAATACAAATACAAACCATTCGTGGATGAACACGGAAATCCAATCCGTAAAAACAAGCATTCATTAGTGGTTAATTTTACTTTAAAAGATGACTCAACGACAAACTAAAAGGGGAACAAACAAATGGAATCGTTATACAAAATCGCAGAAGCAAGTGCTAACTTTATTCTTTACTTCATGGGCTTTCTAAGTGTCGTAAGTCTTTCTATTATCTTAGAACGTTTTATTTCGATTCGTAAAATCTCTAAGAACAGCAAAAAAATTGGCGAGCAATTTCAAGACGTAATTCAAACTCAAGATCTTCACAAAGTTGTGGCTTTAACTAGTCATGATCAATCTGTTGAAGGACGCGCTTTACAGTACGGTTTAAATTACATCGATAAAAATAGTTCTGCAGGTTTAGATGAGTTATTTAGCTCTTTCAAAATTATGGAGAAACCAAAACTTGAAGGTAACTTATATATCTTAGGTACAATCGCATCCAATGCGCCGTACATCGGGTTACTTGGAACAGTTATGGGTATTATGAAGGCATTTAACGATTTAGGAAATGCTCCTGGACAAGGTAACGAAGTCGTGATGGTTGGTATCGGTCATGCCTTAGTTTCAACAGCAGTTGGTCTTGCATTAGCGATTCCGGCAGTTATCGCGTTTAACTACTTTCAGAAAAAAGTATCTTTAATTTTAGCTAACATCGATGCAACAAAAGATCTTTGCTTGATGTTTGCAAAAAAAGGAGTTTAACCATGGCCGCTAAAACTGGTGGCGGTGACACCGAAACAATTGCCGAAATCAATATCGTTCCGTTAGTTGATATCGTTCTGGTTGTGTTAATCATTTTCATGGTTGCGGCCCCGTTAGTGATGCAACCAAAAATTGATATCTCGTTACCGAAATCATCTTCAACTGATATCGATAAATCGAAAAAGCCCATGAAAGTTGTGGTTGGTAGCAAAGGTGAATTATTCGTTGATAATAAACCGATGTCGATCGATGAGCTTGGCGCCGAATCACGTGTGCAAGTTGGAAAAAACCCTGACGTAAGCGCGATTCTTGTAGCCGATAAAGCAGTAACTTTAGAAATGGTTACGCAAATTATCGATACCGTAAAATCGCAAGGATTAAAAAAAGTAGCGTTTAGTATTCAAAAACGCTAGTTGCCATTTTAAATTTATTCCCAAAGGAAGTTCTTTTAGAATTTTCTTAATTCCCTAAGGGTGTTCTATTTCAGAACACCCTTTTTTTATTTCTTAATCTTTAGTTTACTGTGCTGTTTCATTTATAACTGGAAGCGTTTTATTTTGAGATTTTTGTGAGTTGCCCCTATCGAAAAGTACTGAAAATGACGAAATAAAAGGTGGGGAAGTGAAGCTTTGGCTTCATCATGCAACTATTTGCAGATGAAAGCTTTTCTTTTCCCCAATTTGTCCGGGGGGATAAATGCTAAAAATCTTTTTGGCTGCTGCTTTTGGTGTTGTACTTACGGCGTGCACTAAAACGAAGTTTGAAACGGCGCCACAAGTAACTTCGGCGACTTTAGGCTCTACCTCGGCCGATCAAATCAATCAGATGTTTTGTACTTTCGATGGCAAAAAATATATTGTCGGAAATTCTGTTTTTGCTTATCAAAATTCATCCGTCGGCGCTGGCAGTAAATGTATGTCTGAGGTTAGAACATGCCAAGCTAACGGAACTTTCACAGGTTCGTACATCTACAGCTCTTGCAGCACGGGCGGAGTTCCGTCGGCTTGCTTATTTGAGGGCCGTACAATTTCACACGGGCAATCGGTGACTGCTTTTTTAAACTCAAGCGTAAGTTCGGGTCTAACATGCGCATCTGAAACACGCACTTGCAACAACGGAGTGCTCTCTGGATCCTATCAATATGGTTCTTGCAACATCAATGCGCCTATGGCGTGTCAGTTTAACGGCCAGTCGATCGCAAGTGGTTTAAGTGTTACGGCATTTCAAGCTTCAGCTGTTCCCTTCGGGCAATCGTGCAAAACTGAAACAAGAAAATGTACAAACGGAGCTTTGTCAGGATCATACCAATATGGATCTTGTAACATCAACGTAGCTGCATCTTGTCTTTTCAGCGGCAAGACAATAACTAGCAGTTCTCAAGTAACGGCTTTTAAAGCCTCGTCAGTGGCCTACGGCGAAACTTGCGCACAAGAAACTAGAATCTGTAACAATGGAACTTTATCGGGTTCCTACACATTTCCAACATGTTCAGTTGGGGCCGCATTATCTTGTAAATTAGGAGACACCGTCATTGCTCACGGCCAAAGTATCGTCGCCTATCAAAGTTCAACCGTGCCTTATGGTTCGAACTGTTCGCAACAAACTCGAACATGTAATAACGGGCAGCTTAGCGGCTCGTACTCGGCTTTATCGTGCGTAAGTTCGCAAAAACCTATCGCTGAATGTTCGCAGAGTGAAGTTTTAACAGCGACAAAATCCTATATCGAAAATATT
>Ga0157371_10005261_pt1 | contig 10974 bp, 11 predicted proteins | sample C45metaG_FD_113462 | JGI IMG/M metagenome (GOLD analysis project Ga0157371, IMG submission 113462) | Corn rhizosphere microbial communities from Kellogg Biological Station, Michigan, USA - C4-5 metaG | ecosystem: Host-associated > Plants > Roots > Rhizosphere > Soil | place: USA: Michigan... | reverse complement strand
TTATTTTCCTCAGATGAAAGAAGTGCCTGAAATTTTAAATAAAAAACTCAGTAACAATAACTATATACTAATTTATCCTTTCTCAAAAATTGACAATACAGTTATAGAAAAAAGAGCAGTAAGCAACCTTGATGATTTTGCCGATATTGGAAAAATTATAGGCCGAATTTTTAAGTAGAACAGTTGTGTCGCAGAAAAATTGCGTATAAGAACGGTAGAATGCAGAATTTTGCCGTTTCTTTTTCTTAATTGAGTGCAATAGTTGTGCTTAAAACTGTTTAATTATGACTGTTTTTAAAAGGTTTCACTGAAAGAGGATCAATATATTTTTTTAGATCCAGCCCCTTAGTATGCAGATGAAATCTGGAGGAAATGTCCATAGGAACATACTGAAGTTTTTTTAGAAAAATCCGTATCTGGTTTCTGGAATCAGAGTGGTCGGCAATAAAAAATAATTCCTCTTTTGTTTCGTGTGTATCGGAGATCTGTCTCGGCTTAATTTCAACTGGATTGAATAGTTTTACTACATGAGCTTCAGGAAGTAGTGAAGCTGTTATTTTATAAGTCATGGCATTTATAATGCCTGGAAGCAGTAAATGAGGATCGAAAATCAATCCGCTTGTGTGCACTACTATTTTATTAGACATATCAGGAAGAGACTTGATAATATTTTCTAAATCATCCTTTGGAAGAAACAGCAGGACAATTTCTGCAGCAGCAGATTCCTCAAGCGTTCCAATACGTGCGTTTGCTCCCATTTTTTGAATAACATCCTTTATAAGACTTCCTCCTCTGGGATTGTGCATGATAACTTCATAACCTGTCTGTGTTGCTCTGCGGGCTAATTCAAGTGTTAGACTGCTCACGCCGATGATTCCAATTTTCATAAGTTCTTCTTTTTAAATTATTATTACTCACTAATAAAATTTAAGAATTATTTTTCTGTATGTTGTTGTATATAAGTGTGTTATTTTAAATATTCATTAAATTTAAAACTAATATTTATTTCTAAACCAAGTATTTTTACCTGATTTTAAATGTGAAGTTAGTACGTTAGTAATAGAAAAAAGGCAGTAATCTGATGCTTTAGATCTGCATTTAAATAATGATAAGGAATTTAATGAATGGAGGAAAAAGTCAGGCGACTGGATATGATATCATAAAGAACATTCTGCTTCAAAGAGTTGGTAATGTTTTTAATTGGAGCATAAAAAATGTTCAAGTATTGGATCAACAGCTGCTTATCATCGGCAGTTAATTGAAGATTATAAAATATTTGAAATTTATTAGGCATTTATGAACTACATTTGACGTTATAAAATGCTTTAAGATGATAAGTTCCGAGAATTCCCACGAAGCCGCTATACCCTTAAATGAAAAAGAGCCGGTAAAGATTATACTGGCCGAAGATGATAAGGACGATCAGGAATTATTTATCGATGCCCTGGATGAGGCACAAGTCCCCTCGGAGGTAGTCACCGTGGAGAACGGGCAGCAGCTCGTGGATGTCTTAAAAGATAAATCCCAGCCCGATCCCGATATTATTTTTATAGATGTCAATATGCCCGTTAAAGGAGGCAAGCAGGCGCTGGAAGAAATAAAGGGCGATAAAGAGCTTAAGGATATTCCTGCCGTTATGCTGTCTACCTGGGATCATCCTTCGGATATTAAAGATTCCTTTGATAAGGGTGCAGACCTCTATGTCCAGAAACCAAATTCTTTTTCCGGTTTTGTGCTTGTACTAAAAAAAGTGTTTTTTCTGCACTGGGCCAAAGCTTTATTGAGCCCTGTTAAAAATTTATTTTTTGTTTCAGAAAAGAATGTTTCCCCGGGAGACTCCTAAGGAATTTTCCCTGTCTTACCCGTTTGTTTTTCCTTGTGATAGCGTGCAGCTAATTAACTTCTTAAGTATTCAATTTTATGAAAATCAGAAGGATTTGATAATGAAAATAATTGTTGATTTATTAAAATTACCCTACCTTTCCAGTTGAAATCAAATAGTAGAAAGAGTGCAGCTGGACAGAAGGGAATCTAAACATAAACATCCGTTTTTAAGTAATATGGGAGAATTAGGTTCTCTTATCAGTGAGTTTGATTGGGCAGAAACTTCTTTAGGCCCGCTGGAGAAATGGCCGGATTCACTGCGTACCTCATTGTCAATTGTGCTGGGTTCAGGCGTTCCGATGTTTATGATATGGGGAAAAGACAGGTTCTTTTTTTACAATGATGCTTTCAGCGCTTTTTTTCCTGATTACAGTAAAAAGCCACTGCCTTTTAAAACCAACTTTAAAGAGGCATTACCTTCTGGATGGGAAAATATATATGGTATCATTGAACAGGTCATAAATCAAAAATCAACCAGATTAGAATCTAATATTGTAACTGCTGTAAGCAGAAATAATACAATGCAGGAAGTTTACCTCACTGTTGGATGCAGCGCGGTTTTTAATCAAAACGGTACTGCTGAGGGAGTATTTGGCACCTGCATAGAAAATTCTGCGGTTATTCCCAATGTAATAAAATCAGGTTCATTAAGAACACAGCTTAACAGTGTTCTGATGCAGTCCAAGGCAGGAATTGCACAGGCTAACATCGATGGCCGCGTGACAGAAGTTAATGACCGTTACTGCGAGATGCTGGGGTACAGCCGTGAGGAAATATTACAGATGAATCTAGGTGAGCTGACACATCCGGATGATTTGCAGCGCAATATGCAGCTGCTAAAGGAATGCGTTAGCAGCGGAAAAGATTTTATGATTACAAAACGTTATGTAAAACGTGATGGTTCAATACTATGGGTAAACAATAATGTTTCAATTGTAAGTGACACGGCAGGCAGCAAATATATTACCGCCATTGCAGTCGATATAACTGCTGAAAAAAAAAGAGAAGAACAGCTGGAAGCGGGAGAATTTCGTTTTCGGACACTTATTGAAAAAGCACCTGTAGGTACGGCATTATTCAGGGGGAGTGAGTTTTACATCGAACTGGCCAATCATGCAGTGTTACAATACTGGGAAAAAGAAGATGATATTATCGGCAGTAAATTAAAAGATGTTTTTTTTGATCTAAATGATTATGATTTATATGAAAAACTTAGTGAAGTTTATCTGACTGGGAAAGAATATAAAGCTTCAGCAGCAAGAATAAAAAGAGAAGAATCAGAAAAGAACCAGTATTTCGATTATTCACTGACCCCTCTGTTTGATAAAACCGGCTGCGTTTATGCAGTTTTGGCTATGTATTCTGATGTAACACCTGCAGTCAAAGCACAGCAGCAGGCAGCAGAGAGTCACAACGAGCTGGCAGTTATGTTTGAGCAGTCGCCCGTGGGTATTGCAACAATAGGGATAGGAGATGATCTGGTTTTTATAAGTGCCAATACTTTTTACAGCGAATTGGTAGGGCGCAAAGCAAAAGATATTATCGGGAAACCCCTTCTTGAGGCGCTTCCGGAAATCAAGGGACAGGGTTTTGATGACCTTCTCAGAGAAGTGATCCGCACCGGTACTGCTTATACCGCTAAGGAAGTGGAGGTCGAATTGCTTCGAAATGAAAAGCTTGAACATATTTATGTGGATCTGACTTACCAGATTAACCGTAATGCTCAAGGCGAACAAACTGTTATATTGGTAGTTGCAACCGATGTTACCAGACAGGTAATGAGCCGTAGAGAAGTAGAAGAAAGTGAAACCAAACTAAAAAACCTCATTGCAGCCGCACCTGCAGGTATAGGTCTTTTTACTGGCCGCGACCTGATTATAGAATACCCAAACCAGACTTTTATAGATATAGTGGGCAAAGGCCCTGATATTTTAGGACTGCCGTTAAGGGAAGCCATGCCGGAACTTATTTCTGAAGGCCAGGCTTACCTTAAAATTCTTGATGATATCTTTACAACCGGAATTCCTTTTATTTCTCCTGCTTCACTAGTCAAAATAATGCAGAATGGTGTGCTGAATGATAATTATTATAATATTTCTTATACACCGCTGCGAAACAAATCAGGAGAAATTTATGCTATTTTAGATATTGCCATCGATGTTACGGAACAGGTCAGCGCTCAGAAAGCAATGCAAGAGAGCGAGGCTCATCTGCAGTTATTACGCGATACAGTTCCGGCCATGATTTTCTATCTAGATAAGGAGCAGCGCTATCAGAGTTACAACAGGATTTTTATGGACTGGTTTTCTGTAGACGAAAATGAAGCAATAGGAAAAAGTGTAAAGGAATTTCTAGGAGAAGCTGCGTACGCAAAAACACTTCCCCATCTTGAAATTGCTTACGGTGGAGAGCAGGAGAAATATGAAATGTTTGCACCTTCACGCATGGGAATCAGCAGGTGGCTGAGCATTGTATATACACCCCACAAAAATAACGAAGGCGAAGTGATAGGTGTAATTGTTCATGCAACCGATGTTACGCAAAGTAAATTGACAGAAATCGCGCTTAAGGAAAGTGAATCCAAGCTTCGCACTGTTTTAGATGCTGCTCCTGTTGCCATAAGTGTATTTGTGGGCAGGGATTTAGTAATTGAAAACCCTAATGATCGTTTTACAGCTGTCATTAATAAGGGAAGTTCGATAGCTGGACAGCCTCTTAAGACAGTGCTAAAATCCAGTAATTCGGAGGATTTCCTAAAATCGGTACAGATGGTGCTTCGCTCGGGAGAAAGTTTTTATGAAAGCGGCATGCCTGGAATTAATACAACAGAGAAAGAAATGCACTATCATAATATCAGCCTGACCCCTCTTACGGATGAGAGTGGGGAAGTTTATGCTGTGCTTTATGTCGGTTGGGATGTTACGGATGAAATTGTTTCCATAAAAAAAGCGGAACAGGCGGAGTCTGCTCTCCGCTCTGCAGTGGAAGTGGCGCAGCTGGGAACATGGTCACTGGACATATCTTCGGGAATTACTACAGTATCAGAACGTCATGCTTCCATGTTCGGATTAAAAGCAAACCAAATGCCGTCCTCGGAAATACGTGCACTCATAAAACCTTCAGACTATAATCGGGTGACCGAGGCATTTTTTGCAGCCCAGAAACCGGGATCAGAAGGCAGATATGAGGCTGAATATAGAATTATTCATGGAATTACAGGACAGGAAAAGGTTATTCATGCAGTAGGACAGACTTATTTTGATCTGGATGGGAAACCGTTGGTGATTCAGGGGACTGCCCAGGATATTACAATTCACAGAGAACTTCAGCTTGCCCTTGAAAGTGAAGTGGAACTCAGGACAAATGAGCTTGAAGCAGTGCTGAAAGAGCTGCAGTCTGCCAATACAGATCTTCGCCATTCTAATGATGCACTTAAACATTCAAATCAGGAACTGGCACAATTTGCATATGTTGCAAGTCATGATCTTCAGGAACCGCTTCGTAAAATTCAGATTTTTGCCGGCATCCTTCAGGAGAATCTACCAAGAAAAGACCCTAAAGTAATGATTCAAAAAATAGCTTTTTCTGCCGCCAGGATGAGCCAGCTGATTACTGATCTGCTTAGTTTTTCAAGACTAATACAACCTCAAAAGAGCCTGCAGCCGATTGATCTTAATGAAGTTATTAAAAATATCTGGATTGATTTCGAGCTGGCTGTTGAGGAGAAAAATGCAGTAATTGAAGTTGAAAAGCTGCCGGTTGTAAAGGCGGTCGGTCTGCAGATGAATCAGCTTTTTTATAATTTGGTAGGGAATTCCTTGAAATTTACCAGACCTGACACTGTGCCGAAAATAAAAATAAGCGCTGTTCAGGTAACCAATCAGTATGCAGCCCAGTTTACAGATTCTACACTTATTGAAGGACAGTATCATCATATTTTATTCAGCGATAACGGAATTGGATTTGAAAAAGGCTACGAGAAACAGATTTTTGAAATCTTCAAACGTCTTCACGAACAGAATATCTATCCAGGTAGTGGTATCGGACTGGCGCTGTGCAGGAGAATTGTTACCAATCACCATGGGGTGATGTATGCAGAATCAGAATATGGAAAGGGAAGTACATTTCATATTTTTCTTCCTGTATCTTAAAACATTTATGAAAGCTGTAAAGAATAATGTGTATAGTATAAATAGCAGTTCTCTGCTCAAACGAAAGAGTAAAGAAAAATATAAAAAAATACTTTTGGCAGATGATGATCCCGGTGATGCTGAAATATTTAAGCATGCTGTTGTTTTTTTTAAATGAAAAATTGCAGCAGCTGGAAATTTCAGCAAGTCTTTCTGATCTGATATTTTTAGACGAAAATAAAAGAAATTCTACTGTATATAAATAAATCCGGCAGTTATAATGAACTCCTTAGCTTGTTTGAAGTGTTACTGTAGTTAATCCCTCTGGTTTTTAAGAAAAAAAAATGACATTATTAACTCAATAGTGTTTTAATAAACCAATAAGCCAGTAATTTAAAATAAAAAAGCAATAATTAATTAGGAAGAAAACACAGGTGACAAACTTTTCAGCCAGTATTCCATAATGTTTTGTATCATTAACTTATAGGCTGGAAAGTTTTCCTCTTTACTAAAATAACCCTGTACATGATAAGAGTATGCTTTTTTTACATTCTCAGGATTTTTTGAAGTCGAAAGAAATATATACGGCACGCATTTCTGGCTTATGTCAGCATTCGCAAGAATTTGTCTTCGTAATTCAAAGCCGTCAATTTTTGGCATATTGATATCAGAGAAAATAATAAAAGGATTTGTATCAGGAGAAGACAAATAAGTAATAGCCAGGGTAGGATCCTCAATAAAAACTACTTTGTTTGGATACCCCAGGCTCTCGAATATATCTTTAAGAAAATTTCTGTCATCTTCATCGTCTTCTATTATAATTATTTCGTGATTTCTTTTCATGATGTAAAAGTAGGGACTTTTTTTAGTTTTTTCTTAATTTGCAAGAAACTGTCAATTCTCTTAATAGATGCTGTTTTATGTATTATTACAGCTTACAGAAGATCAGTCACATACTCTCCATAAAAAAAACCGTTATTAGTAACGGTTTTAAAATTTTCTCTGAGAAGGTTTATAATTGCCGGGCGCACCACGGCCTGTTTCATCTCTGGTGATTTCATCTTCTTTAAGTTCCTCGTTTCCAAGTTCCCCAATTTCGAATTCCTTGTTTACGGGATTGTCCTGATCAGTTTCAATGGTTTCAAAGCCGCCGTTTTCGGGGTCATCGCTCCCTGAAGTATCAATGTCAGTTTCAAAACCTTCTGAGGGATCATTATGTATTAGATCCTCTTCAATGTCCTTCTCGGTTATATCTTTGGATTCACTGTCCGATTCATTGTCAAGATTCTCTGAGTCATAGGGATTGCTAATCTCATTGGTGCTTAAATCATTTCCGTAATCCGGCTCGGCATTGTCTGTAAAAGGGTGGCTTGCTGGGGAGGAAGTTTTCTGTTGTACCTTATTACCGGAGTCTGCATTTTGAAAATTCTTGTCATCCTGACCGTAATTTTCTTTTTTATCTGCATTCATCATTTTATATTTTTAATTAAATTTTACAATCATTTTTAATGGAGCGTACTCTAACAAGTCTTCCGGATTGCCGTGCTTGTCTTGCTTTGTATTTCTTCTTTAACAAATGTAGAAAGGATAGGTATATTTTTTTTTACAGAATAATGAATTCCATTTATAAAATAGCTATCATGCAACAGGCTGGTATATCTAATACTATAAAAAGTAATGTTATTCAAATCTAATGAGAATGCGGTAAGTTGATAACTTGGAAAATCTATTTTCTTCTCTCTCTCTTGTTTTTAAGATTTTATTTATTGTGGTTTGACCGGTGTTTTTGCCGGCTGTTAATTTATGAGATGATGTTTCATTTTAAAAACAACTGGTTTCATTTTATAATTTGAAACCATTTAAGGATTGAAATGCTCATAATTATGAGAATTGGTATCTAATTTTATGCGATACTAATCCCGATAAATCACAATTATGAAACAGAAAGCCTTATTATTAGCTGCAGCTTTAAGTGTACTGGCATTTTTTAATGCAGAGGCCCAGACCAAAAAAAAGCCCAATATTATAATGGTCATCTCAGACGATACCGGCTGGGGGGATTTGGGAGTATATGGAGGAGGAGTCGGGCGAGGCATGCCTACGCCCAATTTAGACCGAATGGCAAAGGAAGGGATGCAGTTTTGGTCCTTTTACGGACAGCCAAGCTGTACCCCTGGAAGAGCTGCGATGCTTACAGGACGTATTCCCAATAGAAGCGGTATGACTACCGTTGCTTTTCAGGGACAAGGTGGCGGACTGCCTAAAGAAGAATGGACTCTAGCTTCGGTGCTTAAAAAAGCCTATTATAAAACCTACTTTTCTGGAAAATGGCACCTTGGTGAAGCAGAATATTCTATGCCTATCGCTCATGGTTTTGATAAAATGCAGAATGTAGTGCTTTATCATTTGAATGCTTACACTTATGCTTTCCAATCTTGGAATCCCGAGATGTCTCCAGAGATGCTGGATCTTTTCAAAAAAGTGACCACAGGCATACTTGAAGGAGAAGCAGGCGGAAAAGCCCGCGAGATAAGCAAAGTTACCGAAGAGAATATTGCTGAGCTGGATATGATGATGGTGGAAAACAACCTGAAACAGCTTGATGAATATGGAAAAAGCAAAGATCCGTTTTTTATGTGCATTAATTTTGCTAAAAACCATCAGCCTAACCTTCCTTCGAAGCAGTTTGCGGGCAAATCCCCAGGTAAAAGCAAATACTCAGATGCTGTAGTAGAGATGGATTACAATGTAGGTCGTATTATGGATAAGATTCGCGCTTTGGGTATTGCCGAAAATACGATCGTTATTTATACAGTAGACAACGGTGCCTGGCAGGATGTGCATCCTGATTCTGGATATACTCCTTTTAGAGGTACTAAAGGAACAGACAGGGAAGGCGGCAGCCGTGTGCCTGCAATTGCCTGGTGGCCCGGACAAATTGAAGCAGGAAGCCAAAGCCATGATATTGTAGGTGGACTTGATCTTATGGCTACATTTGCAAGTCTTGCAGGAGTAGAACTTCCTAAAAAAGACAGGGCTGGCGCAGATATGGTTTTTGATAGTTATGATATGTCAAATGTATTGTTTAAAAAAGGAACGCCGCTTCGCGATAGATGGTTTTATTTTACTGAGGCTGAATTATCGCCGGGAGCTGTGAGAATCGGAAAATTCAAAGCAGTATTTAATACCCGCGGCGATAATGGTGCGATTGCAGGCAGTGACGCTCCTGGACAGCAGCTGGGCTGGAGAGGCGATGAAACTTATGTAGCGACAGTTCCGGCTATTTATAATTTGTGGCAGGATCCTCAAGAGCGTTATGATTTGTTCATGAACAGCTGGACAGAGAAAACATGGACGGCCATCATTTTTAATCAGGCCATTGCAGACCTCATGAAAACATATGCTCAGATACCTCCAAGAGCACCGCAGAGTGAAACTTTTACGGGTGAAATGCAGATTGAGCGCTATAGAACTATCCAACAGGTGAAAAAAATGATGAATGAAAAAAAAGTGAATCTTCCGCCGCTGAGCGTAGACTCTAAGTAATCGGATTTGTAATTCTTAAATGGGAAGAAACGGCCGGGGATAAACCTTTTAAGGAGTATTAATTTTTACAGAAAAAAGAAAGCAGCTATAAAGGCTGCTTTCTTTTTGTATTTTTTTTACCTAACGAAAATTTAAGTTACTTAGTTTTTGTTGGACGCACTTCTATTTTGCTTGGCAGCACATTAGGATTCATTTTTAACAGGTCTACAACCATCTGCCCTATATCTGAGGGCTGGATTTTCCAATGGTCATTTTCATCCGGAGTATGGCCGTTAAAGTTTGAAGCAGTTGAGCCCGGCAGGATGGTGGTGCATTTTACTCCATAATCGCGCAAATCAAGCATGGCAGCCTGGGTAAACCCCACCAGTCCGAATTTTGAGGCATTGTAGGCTGCGCCTTTTGCAAAAAAGTTAGCTCCCGCCAGCGATGCAATAGATATGTAATAGCCTTTGTTTGCTTTGAGCTGTTCGCAGGCTGCTTTCAGGGTATGAAAAGCACCGGTGAGATTGGTGTCAATCATCGCGTTCCAGTCCTCCAGGGATATTTCATCTATGGGAGCAAATTTTCCAATCCCTGCATTGGCAATGATAATATCCAGTTTTCCAAATTCTGCAACAATCTGCTCGACTGCTTTAAATTCGTCGTTAAAATTTCTGACATCAGACTGCAATACCAGCACGTTCTGCTTTCCTAATTGTTGCTGCGCCTTTTCAAGCGCTTCTTTATTCCTTCCCGATATCGCTGCTTTTACGCCATTTTTCACTAAAGCTTCTGCAATACCCAGACCGATGCCTTTCGACGCGCCGGTTATATAAGCCACTTTATTTTCTATGTGCTGCATTTTTATAAGATTTGTTTAAGATTTTTACTGTCAAGCTTGAAGTTTTCTCCATGCTTTGTTTTTAAAAAAGACGGATTTATAAAAATACAATAAATTAGCTTAAGGTCATCACCATAATATTTATGTTTGATTCTTTTAAATCATTATCAATTCCTTTTTCTTTTGTTATATCGATAATTTCTTGACTATCGCTGAATAGTAGAGCCGCTTGAGATAAAACATCTAAGAATATTCTCGTTTTATTCATTCATATTATTTAATATATATTTAAATTTAAGGGTTCTCATTTAATCAAACATCTAGACGCCATAATGCAGATTTGTAATCTGTGACCGCAAAGAGGACCATAATGATATAAATAAAAAAACTCGAGATTTCTCTGAAGCTTTTTTCTTAGCAGCAGAAAGTATTCAAATATTTAACCAGTTAATTGAAGATTATTATAGTATTATGCCGCGTGAATCTTAATACTTTTTAATAAATTATCACATAAAGTTATTCAAATTTGGATAGCTTTGTGTAGTTTCTCATACATAAACAAGTTGTGCAGCATTTTAGAAATGACAGTAAAAG